>Ga0224500_10001141_pt1 | contig 16204 bp, 12 predicted proteins | sample SF_Oct11_sed_USG_FD_168126 | JGI IMG/M metagenome (GOLD analysis project Ga0224500, IMG submission 168126) | Sediment microbial communities from San Francisco Bay, California, United States - SF_Oct11_sed_USGS_4_1 | ecosystem: Environmental > Aquatic > Marine > Sediment | place: USA: California... | reverse complement strand
GATGACGGTGGCGCTGATTGCGCCGATCGCCATGGAAGAGGGCCTGCGCTTCGCCGTGCGCGAGGGCGGCAAGACCGTCGGCGCCGGCGTCGTGGCAAAGATCATCAAGTAGGGAGCTGACACGGGGCGTGACCTCCGGGTTGCGCCCTGCCAGTGACGGTAGGGGTATAGCTCAACTGGCAGAGCGTCGGTCTCCAAAACCGAAGGTTGGGGGTTCGATTCCCTCTGCCCCTGCCAACCAACCGCGCCGCGGAACGGCGCGTGCGTCGCGAAGCCGCGGCGCGCAACAGGAAAGACATGACAACGCAGAACGTCGAAACCGTGTCCAGCAAGGCCGACCTCGCCCTTGTGGCGGTGGCCGTGCTCGCCGCAGCGGCAGGCGTGCTGGGCTTCACCTTCCTGACCGACCAGCCGACGCTGGCCCGGGTCGGCGTGCTGATCGGCGGCCTGGCCGTCGCTCTGGTGATGGCCTGGTTCTCGCAGCCGGGCAAGCGCTTCCTCGCGTACGGGCGGGAGTCCTACGAAGAGACCAAGCGCGTGGTGTGGCCGAGCCGCAAGGAGACCCTGACCACGACGGGCATCGTGTTCGCGTTCGTCGTGATCATGGCGGTCCTCCTGTTCGTGGTCGACAAGAGCCTCGAGTGGTTCCTGTACGACCTTCTGCTGAGCTGGCGCTAAGGGGTTTCGCATGACGACGACGGAAACCGCCACGGGTTCGAATACCAAGCGCTGGTACGTGGTGCACGCCTACTCGGGGATGGAGAAGAGCGTGGCGCGTGCCCTGCAGGAGCGCATCAACCGCGCCGGACTGCAGGCGCAGTTCGGCCGGATCATGGTGCCGACCGAGGAAGTGGTCGAGGTCAAGGGCGGGCAGAAGTCCATCTCCGAACGCCGCTTCTTCCCTGGCTACGTGCTGGTCGAGATGGAACTGACCGACGAGGCCTGGCACCTGGTGAAGAGCACGCCGAAGGTCACCGGTTTCGTCGGTGGCAGCGGCACGCGTCCGGCGCCGATCTCCCAGAAGGAGGTCGACAAGATCATGGCGCAGATGCAGGAAGGCGTCGAGAAGCCGCGGCCCAAGACGCTGTTCGAGGTGGGCGAGATGGTGCGGGTCAAGGAAGGCCCGTTCACCGACTTCAACGGCAACGTCGAGGAAGTGAACTACGAGAAGAGCCGCCTACGCGTGTCGGTGACCATCTTTGGTCGCTCGACCCCGGTGGAACTCGAGTTCGGGCAGGTGGAGAAGGTCTAGGTCGAGCGCAGTGGCGGGCACAACCCGCCGCTGCGTTCGAGTTGTTCGGCGTGACTTGCTTGGGGCGGCCCGGCGCAGGTCACGGAGGCAGAGGAAGGGGCCGCGCCAACCGGGGAGCTGTGCGTAGAGCCGCACGGCGCTTGAACCCAAAGGAGCCAACATGGCGAAGAAGATCATCGGCTTTATCAAGCTGCAAGTGCCGGCCGGGAAGGCGAATCCGTCGCCCCCGATCGGTCCCGCGCTCGGCCAGCGCGGCCTGAACATCATGGAGTTCTGCAAGTCGTTCAACGCCCAGACGCAGGGCGTCGAGCCCGGGCTGCCGATTCCGGTGGTGATCACGGCGTTCGCGGACAAGAGCTTCACGTTCGTGATGAAGACGCCGCCGGCCACCGTGCTGATCAAGAAGGCCGCCAAGATCGAACGCGGTTCGGCGCGCCCGCACACCGACAAGGTGGGCAAGATCACGCGCGCGCAGGCCGAGGAGATCGCGAAGACCAAGATGCCGGACCTCACTGCCGCTGACATGGATGCGGCCGTGCGCACGATCGCCGGCAGCGCCCGCTCGATGGGCATCACGGTGGAGGGCCTGTAAATGGCGAAGCTCTCGAAACGCACGCAGGCGATCCGCAAGAAAGTCGACACCCAGAAGGTGTATCCGGCGCCGGACGCCCTGAAGCTGGTGAAGGAATGCGCCAACGCGAAGTTCGACGAATCCGTCGACGTGTCGGTGCAGCTCGGCATCGATGCCAAGAAGTCGGACCAGTCGGTGCGCGGCTCGGTCGTGCTGCCCGCGGGCAGCGGCAAGACCAAGCGGGTGGCGGTGTTCGCGCAGGGCGCGAAGGCCGACGAGGCCAAGGCCGCCGGGGCGGACATCGTCGGCTTCGACGACCTCGCCGCGAAGGTCAAGGAAGGCTTCATGGACTTCGATGTCGTGATCGCCTCGCCGGACGCGATGCGGGTCGTCGGTGGCCTCGGACAGATCCTCGGCCCGCGCGGACTGATGCCGAACCCCAAGGTCGGCACCGTGACCGCTGACGTGGCGCAGGCGGTGCGCAACGCCAAGGCGGGCCAGGTGCAGTTCCGCGCCGACAAGGCCGGGATCGTGCACGCCTCGATCGGTCGCGCGTCGTTCGACGTGGAGCGGCTGAACACGAACCTGACGGCGCTGATCGACGCGCTGAACAAGTCCAAGCCGGCAACGGCCAAGGGCGTGTTCCTGCGCAAGGTGTCGGTGTCCTCGACGATGGGTATCGGCGTGCGGGTGGATGCCGGCACGTTGCACGGATAAGGACGAAGGATTTCGACCCGGCCGCGACCGGGTCACAAGGGCTTTGGGCTGCGCGCCGCGTCAAGCGGCGGTTCCAACCGCCGGGCGAAACGGGCGCGCTGCTGTCAAAGACCGCTGGATGAGGACGGGTACCGCGCGTGAGCGCGAGCAGGAACGCAGCGAGCCCGCCCTCCTTAATCACCGATCGAGTTCGTTCTTGCCCGCGCTCGGGCGCGACGAACCGACGACCGGAATCCAGCGCAGACGGCGGCCCCGGAGAAGGCATTGAAGTGCGTCGGTTTCAAGAACGCCCGTCAGTGCTTCGCTTCGGACGCCGGTGCAGTTGAACCGGTGCCTAGCAATCCTGCGAAGCACTTTTTGATGGAGCCAGTTCCGTGAGTCTCAATCGGCAAGAAAAGGCTGCCGTGGTCGAGGAGGTCAGCGCCCTTGTGGCGAAGGCCCAGTCGATCGTGGTCGCCGAATACCGTGGACTGGATGTGGATGCGGTCACCAAGCTGCGCAAGCAAGCGCGCAGCCAGGGTGTCCAGCTGCGTGTGCTGAAGAACACTTTGGCACGCCGCGCCGTGAGCGGAACCCCGTTCGCCGGACTGTCCGACAAGCTGGTCGGGCCGCTGGTGTACGGCTTCTCCGCCGACCCGGTCGCGGCCGCCAAGGTGCTCTCGAGTTTCGCCAAGGATCACGACAAGCTCGTCCTCAAGGGCGGCGCGATGGCCAACTTCGTCATGGACGAAAAGGGCATCAAGGCGCTGGCGACGATGCCGAGCCGTGACGAGCTGCTGGCGAAGCTGATGGCCACGATGCAGGCCCCGATCGGGCAGTTCGTTCGCACCCTGAACGAAGTGCCCTCGCGTTTCGTGCGCACGCTGGCAGCGGTGCGCGACGCGAAGGAAAAGGCGGCCGCCTGAACCCCATCCGAAATATCTGAAACCGACACTACGTATCAGGAGTCATAGCAATGGCACTTTCAAACCAGGAAATCCTCGACGCGATCGCGGCGAAATCAGTTCTCGAGATCAGTGAACTGATCAAGATGATGGAAGAGAAGTTCGGCGTCTCGGCGGCTGCGGCTGCCGTGGCCGTGGCCGCCCCGGCGGCCGGTGGCGGCGGAGCTGCCGCTGCAGCCGAAGAGCAGACCGAGTTCAACGTGATCCTGGCCGAAGTCGGGGCCAACAAGGTGAACGTGATCAAGGCGGTGCGCGAACTGACCGGCCTGGGCCTCAAGGAGGCCAAGGACCTGGTCGACGGCGCTCCGAAGCCCGTCAAGGAAGGCGTCAACAAGGCGGACGCCGAGGCGGCCAAGAAGAAGCTCGAAGAGGCCGGCGCCAAGGTCGAGGTCAAGTAAGTGTTCGGGAACGCTGGCGAAGCGGGCTTCGCCAGCGCCTCGGGCGAATCAGAGGCCGGGAGGCCTTTGATCTGGGGGCACGGCCCCCAGATCAAAGTCTTCCCTTGATGAGAGAAAGCGCGGGACACCCCTAGGCCGCCCGGGCGACAGCGATTGCTGCGCCCGCGGTGGCTTTTGTCGTCCCCGCCTCTCCCGTCGTGGGCTTGTAGTCCTTCATCGTCCTGCGTCGAACGGAGCGTCCATGCCGTACTCGTTCACTGAAAAGAAGCGCATCAGGAAAAGCTTTGCCAAGCGGCCGAGCGTGCTGTCGGTGCCTTTCCTGCTCGCCACCCAGCTCGAGTCCTACACCCACTTCCTGCAGGCGGACGTCCCGCCCGGGCGGCGCGAGCCCCATGGCCTGCAGGCGGCCTTCTCGTCGATCTTCCCGATCTCCAGCCACAACGGCATGGCGCGGCTGGAATTCGTCAGCTACAACCTGGGCGAGCCGCCGTTCGACGTCAAGGAGTGCCAGCAGCGCGGCCTGACCTATGCCTCGCCGCTGCGCGCCAAGGTGCGCCTGGTGATCATGGACCAGAGGCCTCCAAGCCGACGGTCAAGGAAGTGAAGGAGCAGGAGGTCTACATGGGCGAGATCCCGCTCATGACGACCACCGGCTCGTTCGTGATCAATGGCACCGAGCGCGTCATCGTCAGCCAGCTGCACCGCTCCCCCGGCGTGTTCTTCGAGCACGACCGCGGCAAGACCCACTCGAGCGGCAAGCTGCTGTTCTCGGCCCGCGTGATTCCCTACCGCGGTTCGTGGCTGGACTTCGAGTTCGACCCGAAGGACGTGCTGTACTTCCGCGTCGACCGCCGCCGCAAGATGCCCGCCACGATCCTGCTGAAGGCCATCGGCCTGACGCCGGAGCAGATCCTTGCCCACTTCTTCCGCTTCGACACCTTCGCCCTGGCGGCCGAGGGCGGGTTCATGGAGCTCGTGCCCGAGCGCCTGCGCGGCGAGATCGCACGCTTCGACATCACCGACAAGACCGGCAAGGTGATCGTCGCCAGGGACAAGCGCATCAATGCCAAGCACATCCGCGACATGGAAGCCGCGGGCATGACGCGCATCGCCGTGACCGAGGACTACCTGCTCGGGCGCGTGCTGGCACTCAACGTGGTCGACCCCGAGACGGGCGAGATCGTCGCGAGCGCCAACGACGAGCTGACCGAGGACACGCTCAAGAAGCTGCGTGCGGCCAACGTCACGGACATCCGCACGATCTACACGAACGACCTCGACCAGGGGCCGTTCATTTCGAACACGCTGCGCATCGACGAGACGGGCGACCAGCTGGCGGCCCGCATCGCCATCTACCGGATGATGCGTCCGGGCGAACCGCCGACCGAGGACGCGGTCGAGACCCTGTTCCGCCGCCTGTTCTTCGACGACGAGACCTACGACCTGTCGCGCGTCGGCCGCATGAAGGTCAACAGCCGCTTCGGGCGTCCTGAAATCACCGGCCTGATGACGCTCAACCACGAGGACATCGTCGACACGATGAAGATCCTGGTCGAGCTGCGCAACGGCCGCGGCGAGATCGACGACATCGACCACCTCGGCAACCGGCGCGTGCGCGTGGTCGGCGAACTGGCCGAGAACCAGTTCCGCGCCGGACTGGTGCGCGTCGAGCGGGCGGTGAAGGAGCGCCTCGGCCAGGCCGAGACCGAGAACCTGATGCCGCACGACCTGATCAACAGCAAGCCGATCAGCGCCTCGATCCGCGAGTTCTTCGGTTCGTCCCAGCTGTCGCAGTTCATGGACCAGACCAACCCGCTGTCGGAGATCACGCACAAGCGCCGCGTTTCCGCGCTCGGACCGGGAGGCCTGACGCGCGAGCGTGCGGGCTTCGAGGTGCGCGACGTGCACCCGACCCACTACGGCCGCGTCTGCCCGATCGAGACCCCGGAGGGGCCGAACATCGGCCTGATCAACTCGATGGCGCTGTATGCGCAGCTCAACGAGTACGGGTTCCTCGAGACGCCCTACCGCAAGGTCGACGCCGGCCGCGTCACCAACGAGATCTCCTACCTGTCGGCGATCGAGGAAGGCAAGTACGTGATCGCGCAGGCCAATGCGCCGCTCGACAAGACGGGCAAGTTCGTCGACGAGCTGGTCAGCTGCCGCGAGAACGGCGAGTTCGTGCTGATGTCGCCCGGGCGGGTGCAGTACATGGACATCGCGCCGTCGCAGATCGTGTCGGTGGCCGCGTCGCTGATTCCCTTCCTTGAGCACGACGACGCCAACCGCGCGCTGATGGGCTCGAACATGCAGCGCCAGGCGGTGCCCTGCCTGCGTCCGGAGAAGCCGTTCGTCGGCACCGGCGTGGAGCGCACGGTCGCGGTCGACTCCGGCACGACGGTGCAGGCGCTGCGCGGCGGTGTGGTGGACTACGTGGATGCCAACCGCATCGTGGTGCGCGTCGACGACCGCGAGAACGTGGCGGGCGAGGTCGGCGTCGACATCTACAACCTCAACAAGTACACGCGCTCCAACCAGAACACGAACATCAACCAGACGCCGATCGTGACGAAGGGCGACGTCATCGCCAAGGGCGACGTGATCGCCGACGGCGCTTCGACCGACCTCGGAGAGCTCGCGCTCGGCCAGAACATGCTGGTCGCGTTCATGCCCTGGAACGGCTACAACTTCGAGGACTCGATCCTGATCAGCGAGCGGGTCGTTGCCGATGACCGCTACACGTCGATCCACATCGAGGAGCTGAACGTCGTCGCGCGTGACACCAAGCTGGGTCCCGAGGAGATCACGCGGGACATCAGCAACCTGTCGGAAAACCAGCTGGCGCGGCTGGACGACTCGGGCATCGTGTACATCGGCGCCGAGGTCAACGCCGGGGACGTGCTGGTCGGCAAGGTCACGCCCAAGGGCGAGACCCAGCTGACGCCTGAAGAGAAGCTGCTGCGCGCCATCTTCGGCGAGAAGGCCTCCGACGTGAAAGACACATCGCTGCGCGTGCCCTCGGGCATGAGCGGCACCGTGATCGACGTCCAGGTGTTCACGCGCGAAGGCATCGTGCGCGACAAGCGCGCCCAGCAGATCATCGACGACGCGCTGAAGCGGTATCGCCAGGACCTGAACGACCAGCTGCGCATCGTCGAGGGCGACGCGTTCCAGCGGATCGAGCGGCTTCTTCTGAAGAAGGAAGCGACCGGCGGCCCGCGCAAGATCGCCAGGGGCACGGTCATCACCAAGGACTACCTGGACTCGCTCGAGAAGTACCACTGGTTCGAGATCCGCCTGTCGGACGACGAGGCGGCCGGGCAGCTCGAGGCGCTGAAGGACTCGATCGAGCTCAAGCGCAAGCAGTTCGACCAGGCGTTCGAGGACAAGAAGAAGAAGCTGACGCAGGGCGATGAGCTGCCGCCGGGCGTGCTGAAGATGGTCAAGGTCTACCTGGCCGTCAAGCGCCGCCTGCAGCCGGGCGACAAGATGGCCGGCCGTCACGGCAACAAGGGCGTCGTTTCGCGCATCGTCCCGGTCGAGGACATGCCGTACATGGCCGACGGCACGCCGGTCGACATCGTGCTGAATCCGCTCGGCGTGCCGTCGCGGATGAACGTCGGCCAGATCCTCGAGACGCACCTGGGCTGGGCTGCCAAGGGCCTGGGCCAGCGCATCGGCGAGATGGCGCAGGCCGCCAAGGCGACGCAGCTGCGCGCGTTCCTGAAGGAGCTCTACAACCGGTCGGGCAAGCCCGAGGAGATCGACGAGCTGGGCGAGGCCGACGTGGTCCAGCTCGCGGAACACCTGCGCGACGGCGTGCCGTTCGCGACGCCGGTCTTCGACGGCGCGGCCGAGAAGGAGATCCACGCCATGCTGGACCTGGCGTATCCCGAGGACGTGGCCAGGCGCCTGCAGCTCACGGGCAGCAAGACGCAGGCGCGGCTCTTCGACGGCCGCACCGGCGACGCCTTCGAGCGACCGGTCACCATAGGCTACATGCACATGCTGAAACTGCACCACCTGGTCGACGACAAGATGCACGCGCGCTCGACCGGACCGTACTCGCTCGTCACCCAGCAGCCGCTGGGCGGCAAGGCGCAGTTCGGCGGACAGCGCTTCGGCGAGATGGAGGTCTGGGCGCTCGAGGCCTACGGCGCGGCGTACGTGCTGCAGGAGATGCTGACCGTGAAGTCGGACGACGTGCAGGGCCGCACCAAGGTTTACGAGAACATCGTCAAGGGCGATCACGTGATCGACGCCGGAATGCCGGAGTCCTTCAACGTGCTCGTGAAGGAGATCCGTTCGCTGGGGATCGACATCGATCTCGAGCGCATCTGATCGGAAGAGCACGCGAGCCACTGACGCCAAGGACTACTGAGGAGCACGCATGAAAGCGCTACTCGACCTGTTCAAGCAGGTCCAGCAGGAAGAACAGTTCGATGCCATCAAGATCGGCATCGCCTCGCCGGACAAGATCCGCTCGTGGTCGTTCGGCGAGGTCAAGAAGCCGGAGACGATCAATTACCGCACCTTCAAGCCGGAGCGGGACGGGTTGTTCTGCGCCAAGATCTTCGGGCCGATCAAGGACTACGAGTGCCTGTGCGGCAAGTACAAGCGCCTCAAGCACCGCGGCGTGATCTGCGAGAAGTGCGGCGTCGAGGTGACGCTGGCCAAGGTGCGCCGTGAGCGCATGGGGCACATCGAGCTCGCGAGCCCGACCGCGCACATCTGGTTCCTGAAGAGCCTGCCTTCCCGCATGGGGATGGTGCTCGACATGACCCTGCGCGACATCGAGCGCGTGCTGTACTTCGAGGCCTACTGCGTGGTCGACCCCGGCTTCACGCCCCTGAAGAAGGGGCAGCTGATGACCGAGGACGACTTCATCGCGAAGACCGAGGAGTACGGCGATGACTTCCGCGCGCTGATGGGTGCCGAGGCGATCCGCGAACTGCTGCGCGGCATCGACGTCAACCGCGAGATCGAGACCCTGCGCAAGGACCTGGCCGAGACCGGGTCCGAGGCGAAGATCAAGAAGTTCGCCAAGCGCCTGAAGGTGCTCGAGGGATTCCAGCGCTCCGGCATCAAGCCGGAGTGGATGATCCTCGAGGTGCTGCCGGTCCTGCCCCCCGAGCTCCGCCCGCTGGTGCCGCTGGATGGCGGCCGCTTCGCGACCTCGGACCTCAACGACCTGTATCGCCGCGTCATCAACCGCAACAACCGGCTGAAGCGCCTGCTCGAACTGAAGGCGCCGGAGATCATCGTCCGCAACGAGAAGCGGATGCTGCAGGAGGCGGTCGACTCGCTGCTCGACAACGGCCGCCGTGGCAAGGCGATGACCGGCGCGAACAAGCGTCCGCTGAAGTCGCTCGCCGACATGATCAAGGGCAAGGGCGGCCGTTTCCGGCAGAACCTGCTGGGCAAGCGCGTCGACTACTCGGGCCGCTCGGTGATCGTGGTCGGCCCTCAGCTGAAGCTCCACCAGTGCGGCCTGCCCAAGCTGATGGCGCTCGAGCTGTTCAAGCCGTTCATCTTCAACAAGCTCGAGCTGATGGGCCTGGCCACCACGATCAAGGCGGCCAAGAAGATGGTCGAGTCGCAGGAGCCGGTCGTGTGGGACATCCTCGAGGAGGTGATCCGCCAGCACCCGGTGATGCTGAACCGCGCCCCGACGCTGCACCGCCTCGGCATCCAGGCCTTCGAGCCGGTGCTGATCGAGGGCAAGGCGATCCAGCTGCACCCGCTCGTGTGCGCGGCGTTCAACGCCGACTTCGACGGCGACCAGATGGCCGTGCACGTGCCGCTGTCGCTCGAGGCGCAGCTCGAGGCGCGCTCGCTGATGCTGGCGTCGAACAACATCCTGTTCCCGAGCAACGGCGATCCGTCGATCGTGCCGAGCCAGGACATCGTGCTCGGCCTGTACTACGCCACGCGCGAGAAGATCAACGGCAAGGGCGAGGGCATGTACCTCGCCGACCTGGCCGAAGTGCATCGCGCCTACGAGAACCGCGAGGTCGAGCTGCAGACGCGCGTCACGGTGCGCATCCGCGAGTTCGACGTCAATCCGGAGACCGGCGAGAAGACCCCGAAGATCACGCGCTACGAAACCACCATCGGCCGGGCGCTGATGTCGGAGATCCTGCCCGCCGGGCTGTCCTTCTCGGTGCTGAACAAGCCGCTGAAGAAGAAGGAGATCAGCCGGCTGATCAACACCGCGTTCCGCAAGTGCGGTCTGCGCGAGACGGTGATCTTCGCCGACAAGCTGATGCAGACCGGCTTCACGCTGGCCACGCGCGCGGGCCTGTCGATCGCCATCGGCGACATGGTCGTGCCGACGCAGAAAGAGGAGATCATCCGCAACTCCGAGCGCGAGGTGAAGGAGATCGAGGCGCAGTACACCTCGGGCCTGGTCACGCAGGGCGAGCGCTACAACAAGGTCGTGGACATCTGGGGTCGCGCCGGTGACCACGTAGGCAAGGTGATGATGGAGCAGCTCGCCACCGAGCAGACCATCGACCGGCACGGCAACGAAGTGAAGCAGGAGTCGTTCAACTCCATCTGGATGATGGCCGACTCCGGAGCGCGGGGCTCGGTTGCGCAGATCCGCCAGCTCGCCGGCATGCGCGGACTGATGGCCAAGCCGGACGGCTCGATCATCGAGACGCCGATCACGGCCAACTTCCGCGAAGGCCTCAACGTGCTGCAGTACTTCATCTCGACGCACGGCGCCCGCAAGGGCCTGGCCGACACCGCGCTGAAGACGGCCAATTCGGGCTACCTGACGCGCCGCCTGGTCGACGTCACGCAGGACCTGGTCGTGACCGAGGACGATTGCGGCACCAGCAACGGCGTCGCGATGAAGGCGCTGGTCGAGGGCGGGGAAGTGATCGAGGCGCTGCGCGACCGCGTGCTGGGACGCGTGGCGACCGCTGACGTGATCAACCCGGACACGCAGGAGGTGCTGTATCCGGTCGGCCACCTGCTGGACGAGGACGCCGTCGAGAAGATCGAGGCGCTCGGCATCGACGAGGTGCGCGTTCGCACGCCGTTGTCGTGCGAGACGCGCTACGGCCTGTGCGCCAAGTGCTACGGGCGCGACCTCGGGCGCGGCGTGCTGGTGAACGCCGGCGAGGCAGTCGGCGTGATCGCCGCCCAGTCGATCGGCGAGCCGGGCACGCAGCTGACGATGCGCACCTTCCACATCGGCGGCGCGGCGTCGCGCGCGGCGGTGGCCTCCGGGGTCGAGGCGAAGAGCAACGGCACGGTGCGGTTCACCGCGACGATGCGCTACGTCACGAACGCGAAGGGTGAGCAGGTCGCGATCTCGCGTTCGGGCGAGGTCACGATCGTGGACGACAACGGCCGCGAGCGCGAGCGCCACAAGGTGCCGTACGGGGCCACCCTGCTCGCCGCGGACGGCAAGCAGGTCAAGGCCGGCACGCAGCTGGCGACGTGGGACCCGCTGACGCGCCCGATCATCACCGAATACGCGGGAACGGTGAAGTTCGAGCACGTCGAGGAAGGCGTGACGGTCGCCAAGCAGATCGACGAGGTCACCGGCCTGTCGACCCTGGTGGTCATCGACGCCAAGCGCCGCACGGCATCGAGCAAGGGCGTGCGCCCGCAGGTCAAGCTGCTGGGCGAGACCGGCGAGGAAGTGAAGATCCCGGGCACCGAGCACTCGGTGACCATCAGCTTCCCGATCGGTGCGCTGATCGTGGTGCGCGACGCCCAGCAGGTTGCGGTGGGCGACGTGCTCGCGCGGATCCCGACCGAGTCGCAGAAGACGCGCGACATCACGGGCGGTCTGCCGCGCGTGGCGGAGCTGTTCGAGGCGCGCTCGCCGAAGGACGCCGGTACGCTGGCCGAGGTGACCGGGACTGTCACCTTCGGCAAGGAGACCAAGGGCAAGCAGCGCCTGATCATCACCGACCTCGACGGCAAGGAACACGAGTTCCTGATCCCGAAGGACAAGCACGTGCTGGTGCACGACGGCCAGGTCGTCAACCGCGGCGAGTCGATCGTCGACGGGCCGGCCGACCCGCACGACATCCTGCGCCTGCTCGGCATCGAGGCGCTTGCGCGCTACATCGTGGACGAGGTGCAGGACGTCTACCGCCTGCAGGGCGTGAAGATCAACGACAAGCACATCGAGGTGATCGTGCGCCAGATGCTGCGTCGGGTGCAGATCACCGACGCCGGCGACACGCCGTTCATCCCCGGCGAGCAGGTCGAGCGCTCGGAACTGCTGGACGAGAACGACAAGGCGATCGAGGCCGGCAAGCGTCCGGCGCTGTACGACAACATCCTGCTGGGCATCACCAAGGCCTCGCTGTCGACCGACTCGTTCATCTCCGCGGCCTCCTTCCAGGAGACCACGCGGGTGCTGACCGAGGCGGCCATCATGGGCAAGCAGGACGACCTGCGCGGACTGAAGGAAAACGTCATCGTCGGCCGCCTGATCCCGGCGGGAACCGGCCTCGCGTTCCACCGGGCCCGCAAGGAGAAGGAAGCGGCGGACGCGCTGGAGCAGCAGCAACTGGCGGCGATGGAGGCGCTGGCGGCGACCGCCCCCGCCGAGGGCGAACCGGAAACCGGGGCGGACGAGTCCTCCGCCGAGGTCACCGAATAGGCCCGTCGCACGTTCGGACCAGGGCCCGCTTCGGCGGGCCCTTTTTTTCAGCTCGTGACGGTGCGCCGGGGATTGCACTTGCCGGCAGGCGGCGCCTTGACACTGCAGGCCCTGGCTAGCGATAATGGCGAGCTTTTCGGCGCCCGCCCGGGCGCTGCGCTCTTTGCCCGCCGCGTCCGCCGCGATTTCCAAGGCGCTCCCGGTCGAGTCCAGGTCGCAGCTTCCCGCGTCCCGCCGGAACCCTGCAGCACCCGACGTATTCCTGTAGCCGAGAGTTCCAGATCCGCGAGCCGTCGTGGCTTGCCATTGCATCGAGAAAACGGACCGTATGCCGACCATCAATCAACTCGTGCGCAAGCCGCGCGAGATCGAACCCGTCAAGAGCAAGAGCCCGGCGCTGAAGAACAGCCCGCAGAAGCGCGGTGTGTGCACGCGCGTGTACACCACCACGCCGAAGAAGCCGAACTCCGCGCTCCGCAAGGTGGCCAAGGTGCGCCTGACCAACGGGTTCGAGGTCATCTCCTACATCGGTGGCGAGGGCCACAACCTGCAGGAGCACTCGGTTGTGCTGATCCGCGGCGGCCGCGTCAAGGACCTGCCGGGTGTGCGCTACCACATCGTGCGCGGTTCGCTCGACACGCAGGGTGTCAAGGACCGCAAGCAGAGCCGTTCCAAGTACGGCGCCAAGCGTCCCAAGGCAGCCTGATTTTTTCCCGGCAGGCGCGTCGAACGCGGGAAAGCGCGGCGGGCAACCGCAGCAGCTAACCGCAGGGGCGCCGGCCGAGTAAGTCGCGGCTCGTCATCATGGAGCCGCTTTCCGCGGATCGGGCGGTTGCCCGGTCCGCCAACGACTGAAGACAGCAAGAGGTGAGAAATGCCACGTCGTCGTGAAGTACCGAAGCGCGAAATCCTGCCGGATCCCAAGTTCGGATCGCAAGACGTCACCAAGTTCATCAACGTGATCATGCTCGACGGCAAGAAGGCCGTCGCCGAGCGGATCGTCTACGGTGCGCTGACGCAGATCGAGACCAAGGCAGGCAAGAACGCCCTCGAGGTGTTCTCCGCGGCCCTGTCGAACGTGAAGCCGATGGTCGAGGTCAAGAGCCGTCGCGTCGGTGGCGCGAACTACCAGGTTCCGGTCGAGGTCCGTCCGATCCGCCGCATGGCGCTCGCGATGCGCTGGCTGCGCGAGGCGGCCAAGAAGCGCAGCGAGAAGTCGATGCCGCTGCGCCTGGCGGGCGAACTGATGGAGGCCGCGGAAGGCCGCGGCGGCGCGATGAAAAAGCGCGAAGAGGTGCACCGCATGGCCGAGGCCAACAAGGCCTTTGCGCACTTCCGCTTCTAACGAACATCACTGCGCGGGCCGGTCATGAGCCGGTGAGCGCCAAGGTTTCAGGTGAGCCGTATGGCACGCAAGACCCCTATCGAGCGGTACCGGAATATCGGAATTTCGGCGCATATCGACGCCGGCAAGACCACGACCACTGAACGGATCCTGTTCTACACGGGAGTGAACCACAAGCTCGGCGAGGTGCACGAAGGCGCCGCGACGATGGACTGGATGGAGCAGGAGCAGGAGCGCGGCATCACGATCACGTCGGCCGCGACCACCACGTTCTGGAAGGGAATGGACCTCTCATTCCCCGAGCATCGCATCAACATCATCGACACGCCAGGCCACGTCGACTTCACGATCGAAGTCGAGCGCTCGATGCGCGTGCTCGATGGCGCGTGCATGGTGTATTGCGCGGTGGGCGGCGTGCAGCCGCAGTCGGAAACCGTCTGGCGGCAGGCCAACAAGTACGGGGTGCCGCGGCTGGCGTTCGTCAACAAGATGGACCGGACCGGCGCGAATTTCTTCAAGGTCTACGAGCAGATGCGTCTGCGCCTGAAGGCCAACCCGGTGGCGATCCAGATCCCGATCGGCGCGGAGGACAACTTCAAGGGCCTGGTCGATCTCGTCAAGATGAAGGCGATCTACTGGGACGAGGCCTCCAAGGGCATGAAGTTCGAGTACGCCGACGTGCCCGCCGAGTTGGCCGGGCAGGCCGCGGAGTGGCGCGAGAAGATGGTCGAGGCGGCGGCGGAGGCCAACGAGGAACTGATGAACAAGTACCTCGAGGGTCACGCGCTGTCCGAAGCGGAGATCAAGCAGGGCCTGCGCCTGCGCACGCTCGCGAACGAGATCACGCCGATGCTGTGCGGCTCCGCGTTCAAGAACAAGGGCGTGCAGGCGATGCTCGACGCGGTCATCGAGTACCTCCCGAGCCCGGCGGACATTCCCCCGGTGGCGGGCGAGAACGACCGCGGGGTGGCGGAAGAGCGGCCCGCAAACGACGAGGCGCCCTTCGCCGCGCTCGCGTTCAAGATCATGACCGACCCGTATGTGGGCCAGCTCACGTTCCTGCGCGTCTACTCGGGCGTGCTGTCTTCGGGTGACACCGTGGTCAACTCGATCAAGGCGCGCAAGGAGCGCGTGGGCCGGCTGCTGCAGATGCACGCCAACCAGCGCGACGAGATCAAGGAAGTGCGGGCCGGTGACATCGCGGCAGCGGTCGGCATGAAGGACGTGACGACGGGCGACACGCTGTGCGACCCGAACAAGGTGATCACGCTCGAGCGCATGATCTTCCCGGAACCGGTCATCTCCCAGGCCGTCGAGCCCAAGACCAAGGCCGACCAGGAGAAGATGGGCATCGCGCTCAACCGGCTTGCACAGGAAGACCCGTCGTTCCGCGTCCACACGGACGAGGAGTCCGGGCAGACCATCATCTCCGGAATGGGCGAGCTGCACCTGGAGATCCTGGTCGACCGCATGAAGCGCGAGTTCGGCGTCGAGGCGTCGGTCGGCAAGCCGCAGGTGGCCTACCGCGAGACGATCCGCAAGACCGTCGAGAACGCCGAGGGCAAGTTCATCAAGCAGTCCGGCGGACGCGGCCAGTACGGCCACGTGGTGCTCAAGGTCGAACCCCAGCCCCCGGGCAAGGGCTTCGAGTTCGTGGACGCGATCAAGGGCGGGGTCGTGCCGCGCGAGTACATCCCGGCGGTCAACAAGGGCGTGGAAGAGACGCTCAAGGCCGGCGTGCTGGCCGGCTACCCGGTGGTGGACGTCAAGGTGACGCTGCACTTCGGCTCCTACCACGAGGTGGACTCGAACGAGAACGCGTTCAAGATGGCCGCCTCGATGGGCTTCAAGGACGGCATGCGTGCGGCCGCGCCGGTGCTGCTCGAGCCGATCATGGCGGTCGAGGTCGAGACGCCCGAGGAGAAGATGGGCGACGTGATGGGCGACCTGTCGTCGCGGCGCGGCGTCATCCAGGGCATGGACGACATCGCCGGCGGCGGCGGCAAGGCGATCCGCGCGGAGGTGCCGCTCGCCGAGATGTTCGGCTACTCGACCACGCTGCGCTCGCTGACGCAGGGCCGCGCGACCTACACGATGGAGTTCAAGCACTACGCGGAGGCGCCGAAGACCGTCGCCGAAGCGGTGATCTCCGCGAAGACGAAGTAAGAGACCAGGAACACACCAACAACCGTTCTTTGAGGAACAGAAGATGGCCAAGGGCAAGTTTGAGCGAACGAAGCCGCACGTGAACGTAGGGACGATTGGGCACGTGGATCACGGGAAGACGACGCTGACGGCGGCGATCACGTCGGTGCTGTCGGCGAAGTTTGGTGGTGAGGCCAAGG
>Ga0224500_10001140_pt1 | contig 16207 bp, 23 predicted proteins | sample SF_Oct11_sed_USG_FD_168126 | JGI IMG/M metagenome (GOLD analysis project Ga0224500, IMG submission 168126) | Sediment microbial communities from San Francisco Bay, California, United States - SF_Oct11_sed_USGS_4_1 | ecosystem: Environmental > Aquatic > Marine > Sediment | place: USA: California... | reverse complement strand
GGGGTCGCCCTCCCAGGCCACGATGCTCGTGACCACGTTGTCGACGAATCGCCGGTCGTGGCTGACGATGAACGCGGTGCCTGCGTAGTCGGCCAGCAGCGCCTCGAGCAGTTCGAGCGTCTCGATGTCCAGGTCGTTGGTCGGCTCGTCGAGCACGATGACGTTGGCCGGCAGCGCGAACAGGCGTGCGAGCAGCAGGCGGTTGCGCTCGCCGCCCGACAGCGTGCGCACCGGCGCGTTGGCGCGCTCGGGCGAGAACAGGAAGTCGCCGAGGTAGCTCATCACGTGCTTCTTCGCACCGCCGATCTCCACCCATTCGCTGCCGGGGCTGATGGTGTCGGCCAGCGTGGCGTCAAGCGACAGGCCCTCGCGCAACTGATCGAAGTACGCGACCTGCAGATTCGTGCCGCGACGCACGCGGCCACGCGTCGGTTCCAACGCACCGAGGATGAGCTTGAGCAGCGTCGTCTTGCCCGCCCCGTTCGGTCCGACGAGGCCCACCTTGTCGCTGCGGAGGAACGTGGCGCTGAAGTGGTCGATCAGCATGTCCTTACCGTAGCCCATCGACACGTCATCGAGCTCCGCCACGATCTTGCCGGTGGGCAGGCCGGTCGCGAGTTCGAGCTTGACCTGGCCCACGCGGTCGCGCCGGGCGCGGCGCTCGGCACGCAGCCGCTCCAGCCGCGCCACGCGGCCCACGCTGCGCGTGCGACGCGCCTCCACGCCCTTGCGCACCCACACCTCTTCGGCCGCGAGCATCTTGTCGGCGCGCGCGTTGGCCAGCGCCTCGGACTCCAGCTCGCGTGCCTTGGTGGCTTCGTAGGCGGCGAAGTTGCCGGGGTAGGAGCGCAGCACGCCGCGGTCGAGCTCGACGATGCGCGTGGCCACCGCGTCGATGAACGCGCGGTCGTGCGACACCAGCACCGTGGCATGCGTCGACTCGCGCAGCAGCGTCTGCAGCCACGCGATCGCATCCAGGTCGAGGTGGTTGGTCGGCTCGTCGAGCAGCAACGCATCGGGCTGCGCCACCAGCGCCTGCGCCAGCGCGACGCGTTTTCTGGTGCCGCCGGACAGCGTGCCCACGAGCGCCGCGCCGTCCAGGTGCAGGCGCTGCAGCGTCTCATCGACCCGCTGCTCCCAGGTCCAGCCGCCGAGCGCCTCGATGCGTGTCTGGATCGCATCCAGGTCGTCGCCCGGCGCGTGGGCCTCGAAGCGCTCGCGCAGCGCACGCGCCTCGGCCACGCCTTCAGCTACGACATCGAACACCGACGCCTCGGCCGCGAACAGCGGCTCCTGCGGCACGTAGAAGCGCACCGTGCCCTGCTGCACCTGCAGCGTGCCGTCGTCGGCACGCTCCAACCCGGCCACGATCTTCAGCAGTGAGGACTTGCCCGCGCCGTTGCGGCCTATCAGCGCCACCCTTTCGGCGTCGTCGAGCGAGAACGCGGCGCCGTCGAGCAGCGGCACGTGGCCGTAGGCGAGGTGGGCGTTGGTGAGCGTGATCAGCGGCATGGGGGGATTGTCGGGGGCGCTCGCGGGTGGCTTGTCAAGCCCCATGTTGAAGCCCTTCGCACTCGATTCGCGTCGCCTTCGAGCGGGAATTGCGGCATGCGTCGATAGAATCGCCCCTTGCCAACGATCTGCACATCATGAGCGCCGTTGCCTGCAGCGACATCACCACGACCCGCGTTGAATTGCGAAGCGCGGCGCTGACGTTGATGGCCGCGGTGCTGAAGACCACCGACCTCGACCTGCTGGCTGAGGAGTTCGAGCAGCGCGCCGCAACGATGCCGGGCCTGTTCGACGACGAGCCGGTGGTCATTGACCTGTCTTGCGTGCGCGGCGATGCGCACATGGTGGACTTCGACGCGCTCGTTGCGCTGTTGCGTCGCCATGGCATGCAGCCAGTGGCCGCGCGGGGAGGCAACCCGCAGCAGATGACCGCGGCCGTGGCGGCCGGACTGATCGAGGCGCCCGAAGGCGGCCGGCCCGCGCCGCGCGAGATCACGACGCCGCCGCCCGAGATCGTCGAGCGCGTCGTCGAGGTGCAGCTCGCGCCGCTGCCGCCGCTGGTGATCGACAAGCCGCTGCGTTCGGGCCAGCAGGTCTACGCGCGCGACCGCGACCTGATCGTGCTGGCGCTGGTGAGTTTCGGCGCCGAGGTGATGGCCGATGGCCATATCCATGTCTACGCGCCGCTGCGCGGCCGCGCTCATGCGGGCAAGAGCGGCAACACCGACGCGCGCATTTTCTGCCACTGCATGGAGGCGCAGGTGCTGGCGATCGCCGATGTCTATCGCACGACCGACGAGCCCCTGCCCGAGGGCGTGGCCGGCCGCGCCGCGACGGTTCGGCTGGCCGGCGACCAGCTCGCGGTCGAGCCGCTCGGCTGAGACGCCGGAACGAGCGAACAACAACAAGCGAAAGGACCTGTTCCCGATGACCACCAAGATCATCGTCGTGACTTCCGGCAAGGGCGGCGTGGGCAAGACCACCACGAGCGCCAGCCTCGCCTCGGGCCTGGCGCTGCGCGGCCACAAGACAGCGGTCATCGATTTCGACGTCGGTCTACGCAACCTGGACCTCATCATGGGCTGCGAGCGCCGCGTCGTCTACGACCTGATCAACGTGATCCACGACGAGGCCAAGCTCTCTCAGGCGCTGATCAAGGACAAGCACACCGACAACCTCGTCGTGCTGGCCGCTTCGCAGACACGCGACAAGGACGCGCTGACCAAGGAAGGCGTCAAGCGCGTGCTCGACGAGCTCGCCGAAATGGGCATGGAATTCATCGTCTGCGACTCGCCGGCCGGCATCGAGAGTGGCGCGCTGCTCGCGATGCACTACGCCGACGAGGCCATCGTCGTCACCAATCCCGAGGTCTCGTCGGTGCGCGATTCCGACCGCATCCTGGGCATGCTCGCGTCGAAGACGCAGCGGGCGATCGACGGCAAGGAAGGCATTCGCGAGCATCTGCTGATCACGCGCTACGACCCGACGCGCGTCGCCAGCGGCCAGATGCTGTCGGTCGATGATATCCAGGACATCCTGCGCATCCCGCTGATCGGCGTCGTGCCCGAGTCGGAGACGGTGCTCAATGCGTCCAACCAGGGCGTACCGGCGATCCACATGAAGAGCAGCGCCGTGGCCGAGGCCTACAAGGACGTGGTGCGCCGCTTCCTCGGCGAGAGCCGCGAGATGCGCTTCACGAAGACCGAGCGGCCGCCGTCGCTGCTGCAGCGACTGTTCGCGAGGGCGTGATCGTGATGTCCTGGTTGTCGCTGCTGTTCCCGCAGAACCGCAAGTCCGCGCAGGTCGCCAAGCAGCGGCTGCAGATCGTGATCTCGCAGGAGCGCAGCGCGCGCAACTCGCGCTTGCCCGAGTACCTGCCCGCGCTGCAGCGCGAACTGCAGCTCGTGGTCGCCAAGTACGTCGACGTGCCGCCGCGCGAGGTCAGCGTCCGGTTCGCCCGGCCGCGCCATCCGTCCGCGGGGCTCGAGGTGCGGATCGAGCTGCCGCAGCCCGCGCACGCCTGATCGCAGCGCGGCGCCGCTTGCCGCCGCCTCTCACCTTCCCGCGCGCTTGACGGCGAAACCCGCGGCTCGCAGCCACTCGGTCACGCGCTCGGCATGATCACCCTGCAGTTCGAGCACGCCGTCCTTGACCGTGCCACCCGTGCCGCAGGCGCTGCGCAGTTGCTTGCCGAGCGCGGCCAGCGCCAGGGGGTCTAGCGGCAGACCGCGCACCAGCGTTACCGTCTTGCCGCCGCGGCCCTTGCTTTCGCGACTCACCCGCACGTTGCCGTCGCCCGCGGGCACGGCACTTGGCCGGGCGCAGGTGCAATGGGCCAGCGCCTTCCTGCACCGGGGACATGTGCGCCCGCCGTCGGTGGAATAGACCAGTCCCATCAGCCGAAACGCGCGCGCCAGATGACCATGAGCGCGAAGGCCGGCACCGCCAAGGCCACGCCCACCCGCGCGAATCGCGTCGCAGGCATCGACGCCGCGACGCGAGCGCCAGGCACGTGCGCGGTCAACGCGTGCACGCGAAAGCGAGCAGGAGATTGTTCGCCGGCATCGGCACGGTCTCGCGCAGCTGCAGGCCCGCTGTTTCGGCTTCGCGCTGCACGTCCGACAGCAGGCGCAGGCCCCACGCCGGATCGCGTGCCTTCAGGTCGGCATCGAAGGCCTCGTTGCTCGGCGCAGTCGGCTGGCCGTCGACGCGGTAGGGTCCGTACAGCAGCAGCGTGCCGCCGCTGCGCAGGTGGCGCGCCGCGCCACGCATCAATGCCGGGCACACCGGCTGCGGCGCGATGTGCAGCAGGTTGGCGCAGTACATCGCGTCGTACGCCGCCGCATCGACGGGCCAGGGCGTCGCGAGCACGTCCAGCCGCATCGCCGGACGCACGTTCGCATGCGACCGGCAGCGCGCGTCGATGTCCGGCAGGTACGCCGCATCGGCCTCGGTCGGCTGCCAGGTCCAGCCGCTGCACGCGGCGGCGAAATGCTCGGCATGCTGACCGGTGCCCGACGCGATCTCGAGCACGCACGCGGTCGCCGGCAGCAGGCGCTGCAGCTCGCGCAGGATCGGCGCCTTGTTGCGATCGGCGGCGGGGCTGAAGCTCATGGCGGCCGCAGCGTCAGAACATCACCACCGAACGGATCGATTCGCCGCGTTCCATCAGCGCGAAGCCCTCGTTGATGTCCTCGAGCTTCAGTTTGTGGGTGATGAGTTCGTCGATGCGCAGCTTGCCGTCCATCACCCAATCGACGATCTTCGGCACGTCGGTGCGGCCGCGTGCGCCGCCGAAGGCCGTGCCTTCCCACTTGCGGCCGGTCACGAGCTGGAACGGCCGCGTGCTGATCTCCGCGCCCGCGGGCGCCACCCCGATGATGATGCTGCGGCCCCAGCCCTTGTGCGTGCACTCGAGCGCCTGTCGCATCAAGTGCACGTTGCCCACGCACTCGAAGCTGAAATCGGCGCCGCCGTCGGTGAGCTGCACGATGTGGTCGACCACGCTGGGCACGTCCTTCGGGTTGACGAAGTGCGTCATGCCGAAGCGGCGTGCCATCGCTTCGCGCTTCGGATTGATGTCCACGCCGATGATCTTGTCGGCGCCGACCATCTTCGCGCCCTGGATCACGTTCAGGCCGATGCCACCGAGGCCGAACACCGCCACGTTGGCACCGGCCTCGACCTTGGCGGTGAACAGCACCGCGCCCACGCCGGTGGTCACGCCGCAGCCGACATAGCAGATGGTGTCGAACGGCGCGTCCTCGCGGATCTTCGCCAGCGCGATACCGGGCACCACGAGGTGGTTCGCGAACGTGCTCGTGCCCATGTAGTGCAGGATGGGTTGGCCGCCGATCGAGAAGCGCGAGGTGCCGTCGGGCATCAGGCCCTTGCCCTGCGTGGCGCGGATCGACTGGCACAGGTTCGTCTTGCGCGACAGGCAGAACTTGCACTGCCGGCACTCGGGCGTGTACAGCGGAATCACATGGTCGCCCGGCTTGAGCCACGGCACGCCCGCGCCGACTTCCAGCACCACGCCCGCGCCCTCGTGGCCGAGGATGGCGGGGAACAGGCCCTCGGGGTCGGCGCCACTCAAGGTGTAGTGGTCTGTGTGGCAGATGCCGGTGGCCTTGACCTCCACCAGTACTTCGCCGTCGCGCGGGCCCTGCAGGTCCACGGTCTCGATCGTCAGCGGGGCGCCGGACTTCCAGGCGACAGCGGCTCGGGTCTTCATTGGTGTGCTTCTCCGCGCGGGCAGGCGGTGATTGTGTCCGAGCGGGCCCTAAACTGAGGCACATGCTGATCCACCGTCCCTGGGTACCCGCCCGCAGCGAAGACCTGATGCAGTCGATTGCCGCCGCGACCGCCGCGGCATCGCCGGACGACACCGACGTCGAGTTGCACCGCTTGGTGGCCGACAACCGCCGCATCCACGACGAGCAAGGCCTGAACCTCAACCCGGCGTCGAATGTGATGAACCCGCGCGCCGAGGCGCTGCTCGCGGCGGGGCTCGGCCCGCGCGCATCGCTCGGCCACCCGGGCGACAAGTACGAGACCGGCCTGCAGGCCATCGAGCGCATCGAGGTCATCGCCGCCGAACTCGCGGCCGAGGTCTTCGACGCGGCGTACGCCGAGGTGCGCGTCGGCTCGGGCGCGCTGGCCAACCTCTACGTCTTCATGGCCACCTGCCAGCCGGGCGACACCATCATCGCGCCGCCGGATTCGATCGCGGGCCACGTGACGCACCACGCCGCGGGCGCCGCCGGCCTGTACGGCCTGAAGACCGTCAGCGCGCCGGTGCACGCCGACGGCTACACGGTGGATGTGGACGCGCTGCGCGTGCTCGCGCGCGAGGCGAGGCCCAAGCTGATCACGCTGGGCGGCAGCCTGAACCTGTGGCCGCATCCGGTGGCCGCCGCGCGCGGCATCGCCGACGAGGTGGGCGCCAGGCTGATGTTCGACGCCGCGCACCTGTCGGGCATGGTCGCCGGCCGAGCCTGGCCCAACCCGCTGGCCGAGGGTGCGCATGTCATGACGATGAGCACCTACAAGAGCCTCGGCGGCCCGCCGGGCGGCCTGGTGGTCGGCAACGATGCAGCGCTGTTCGAACGCATCGACGCGATCGCCTACCCCGGATTGACCGCCAACTTCGACGCCGGCCGCGTGGCCGCGCTCGCGCTCGGCCTGCTCGACTGGAAGGAACACGGCCGCGCATACGCGCGCGCCATGCAGGCCACTGCCGGCGCGCTGGCCGCCGCGCTCTTCAGTGAACACGATCTGCCGGTGTTCGCGCACGACCGCGGTTCCACGACCTCGCATCAGTTCGCCATCGAAGCCGCGCGCTGGGGCGGCGGGCAGGCGGCAGCCAGGCGACTGGAAGCCGCGCGCCTGTTCGCCTGCGGCATCGGCCTGCCGATCGACCCCGTCGCGAGCGACGTCAACGGCCTGCGCCTGGGGACGCCCGAGATCGTGCGCCTGGGTTTCGCGCCCGAGCACATGGGCGAACTCGCGTTGCTGATCACGCTCGCGCTCGCAGGCCGCCCCGACCCTGAGGCCACCACCGCGCTGCGCCGGCGCGTGGCCACCGGCGCGCTGCGTTTCGTGCGCGCATGAGCGCCGCTGCGCACCGCCGCGCTGTCGAATTGGCCCACGCGTGCCGCCTGATCAACCACGGCCCCACGGTGCTGGTGAGCGCGCTGCACGACGGCCGGCGCAACGTGATGGCCGCGGCGTGGTCGATGCCGGTGGAGTTCACGCCGCCGCGTGTGGCAGTGGTCATCGACAAGAGCACCTACACGCGCGAGCTCGTGCTGGCCAGCGGCTGCTTCGCGCTCAGCATCCCCTGCCGCGCGCAGGCCGACCTGGTGACGACGGTGGGACGCACCAGCGGGCGCGACATCGCCGCCCCCGACGACAAGTTCGCCCGCCATGAGATCGAGGCTTTCGACGGGCCGGCGCTCGGCCTTCCGCTGGTGGTCGGCTGCGTCGCGTGGATGGAATGCCGCCTGATTCCCGAGCGCCACACCGAGGCCGCCTACGACACCTTCTTCGCCGAGGTCGTGTCCGCGCAGGCCGATGTGCGTGTGTTCGCCGCAGGCCGCTGGTCGTTCGATGCCGGCAATACGCCCCTGCACACGCTGCATCACCTCGGCGGCGGCAGCTACGGCGTGATCGGCGACGTGGTCCAGGGCAGCGTCTTGCGGCCTTGAATGAGGGACATCCGGCCGCTGTCTCAGTCGCTGCCGAGCACCTTGACCAACTGGAGCGCAGGGTTCTGCGGTGCCCACAGGGTCGGAAAGATCTCGAGCGGCGTGAAGCCCCTGGCGAGGTAGAACTGCCTCGTCTGGGCGTACGCCTGGCTGTCGCTCGTGTGCGCGACGGTCTTGACTTGCAGGAACCTCACGCCGCGTCGCGCGAGCCACCGCTGCGCGTGCTCGAGCAGGTACGTGCCATGGCCGGCGTGGCGTGCGCGAGCGTGAACGGCCATGCAATGGACTTCCCATGATTCGGCAAAGTGTTCCGCCAGCGACAGGAACGCCACGACCGAGTCGCCATCGCCGAGCGCGAACGTCGGCAGACGCGCCGTGTCCGCGGCGTACCTGCGCAAGGCCTCCTCGATTCCGAACCAGCCCGGCAGGGACCGCAGGACGGATTCGCACTGCGCTTCGCGCTGGAGATCGGGGCCGTGGAGTTCCATGCGGCGTGCGCGGTCCTACCAGGCCAGACGCCTGGCGTGCTCGATCGTGTACTCGGCCAGCGGCCCGATGCGCGGGCCTTCGCCGTCGAGCTTCGATGGATGCTGGACGTAGACGTCGGCATCGACGACGTGCTGGCCGGGTGCGTCGGTGCGCTGTACCGCGATCCGGACGCGCAGGTAGCCGCCGGGCTTGCCGACGCGCTCGAGCCGATCCATCGCCGCCAGGTCCGCCTCGGTGACTTCGAACAGCTGGCCGATGACCTGCTCGCCGTTGCCCGGCGCGAGCACGAGGCAGGGCAGGTGCCCGTCGCCGACCAGGTAGAACGGCAAGCGCTGCATCGTGCGGTACTGTCCCGGCAGGCGCCGGCCGGTATTCACCGAGGCATTCGGAAAGCCTTCCTTCAGCGATCCGTACGCGAACAGAAGCGTCATCGCCGCGTCGGCATCACGCCGCGTCGGCGCGTCGCGAGAGCACGACGTGGGTGGCGCGCGGCGTCGCCACGTGCTGCGTGCAGGCATAACCCAGCGCCGGCAGGTCGAGCCCTTCGAACAGCGGCTCGCCCGACCCGAGCAACACCGGCGAGATCGCAACGTGCAATTCGTCGATCAGGCGCTCGCGAAGGTACTGGCGGATCACGTTCGGGCCGCCGCCCAGCCGCACGTCCAGACCCTTGGCGGCGGCGCGCGCTCGCTCGAGCGCCACGCCGATGCCCTCGGTCACGAAGTGGAAGGTCGTGCCGCCCTTCATGACGAGCGGCGCGCGGTCATGGTGCGTCAGCACGAACACCGGCACGTGATACACGGGCTCGTCGCCCCACCAGCCGCGCCAGCTCTCGTCGGGCCACGGCCCTCGCACGGGCCCGAACATGTTGCGGCCGATGATCCAGGCGCCGACGTTGCGGAAGCCGCGCTGGGCAAATTCGTCGTCGTCGGTGTCCGCTTCGCCGCCGTCGCCGCCGAACACCAGGCGCTGGAATGTCCGCGTCGCGAACGCCCAGGCATGCAGCGCCGTGCCACCGACGCCCAGCGGGTTCTGCAGGTCCTGGTCCGGACCGGCGGCGTAGCCGTCGAGCGAGATCGTGAAGCTTTCGACGCGTAACCGGGCCATCGTGGTCTGCGCAGCGGCGATCGGGGTGGTGGCGATGCAGGCCAGGATCGTACGGTCTGGCGCCGGGCGCGTCACTGCGTCCCTAGCGCAGCACGCCGCGGCGGGTGAGGGCCCGTGCGTACGCCAGCAGCGCGACCGCGACGACGAAGATCACCGCGGTGAATATCAGCCCGCCGGCACCGCCCATCACCGCGATCCCGTTCGTCAGCACGTAGTTGTAGAAGAACGTGACCGCCATCGTCGCCAGCGACGCTGCAAAGACCGGTACCGCCCAGCGTTTGCGAAGCAGCAGCAGCACCGCGCCGAGAACGCCGCCCCACACGCTCAACGCCCAGGTCGCCACGACCCAGGTCGGGAAGCCGTAGAAGTAGGCCAGCTGCTCGGGCGTGAAGTCGGCCATGTACGACGCGTTGCGGGTCTCGGTCATCACGTAGTCGAACGCACCCACGGCGTTCCAAAGCAGCGCGAGCGTACCGATCAGCCAGAGGTGCCACGGGGTCGCAGCGGTGGGTGCGGGCGTGTCATGGTCCATGGGGCCTCCAGCGTTGACCGCGCGGCGGTCCGTGGTCGACGGTCACGTCGGGATCGGGCTCAGACGCCGGTTCTGGCACTCGAGGGAAGTTCCACGAAGTCCCGGGTCCTGTCAAGCGACCGAAGGGCAGCCAGGAGATCGCCGGGCCATCAGGTGCTGCCTTGCCCTTGTCTCTGCCCGGGGCGCTCCATCGCGACGGCCGAGCGGGCGAATCCGAGCTTCTCGTAGAAGGCCCACACGCCCTGCCTTCCGGCGCGCAGGACCCAGGTGATGCGCTGGTCGCTGCCCATGGCCGCTCGCACGAGCGCGGAACCGACGCCCGCCCTTCGGTGCCCCTCGGCGACGACGACCATCGAGATGTAGCCGTTGGACAGGCTGTCGGTGAGTGCGCGCGTGAAGCCGACGACCTCGCTGCCCTCGATCGCGACCAGCGCGACCTGCGAACCCGCGACCAGCCGACGGAATTCATCCGTGCTCGAGACGCCTCGATCCCAGCCGTTCCTCACCAGCAGCAGCCGCACGGCCTCGATCTCGTCGTCGGCGATGGCTCTTATCCGCACGAGGGCTGCCTCCCAGGGGGTGATGCGCAATCGACTCTGCACCGAGATCGGGATTATTCGCGCACCGGACCGACACCTCTTGCCGCCTCCGAAGCACAAGCATGCATTGCCGGCCCCGCCGTGGCGAGATCGGCCTTGCCGCTCAGTGGGCGCGATAGGCTGCGTGGCAGGCCACGCACTGCTCGGTCACCGTCGACAGCGCGGCCACCGCGCGAGCGAGGTTGCCATCGGCTCCGGTCTCCTGCGCAATGAGGGCGAACCGGCTGGCCGCCTTGTGCATCTGCGTGCCGATGTCCTGCATCGGCTGGGGCATGAACCCGGCCATGTGCGCTGCACCATGGGATTCGAGCGACGACATGCCGATCCGCTTCTCGGCGATGTCGGCTGCCCGCTGGTACTCGGCGACGCCGAGCGCGCGCTGGATCTCGGTGATCGCCGCGAGATGGTCTCGCATGTTGGCCAGCATGTGCTGGACCATCGGTGCCGGCATCGTGACGAGCTGGCGCGTGTCGTCCGCCCGAGCCGACACGGCGATCACCGCTGCGGTGATGGTGAGAACGACGGCTCTTGCTTTGCTCATGGGCATCGACGGCCTGCGCGCGAAGTTGGGTTGCTACTTGCCGCTCTTGGCGGCCTCCGCCTGGCGTTTGTACTCCTCGTACGACGTGCTCGAACTGGCCATACAACGGCTTCTTTCCTGCGTGTCTTTGATTTTGCTGCACTCCAGGCGCTGCCAGGCCTGCCCAGCGCCATAGGCCTGCTGCGACGAACAGGCCGCCGTGAACAGCGCGAATCCCATCGTCGTGGCGGCGAACGCGCCTCGGCGCCGGCGGGCTTGCCAATGCGTGCGGCATGTCATTTCGATTTCTTCCCTGGCAAGGCGGCGGCGTAGGCCGCGCACCAAGACACCCACGCCGCCAACTCCCGGTCATCGTCAAGGCCGGGCGGGTCGATGAAGACGTAGCCTTTCATCGGGCGGCCGGTGAAGTCCATCGCACGCACGTGGGGTCTGGCGAGGGCATCGGGGTGCCGCTCGGGCCCGACGCGTGCCATCAGCGTGGAGCCCAGCACGCCGACGAACATCTTGCCATCCACCAGGAAGGCGAGCCCGCCGAACATCTTGCGCTCGCTGATGCCGGGCCGTTCGCCGAGTGCTTCGCGAACGCGCTGGGCGAGACCGGCGTCATAGGCCATGGGTGCCCCTTTCGAATCGATGGCCGTGCACATGAACGTCATCGATCCCACCTTGGGTCGCCGGCGTTCCGGGCCGGCGGCACATCGAGCGGTCGCTGCCGGTGATTGATACGGGAGCCGATGCGATCGCGACCGAAACGGTGCCGCAGCCGCGGGTTCCCATGGGCCGCGGCGCAGCGGGCTCGAGACCTACTTCTTGCATGTGCCGCCCTCGATGACGCGGCCGTCCGCGCACTCGGTGATGATCTTCGCGCCCGACGGACGCTGGCTGGCGGCGGCCGGGCGCGGCACGGACGCCGGTGACTGCGACGGCGACGATGCACCTCGAACGTACATGATCTTCCTGCGGCCGGTGTCGCAGGTGCCCACCTGCTTGCCGGGCGCCGACGCCGCGGAATCGACGGCGGTGACGCTGAAGTCGGCGACGCCGTTGGCCCGGATGCGCGCTTCGATCGATGCGAGCACCTCTTCGCAGGGGGTTGCGTTAGCTGGGCTTCCCGCGGTCGCCATCAGCAGGAGGAGGGCGCCGGCAGAACGGATCACGAGCGGCATGGGTCGTTCTCGTAGTGCAGGGGTCGGGGTGCGGGCGCTCTGCGATGGCGGAGCCTGGGGCGTGGGCGGGGCCATCGCGGGTGCCGGTACCGGACCATACCCCAGCACCACGCCCTAGAAGTATCCGCACAGGAATGCCGCCGCTTCATCCGAGAGGCCCACGACCTTGTTCGTGGCCTGACGATAGAACTTGAAGTTGAGCTCGGTTTCGGGCCGCCCGTCCTGCCAGTCGGAGAAGGGCCTGAGTTCGCTGCGTCCCAGCCGACGTTTCGCCAGCCCCGTGCGCTTGACGGAGATGCTGACGCGCGGCGTCTGCCGGGCGAGGCCGGGCTTCATCGGGGTCGCCTCGGCGTGCACGACGATGCCGCGCGCGACCAGGCCCTGGCCGCCCTCGTTCTCGCTTGCGAACACGAAGACCGTGTCGCCCCGGGCGACATGCTTGCCACCGTACATGGTCTTGTGCTCGCGGAACGTGAACGCATCCGCGCTCGTGTCGACGACATGGGCCTTGACCGCGAACATGCGGTTCGCATGGGCGCCCTCACGGTTCACGGCGCCACTCACCTCATCGCGGCAAGGGCGCACCCCTTGCCCCCTCGAACCACTGGAGCCCGACGATCCCGGCAACGACGAGCGCGATGCAGAACAAGCGGGCAGGCGCGGCCGGCTCCCCGTAGAGCACCAGACCCATCGCCGCCGTGCCGACCGCGCCGACGCCGCCCCAGACCGCGTAGGCGGTTCCGAGCGGTATGACCGACAGCGTGATGCTCATCAGATAGACACTCAGGCCGCCGGACACGACTGCAAGCGCTGCGGGAACGAAGCGCGTGAAGCCGTTCGAAGCCTGGATCGCTGCTGCAAACGCCACCTCGAGGAGGCCTGACAAGACAAGGACCGCCCAGGCGGCTTTCGTGCTTGATACGTCCAGCATGGGGATGGATCCAGAGGGCGACGATGCAGTCTGCCAGATGCGGCGCGCTCGATGTCCCACGCGCTGGCGTTCGAGCGTGCTGCGCTTCCCGCGCGGCCTGCGGGCCCTGGCCTACCTGAGGCTCGTCTTGATCTTGCGAACCGCGGCGACATCGCCGAGGAAGACCTGCAAGGCGTCCCTGTCGTCCGGAGACAGTTTTTCGCCCTCGAGGAGGCGCAACTTCTGGATGACGACTTCAAGCGCCTCCGACAAGTGGCCGATTTGCCTGCCGTAGCTGCCGACCTGTTCGAGCGCCTGCTGCTCGATCCTGGCGTTCGACGTGGTCCCGAGGTTGACGCTGAACAGGTTGAACGACCAGTTGGGCAGGATGGGCTGAGTCAGAGAACTCGGTGCCAGCTGCAGCGGCATGTAGACGTTTGCCATGGAGGACCCTTGTGTATGTGTGTGGTTCTTGCGACGACATTGTCAGCGCGACAACTCGCGCGAGTGTGGGAGCTGGGTCGCTGTCCGGCGCAGCGTCCGAGGCGACCGACCCGCGGCGCAGTCTCCTGCGGCCCGACCAGGCCTGTGGCTAGCTCTCGTCGAGCGCGGCGCCACCGGCCTCGCCGCGGACGAACAGTTGCTCATTGACAGTCCTGCCCCATTGGCTGCCTTCCGCGGTCGTCTGGAGCTTGAAACCGTGTTTCTCGTAGAGATGCCGGGCCGCCAACAAGCCCTCGAAGGTCCAGAGGTATGTACGGGTGTACGCGCAGGAGTCTGCGAACGCCAGAGCCTCGGCCAGCAATCGCTCGCCGAAACCATGCCCTCTGATGGCGTCGGACGTGATGAACCATCGGAGGTGGGCGCCATCGCGCTGGGCATGGGATCCGTCGATGATGACGGATCCCTCTGCGCGCCCGGCCGCGACGACGAACCACATCCCGTCTCGGCTGGCATCGAAGCCCTCGCAGAATGCCGCGAACTCGCGCGCGACCTTTGCTTCGAAGAAGACGCCGAATCCTTCACGCGTGCTGTAGTAAGCCGCATGCATCTCTGCGACGCGGCCGATGCAACCGGGGACATAGCCACTGACGAGGGAGAGTGACATCGTGGATGGAATGCGAGGCTCGACCCTGGATCGAGGAGTCAAGGCAACACCGGCTTACCCGCCCGCACGAACTGCCTCCCAGTCGCTGCGAAGCAAGCCATAGAGCGCAGTGTCTGACTTTCGCCCTCCCACTATCCACCGCTCACGAAGCAGCCCTTCGCGCCGAAATTGCAAGGATTCCAGAAGCTCGATCGACCGATTGTTCTTGGGATCCGTATCTGCATCGATCCGGTTCAGTTCGAGTCTGCCGAATGCATGCTCGACCATCGCGATCAGAGCCTCCCTCATGTATCCACTGCCCCAGTGCTGCCTCGACAGGAGAAACCCGACTTCGGCGTGCTTGCTCACTAAGTTGATATCGAACAGTGTGCAGGTTCCAATGATCTTGCCTGCGTCCCTTCTCGATATGCCAAGACATAAGTGCCGACCTGAGGTGAGCCATTCTTGGGCGGCGGCAATGAGTCGCAACGCTCTGGAAATGTCGCTCCAGGGTGCCTCATTGGAGAACCGCATGACCTCAGTGTCTGCGTGCATGACGAACAGATCGCCCGCGTCGTCAGGCTGGAGTGGACGCAGCAAGAGCCGCTTGGTCTAACTCCATGGATTCAACCGCGGACATGGCTGCCGTTGGCGCTCCGCTTGAGCGAGGGGGCCGCATTCGTGCTGGAAGAGCCGCCCTGAGCCAAGCCCAGCAGGACACGGCCGTGCACCGCACCAACCACAGCACCGGCGATGAAGATGGCGAGTGCAACCAAGGCGGCGATGGCGGTAGTACTGGACGTGAGCTCGTTGGCCTGTGCGCCCAAGAAGATGGCGGGCATGCCGAGGGCCCAAGCCGCCGCATTGGCGGGAAGCCACAACCAGGCTTTGGTGGGTACTACCTTGCGCAAGCTGAGCCACTGAAAGGCGGCAAGCATTGGCCCAGCGACTGCGCCAAGGCACGAGGCGATCAGCAGGACCAGGATAAGCGGTGGCTCGGACGGGGTGGACGTAGGCGTGGCGCCTTGCTGCATCAGGGCGGCGACCGTGCTGGGAACCATGCCGACAGCCCAGGCGACCATGGCGCCAACAAGCGTAGCGAGAACCCAGCCACGTACCGACGGCAAGAGGGTGCGCAGAACCTGGCGTTGGGCGAGGCCAATGACGGTTCCTTCGAACGCGCCAAGAAGAATGAATGCGCCGGCAAAGAGGAGAGCTTGTGCGAGGTTGGCTGGCTCGCCGGCGTGCCGGAACAAGAGAAAACCAACGGCGGCCACTGTTCCAAGCCCGACGAGTTCCCCCAGCGCGTTGGCGACGACCCAGCGCTGCCAGAACTTGTTACGCCAGAAGCGCGGAGGGGTTGCGTTCATGCGGCCTAACGTTTGAGCTGAGCTGCGAACACCGGTTCGGCGCTTGGCCCGCTGGACGAATGATGGACCTCTCCGGGCTGCGGGCCAAGTGGCATGCCGGTGCGAGTCGGCCCCCGCGAAGGGTTAGCGTCGTTGCGCCGTGCCTCAGGCTGGCTGCGGCAAGCTGTGCCACCAGATGCGAGCTACCGAACAGCGGTTGGCGCTGAAAGTGGCTTGGAGAACTCCGTCGAGCACCATTCTCGGCAAAGGATCACCGGGCTTGCGCGCAACAAGACTGGTACCCGTGGACTTGGCCCAGATTTGGAACAACTCTTCCGAAGCGACCTGATAGGTGGTGCGCCAGCGCGCAATGCCCGATGTTGCGGCGGCTGCCAAGACCTCGAACGTGACCGTGACGTCTTCTTGGAGTTGCACGCGCTTCCAGTACGCGACAAGCTGCTCGGTGCCGCGCTGAACCTGGAACGGCGTGTTGTGGTACTTCCCATCGGGCAGAAACAGCGCCGCAAACATTGCCGGGTCGCGCTGCTCCCATGCGGCCTTGTAGCCGAGCATGAACTCTTCAATGTTCACTGCGAGCTCGCTGCGTGTGGGTATACGACGCCTAACGTTCGAGGGGGTTAGCGACCGCGAAACTCACCGCAGCGCGACGGCGGTGGACAAGTGGACAGTTCGAGCTTCGCTCGAA
>Ga0224500_10001136_pt1 | contig 16295 bp, 13 predicted proteins | sample SF_Oct11_sed_USG_FD_168126 | JGI IMG/M metagenome (GOLD analysis project Ga0224500, IMG submission 168126) | Sediment microbial communities from San Francisco Bay, California, United States - SF_Oct11_sed_USGS_4_1 | ecosystem: Environmental > Aquatic > Marine > Sediment | place: USA: California... | reverse complement strand
CGCAACGGCGCTCTCCTGCGACACGGTGGCACCCAAGAAGCTCGACTCCCGAGTTGAGAATCCCCCTACCTCCCGGCCTCCGGCCGGCAGGAACCTTCCCCCCTTTCCGGGGGACAACCGGCGCTGAGAGACTCGCAACGACGCTCTCAAGCGACACCGTGGCACCCAAGAAGCTCGACCCCCGAGTTGAAGGGACCCCGGCCTCGCTCCGCTCCGGGGGACAAACCGGAGGGAGAGGAGGATCAACCGATTTCGGTGGCCTCTGCCGCCTCCGGGAACACCCGGCTCAGGGAACGGTTGAAGGTCTCCTTGGGGAGAAGAACCCACGCTCCTCCCGAGGTGCGATAGTCCTCCGTCTCCAACCTCAACCGGACTATCGATTCGGTGTCGAGATCGCGATATCGGAATCCGAGGGACGCGATCTGGGTGATCGACCACCCGGAATCCATCCGCACTGCCGATGACAAGCGCTCGAGTGCTTCGGCGAGGGAAGTGGGCGAGCGGTAGGCGGCGAGCTTGCGGGCGAGTTGAATCAGAACGTCCTGCTGATGCGTTTGGCGGGAGAAGTCACTCGAGCCCACGGCGGTCCAGGCGCCGTTCACGAACTGTTCGGTGTGGCGGGAACGCACCCACGCCAGTGTGGTGTCGCCGCCTGCGGCATTACACCCCGATGGAATGTCGAGGTGTGCTTTGAGATCTCTGGTCGGAGCGTTGACACAGATCGTGATCCCGCCCATCCAGTCGATGACGTTGGAGAACCCGGCGAAACTGACCCGGACGTAGTGGTCCACGGAGATCCCGGTGAAGTTCTCCACCGCCAGGGCGAGGAGCTCCGGACCTGTCGCAGCCTCGCCACATCCATTGAGGTTGGCGTTGATCCGGGTGAAGCCTTCGGTGCACCGGTTGGGAAGCCACAGGTCCCGCGGCAGCGACACCATGATCGGATCGGAACCGTCGGAAGGAAGCAGCACATAGATGATGGAGTCGGCGAGGGCGCCGGACGCGTCCGACCCGATCAGAAGGATGGACGTGAACAACTCGTCGGGTAGAACCGGGCTGCCGAGTTTGGCGAGTTGGATTCCGCTGAGATTGTCCGGTTCGGCGGCGCGCCGGAACCTGAGCACTTCAGGCAGATGCTCGTCGGGTGCCGGAGGCGCAGTCGTGGTCGTGACCGTCGCGGGCGAGGGAGTCGCGAGCTGGTCGGCAGCCAGGTCCGGAGTGAATTGCTCCGAGGCGATGTCGCGAAAACTGGCGGCCGGCCGGGCGACGGCGAACGTGAGGAGGCCGAACAAGGCACCACCCACCACGATCAGCGCCCCCAAGATGGGGTGGGCTCGCAACCAATGCACGGGCGGATGGTATCGGGCCACGATCAGTCCGGCGAGATATGGACCGTTCCCGTGAACAGCCCGATGACGCGCCCATCGGACCGGCTGACTTTGATCCGATAGGTTCCGAGGCTGCGACCCCGCGTGGTCTCCTCCGCCCGGGCGGTCAACACATCGCCCAACGGGCTCCCTCCGGTGAGGACCAGGTGAGTGTCGATCGCCACTGCCCTGGCCCCCGCCACGTTCGACGCCAGCGCAAAAGCGCAGTCCGCCAACGAGAACACGGCGCCGCCGTGGGTGGTGCCGAGAAAGTTTTGATGTTCGTCCCCGACCGTCATCTCCACGACCACTGCATCGGCGTCGGGCACGAGCCGCATTCCGAGGTGACTCGCATAGCGGTCGGCCGCGATCATGTCGGCGAGACGATCAACATCCATGAAGACCGACGCTAATCCACCCCGACGGAGGCGCGGCACGTTTCCGACCCCAACGCGAGTTCACGTGATGGGTCTCACGATCACCTCGCTCCCGATCGGTACGAAACCGGCCGCCAGGAACGCCCGCAGCGACCGTGCGTTGCCTGGGGACACGGCAGCGAAGACGGGTTGGCCCTCAGGCACGTTCCCGACTGCGCTCTCGATCAGCCTTCTTCCCAGGCCGTTACCGTGCCGGTCACCGAACAGTTCAACACTGACTTCGGTCCGCCCTGCGAGCCCTCGACCGATCGTCACGAGCCCATCGGAGTCGGCGAATACCGACACCGATGAACGGAGGGATCTGGCGTGCGCCACCCGTGGATGGTCATCGAGGTCGCACGCCGGCCGGAGCGCGTCAACCCCGCTACCGAAGGAGACGAGCGTGACGTCGATCATGCCGACCTCCCCGTCGCCGGCCATACGCAACAACAATCGGGGATCGAGCGCCGATCCGAACCCGTTGGGAGCGAGGTCGAAGAAGGCGTCGGCCCCAAACCGGCTCGCAATGACGGCATGCCCCGTGAACGAGACAACCGCTTCCAACCCCGCGTCCAGCGGCCCCAGGAACGTCACCTCTCCGTCCACATCGGGAAAGCGGCCACGAGCCGCATCGTGAAGCATCTGGAGCAATCCGTCCACCCGGCCGAGGTTATCGCTCATGAAGAAAAACCACCCGGCCACGTTTGCGACCGGCCTGCGGAATGGGGGCGCGGCGGATAGGGTGAGCGGCGATGGGCTGGCTGCAAGATCCACTCGAGACGTCGCGCCTCGTTCTGCGCGCTCCCACTGAGAGCGACCTCGACGTGATCGTCAGGATGTTGACCGACCCGACGGTGAGGGGATACCTCGGCGGCCCCGTACCCGAAGATCGAGCCCGGGCCACGCTGGCGGGCCCACCTGGTGAGAAGTGGGGATCGTTCCTGGTGACCCGGGCAACCGACGCTGCCGTCGTCGGCTCATGCCTCGTGGACGCCGCCGACGGCGAGTTGGACATCTCCTATCAACTCCTCCCCGAGTTCTGGGGCCACGGCTACGCCCGCGAAGCGGTGTTGGCCGTCCTGGACTGGATCTGGCACGAGACCGATGCCGGCCACGTGGTCGCGGTGACCAGGGCCGACAATGCCGCCTCGGTCAAACTGCTCCAGGTCGTGGGAATGTCGATGGAATCCGAATTCGAAGACCACGGCGCCTGGTTCATCCGCTTCCATCTCGATCGGCCTTGATCGTCTCTCCAACACGATCGCCCTCTCCAATCACGGCCGGCCGCCCAGCGGCAAAACGCATGCCCCCGGCGATGACGCCCACTGCCGCGGGTATCCAATAGGACACCACCCGGAACACCAGCACCGGGGTCAACGCTGCCGCCGTCGAGATCCCGAAGACGGCCAGGACACCCATCAGCCCGGCTTCGGTGATGCCGAGCCCGCCCGGCGGACCGGGCAAACCACCCACGAGCTGGGACAACCCGAAGGCCGCGATCACCTGTGAAGGGACCAATTGCACTCCGAATGCCCGAAGCGTGAGGTCGAGTGTGATCGCTTCCAGTACGACTCGCGCTGTCAGCAGCAGCCAGGACCGGATCGTCAACGGATGCTCGGAAAGGGCTCGCTCGGCCTTCGCCCGCCACCGGCTCGGCACCATCCATGCGATGATCCGCAGCCGGGTCGTGAGCCCGACCAGGGCGAGCCCGGCGGCCAGCAACGCCACCCCGAACACCGGACCCAACGATTCGAGACCGGCAGGGCTGTATCTGCCCCAGACCCACAGGACCCCGGCGCCAGTTGCCAGCATCAGCCCGGCGTAGTTCAAGATCGTCGCTCTGAGGGCGGCACCGGCAGTCCCCTTCTTGCCGGAAGCCCAGGACATGGCGACGGGCGTGATCGCACCGCCGGCGGGGATGAGCCGTGCAACTCCGGTTCCGACGAGGGCGGCCCTCAGGGCGACCCAGCGCCTGACTGGTGTTCCCGCTTTCTCGGCGCCCTCTCTGAACAGCTCACCAAACGTCCACTTGGCTCCCAATTCGGAGATACATGCCCCCACCAGCAGCCCCCAGGCCCCGTCGACCACTTCGGCATCCCCCGCTATCCCCCCGATCAGCCACACGTACAAGGGGAATCCCACTGCCAGGAGAACAGTCATCCATCCCAGGCCGCCACGGAGCACCGCACGGTCGGGTGCGGTCGTCGGACGTGGATCGTTGTCGAACACGATCCGGGAGATCGCGTGTTCGCGAACGAAGCCGGCATTGCCCTGCGCTCGGCGCACCGCCATGGCCACGCCGAGGGCCGCACACATGATCACGATCTCTCTCGGTGCTCCGACGGTGAGGGCAAAGGGTGCGAGAAGCGCCCATCCCGCGAATCCAGCCGGGCCTCCCCCGATCTTCCACCCCACCGCCGACCACAAGCCAGGCCAAACCAGCAACGACGGAGCGACCCCTACCACGACTCCCACAGACGTCGCCAGACCTCTACCACCGCGGCCATGGCGAACGAGGGGCCAGTTGTTGCCCACAACGGCAGCCAAACCCACGGTGGCAACCGCGGGGGTCGACAATCCAGACCAATGTGCGAATAGCACCGGCAGAAGGCCCTTCAGACCGTCGGCGACGGCCAGGGCGATCCCGGCTGTGACGCCGGCGGTCTTGGTGGCGTTTCCGGCCCCGGTGTTGCCAGTCCCGGAAGCGGCGAGTTCGACCCCCCAGAAGCGTCTGACGAGACGTGCGGACGGGATCATCCCGACCAGCCCTGCTACGGCAATGACAAGCCCGGCGATGAGCGTATCTCTCATTTCTCAATCCCATGTACCCGGCCCGGCGACGGTGCCGACAGTGTCCCTTGGCCCATATCACCGAGTATGAAGAACGACTGCACACTCGACCATGGGGGAACTCCCCCATGGTTCCCTGACCGACCACGAGGAGAAGGCGGGCGACCGTCGAGGGGCGACCGTCAGTCGACAGGGTCGAGTCGGAGGACTCGGTCGTCGTGACCGTCTGCGCCGTTCAAGACCCCGAAGGCGACTCGACCATCCGCACACGTCGCGCCCGGGCCAAACCAGATGACCGCCGCCCGCAGCGACTTGAGGTTGCCCGATCCCCGGAAGTCCGAGTTGGCATCAGGATCGGTCAAGATCGCATCGAACATGCCGACGACTCTCATCTGCTTCTTGCCGGGCGGCCAGCCCGTCGGAGGATCACCGAGTTGCCAACCGAGGTCGGCAGCAACGATGGGAAGACTGACGATCCGCGGGCTGTCGCAATTCTCGATCGGCTGGTCCCACCAGAAGTGATTGGTCGTGTTGGTCGTGTCGTAGGCGCCGTACAGAGACGTGTCCCACCAACCCGGTTGCGCGGCGAACCTCGACACGAGGGTCGCCGGTGTTCCACCCAGCACCTGACTCACCGAATCGCAATTGACGAGCTGCCCATCACGAGTCCACGAACCGCACTCACCGACCCGTCCGACCAGTCTTGCGAGAACGGCATCGCCCATGACTGCCGCACTGACCCCGGTGTTCGACGTGACGATGTCGCACTCCTGCCCGGCGGCGGCCGCCTCACAGCTGATCCCTCCGCTGCCCGACACGTTCGGTGTGACGACGGCGGATGCCCCGGACGCCGTGTCCTCGACAAATTCGTCGTTTGCCTGACCCATGAGAAACAGGGACCCACAGTTGCCCGAGTCACAGGTCTCGCCGAACAGCGCACCCGAGAACCCCCCCACCGTCACCCCGAATGGAACCGTGGCGCCACGATCGGGAAACCCACCGCCGCTGCAGACCGCCTCTTGACGAAGAGTCACGTCGTGGATTCCGGCCACCTTCCCGAACGAGGTCTGGGAGATGTCGGACACCGTCACCCGAAACGAGTTCGTGTCCCCGTTCCAGCCTGCGTTGAACGTGACCCGCTCCCCCGACGGACTCATCATCGAACCCTCCGTGCCAGAGGTGACCAACTGAGCCCCGGCCATGTCGTCCCAGTTGACGCGTGTCAGGTCGGAGGCGGCCAGAACCGCAGCCGCCGGCGAATCCGGCAGTTCGGCCGCGCCCGCCAGACAGGCGAGGTCGGCGATGGTCTGGTCGCCGCGCAGACCGGCGTAGAAGCCGGACACGTCGACCGCCCAAGCCGCCGCCAGAATCAATGTCATCAGCGACCCCGCGACGAAGGGAGCCACGGCGCCGCGCTCGGCGGTCACGACTCGTACCGCGCTGCCGCGCTCGATGTCATCGTCACATCCCGAGCGAACAGCACGAAGTCGAGCGTCAGGTCGGGCAGGATGAGCACAACACCGACAACGTCATGTGCGACCAGACCACCGTCATCGACATTGCAGGGGTTGGCACCCATGTCGATGCACGAAGCAACGGTCGTGGGATCGAGCCCGGCCATCGTGAGGTTGGCGTCCACGACGCTCCTGACCTCATTGACGGCCGCGGCGTCCCAGGGACGAACTGTTGCACCCGACCGCGCGGCTTCGCGTGCGGCGTGCTCGAGCGTGTTGCGGACGTTCCACGCCCTGGCGGTGGAAACGATGCCCACCAGCAACATCAGCAGCACCGGCAACACCAGCGCGAATTCGATCAGGCTCGCGCCGCGCTCGTCCCAACGCACCGGCTCTTTCATTCCCTTCCTGTCGGCCGCAACTTTCGCCACCAAAGGGCCTGAGTGTGACCGGACGGAGAGCCCGATTACTCTGCCCGGTGGTGCTGGCCCTTCCACATGTGGCGTCCGGAAAAGTGCGCGAGATCTACTCGGTGGACTCGCACCACCTTCTCTTCGTCGCCACGGACCGGATTTCCGCCTACGACGTGATCCTCGACCCCGACATCCCCGACAAGGGACGGGTGCTCACCGGTCTCTCACTGTTCTTCTTCGACAGGCTCGACGTCCCCAACCACCTGGTGGGGACCGATCTGGGAGCCATCGAAGGCCTCGACGAGGACACCAGACACCACCTCCTCGGGCGTACCATGGTGGTGCGACGGGCCGAAGTGCTCCCCATCGAGTGTGTGGTTCGGGGTTATCTCTACGGGTCGGCTTGGCGGGAATACGCCTCCGGCGGCGGTCCGACCACAGAACACCTGAGACCGGGGCTCCGCATGGGTGAACGGCTCGACGCCCCCATCTTCACGCCTGCCACCAAGGCCCGAACCGGCCACGACCTGAACATCACAGAGGCTCAGGCCGGAGACCTCGTGGGCCACGACGTTCTCGCGGAGGTCAGAACCATGTCCCTCGACGTGTACCGGTGGGCTTCCGACCACGCTCGCGAACGCGGGGTCATCCTCGCCGACACCAAGTTCGAGTTCGGGGTGGTCGACGGGCGGATCATCCTCGTCGACGAAGTTCTCACGCCCGACTCGTCTCGCTACTGGCCGGCCGATCAGTGGCACCCCGAGCGGGAGATGCCGAGCTTTGACAAGCAATACGTCCGCGACTGGCTCGACGCCACGGGCTGGGACCACGAGCCACCCGCTCCCCGGCTTCCCGACCAAGTGGTCGAGGGGACTCGGGCTCGGTATGTCGAGGCGTATGAGCGAATCACAGATCGACCGTTCGAGGAATACCTGGAGGCAGCCACGTGAAGGTCACCGTCAACATCACTCGCCGGCCCGAGATCGCCGACCCTCAAGGCACCACGGTCCGCAGGGCGCTGGTAGACCTCGGTCACGACGCCGTGCGCGAGGTGAGAATCGATCGCACCATTCACCTCGAGGTTGAAGGCCACGACTCCGACACAGTCCACACCCAGGTGAGCCGCATGTGTGAACAGCTGCTGTCCAATCCGGTGCTCGAGGACTTCGAGGTGGTGGTCCACGGATGAAGGTGGCCGTCGTCGTTTTCCCGGGAACGAACTGTGAACGCGACACAGTTCACGTGCTGCGCGCCCTCGGCGCAGAGGCGGACCTGGTGTGGCACCGCGAAACGGACCTGTCGGCCTTCGACGGCGCGGTTCTGCCGGGCGGGTTTGCCCATGGTGACTACCTTCGCACCGGGGCGATCGCCAGGTTCTCCCCCGTGATGGACGAGATCGTGCGGATGGCGGCCGCCGGAATGCCGGTTGTCGGAATCTGCAACGGATTCCAGGTCTTGTGCGAGGCGGGGCTGTTGCCCGGTGCACTGATCGCCAATCGAGACCTCGCCTTCATCTGCAAGATGGTCGACGTGGAAGTCGTCGACACTGGAAGCGTCCTCACCGCGGCCGCCATGCCGGGCCAGCGGCTCCGCATCCCGCTGAACTCCTACGAGGGCAACTACGTCCTCCCCGATGGCTCACCGCGTGTGGTCTTGCGGTATGTGGACGACCCGAACGGCTCACAGGACGGGGCCGCCGCCATCGCCAACGACCGCGGCAATGTGGTCGGAATCATGCCCCATCCGGAACGAGCTTCCGATGCGCTGCTGGGTTCGTCCGACGGCGTCGTGCTGATGGAGGGATTCATCGCCAGCATGGAGGTCAGTCATGCCTGATGTCAGCCTGGCACCGGAAGAGGACGCGTTCGTACCGGACCCCGACGCCAATCGGGAAGCGGTGTACCGGCTGCTTGGCATGTCGGACGACGAGTACCGGTCGGTGTGCGAGATCCTCGGGCGGGAGCCGCGTCCGGCCGAGCTCGCCATGTATTCGGTGATGTGGTCCGAACACTGCTCGTACAAGTCGTCGCGCAGCCACCTGAAGCGCTTCCCCACCGACGCCCCGTGGGTGGTGGTCGGCCCCGGTGAGAATGCCGGCGTGGTCGACATCGGAGATGGTTGGCTGGCTGCACTCAGAATCGAGTCCCACAATCACCCGAGCTACGTGGAGCCCTACCAAGGAGCCGCCACCGGAGTCGGGGGGATCCTCAGGGACGTCTTCACGATGGGTGCCCGCCCAGTCGCTCTCTGGGATCAGATCAGGTTCGGACCGCTCGACCAGTCGAAGAACCGCTATCTCTTCGGGGGTGTCGTCGCCGGGATCGCCGGATACGGAAACGCCGTAGGCGTGCCCACCGTCGGCGGCGAGGTCGACTTCGCCGAGTGCTACTCGGGGAACCCCCTCGTGAACGTGATGTGCCTCGGGGTTCTCCAGCGGGATCAACTGGTGTTGGGGACCGCCGGAACCGATGGAGCGGTCGCCATCCTCCTCGGTCGGGCCACGGGTCGGGACGGCATCGGTGGCGCTTCGGTTCTCGCCTCGGCGAGTTTCGAGGAGGCTTCAGAAGCCAAGCGACCTTCGGTGCAAGTCGGCGATCCCTTCGAAGAGAAGAAACTGATCGAGGCCTGCCTGGAGCTGTACGAGAAGGGTCTGGTGCTGGGGGTCCAGGACCTGGGAGCGGCCGGGCTCTCCTGTGCAACGTCGGAACCTGCGGCCCGGGCCGGAATGGGCATGGACGTCGACTTGTCGAGCGTCCACGTGCGCGAGTCGGGCATGTCGGCGCCCGAGCTGCTCATGTCGGAATCCCAGGAGCGGATGATGGCGTTCGTCGACCCAAGCGAGGTGGACGAGGTGCTCGCAGTGGCGCGCCATTGGGAGATCGACGCAAGCGTGGTGGGAACCGTGAAGGCGGGCGGAATGCTCAGGGTCTTCCACGACGGTTCACTGGTCGCCGAACTTCCCGCCGCGTCCCTTTCCGAGGACGCTCCGCTGTATCACCGACCGTTGGGTGAACCGCACTGGATGGAGGACATCTGGGCGAAGACGCTCACGTTCGTGATCCGACCCGGCCTCGCTGAGGCGCTCATGAAGCTCCTGGACGACCCGAGCATCGCTTCGAAGGCGTGGGTGTACAACCAATACGACCACATGCTGTTCCTCAACACGGTCATTCCACCGGGCAACGACGGTTCCCTGATCCGCGTCGGCAACACCAACAAGGCGCTGGCCGTGTCGACCGACGGAAACGGGAGACTTTGTTATCTCGATCCACGCAGAGGCGGGGGCCGTCTCGTATACGAGGCCGCTCTGAACGTGGCCATGACCGGCGCCCGGCCGCTTGCACTCGTAGACAATCTCAACTTCGGCAATCCCGAGAAGCCCGAAGTGATGTGGCAGTTCCGCGAGTCGATCGAAGGAATCTCGGAGGCGTGTGAGCGGCTGGGCATACCTGTCGTCGGCGGAAACGTGAGTTTCTACAACGAGACCGATGGCGTCGACATCTACCCCACGCCGGTGGTCGGGCTCCTCGGTCTCGTCGACCCGATGCCTGAGTCGCCGCCGCGTCTCGACCGCATTGAAGAAGGCATGTCGTTGTGGAGGTTCGGACCGGAATGGGCGATCAACCTCGCGGGTTCCGCTTTCGAGAAGATCACATTTGCCCACGTCGGAGGCCGACCCTCCGCACCGGACCCCACAATGGCCAAGGCCTGCATCGAGATGGCAACCCGCCTCGTCAACGAATTGGGCATTCCGGCGCTTCATGACATCTCCGACGGAGGGATGGCCATCGCAGCCTCGGAGATGGCGATCGGATCCGGTCAGGGAGTGCGGCTCGAGTTCACGGACTGGCGACATCTCTTCAGTGAGGATCCACACCGCTTCCTCGCCGCCGTCCCCGACGAATTGTCAGAGACGGTCGGCGCCCTGGCAGTCGAAGTCGGCATTCCTGCGGCCCGGATCGGTTCGTTCGGCGGGGACGAGATCGCATTCGAGCAGGGCGGGATCCGAGCGGTCGTGGCGCTTGACGCTGCGACGGAGACCTACAAAAACGCCATACCGCACCGGATGTCCCACTGAGCCCCCGGTAGGCTCACCGGCCATGGCACGAACGATCGGCATTCTGACCGCGGGCGGCGACTCACCAGGTCTCAACGCGGCCATCAGGGCGGTCGGGAAGGCGGCGCAGCGCGCCCACGACATGCACGTGATCGGTTTCCGCGACGGGTTCCAGGGCCTCATGCAAAACCGTTTCGAACGCCTCGACGGCGACTCACTGTCCGGGATTCTCACCAAAGGCGGTACCGTCCTCGGGACGAGCCGGCTCAAGGTCCATCGGGTCGACATGGGTGACGGCGACCGAATCGACATGCGTCCGATGATCCAACGGGTCGTCGACCAGCATGACCTGGCTGCGATCGTGTGCCTCGGTGGCGGAGGGACCATGAAGAACGCCCTCCGGCTGCACACGGTCGGAATTCCTGTCGTCACCCTGCCCAAGACCATCGACAACGACGTCTACGGCACCGACACCACGTTCGGGTTCGACACGGCGTTGGGAATCGCCACCGAAGCCATCGACCGGCTCCACTCGACGGCACACTCCCATCACCGGATCATGGTGGTCGAGACCATGGGCCACAACACAGGATGGCTGACGCTGGGGGCGGGTCTGGCCGGAGGTGCCGACGCGATCCTGGTCCCGGAGATCCCGTACTCGGTCGACTCGATCGCCGAGTCGATCCTTCAGCGGAAGGCGGCCGGATCCAGCTTCTCGATCGTGGCGGTTGCCGAGGGAGCCATGTCAGGCGATGTCCGGACCGAACACGATCGATTGAAGGACATCATCGACGGTGACGACGACGACGCTGCCGAGGAGGCCGAGGCGGAAATCGAGCGCCTCCACCAGTCGCAGAGCCGGTCCACCGAACACGTCGCCGACGCTCTGGCCGACCTGACGGGGTTGGAGGCAAGGGTGACGATCCTCGGCCACGTGCAGCGGGGCGGTACACCGTCGGCTGTGGATCGGGTCCTGGCGACCCAACTCGGAACGGCCGCGGCCGACTCGATCGCCCAAGACCAGGTGGGCGTGATGATCGCCATGCGCGACGGCGCGGCCACCCCGGTACCTTTGGAAGAGGTAGCTGGCCGCCGCAAGAGCGTGCCGCTCGACCATCCCTGGATCGAGTCGGCACGCCGGCTCGGCGTGTGCCTTGGTGACTGACGTGTCGAGGAAGGCGGGCGAGTCTCCCGGCGCCATCGTTGACCCTGGCCTGGCGACACGAGTCATCCGGGCGGCGCTGGGCGGTGGAGGCGTCGAAGTCACCGACGACTCCGTGAACGCCCTCGCGGCCTGTGGTGGGACCATCGTCTACCGACCCGGCGACATGATCTTTGAGAGCGGTGCTGCGTCGGAATACTGCCACCTGGTCCTCCGCGGCGTCGTCGAGCTGTATCGGGAGTCAGATCGGCAACGGGTCATCACGAGGCTGGGTTCTGGTCGATTCGTGGGTGACATCGCCGTCTTCCTGGGCGTTCCCTACCTCTCGTCCGCCCGGGCCGGCACGTTCGCCGAGATCCAGTGGTTCGAGCGGGGCCGGCTCCTCGACGTCATCGACCGATACCCGGATGTCACACGGGGCTGGCTCGCCAATGCATTGAGCTCCCTCGCCGAGTCCCACCGTCGCCTGGACCTCGTGCTGGGCCGAACGGCCACTCAGCAGGTGGCCGGGGCACTCCTGGATTCGGTGGATCGCCAGGGCCGGGTGGCGATCACCCAGTCGGGTCTGGCTGCGCTGCTCGGCGTCGGTCGGCAGACGATCAATCGTGCCCTGGGTGACCTCGTCGCGGCCGGGTTGGTGCGGACGGGCTACAGGTTTGTCGAAGTCGTCAACCCCGCCGGACTCCGGCTCCTCTTCGACGCCGACACGTGACGACGCGAGTAGACCTTCCGACCCATTGACCACACCACCCACCGATTCGTATCGTGTGGGTACCGGTCAATCGCCAGGAGTGGGGGCTCGTCCTTTGGGGGAATGCACCGGGAACCACGATCCAGCCTTGCGCTGGATCGCGCCCGGACGTCTCACCCCGCCCCGTGGTGGGCCGTGATGCTCGACACAGGTAGGGCGGAGTCGTAGACGGTCACCTCGTCGATCACCCCACCGAAGAAGAACCCGTCTCCTCCGGACACGCCGTCGTGGAACCGGGTGCCGTCGTTCATCATGCCGATGCCGGCGTCGGCACCATGGGCGTAGAGCTGTCCGATCCCGGAGACGGTTCCCATGGATGCACCGTCGAGGAACCCTTGCAGGCGATCGCCGGGCTGGTCATACACCAGCACCAGGTGATAGGTGGTGTCGGCGAGGATCGGAACCGACACGAACGCCGGACCCGACGCCCACGGCGTGTCCGCCGACGGGTCGTTGACCGTGTTCCAGCCACCCACATACACCCGACCACCGTCCACATACATCACCAGACCACGCGATGTGCCTCCCTGGTCGTAGATCACCTGCCTGGCGGCCGTGTCCGACACCGAGAACCACGCCTCCACCGACTCCGTCGTGCGGAGAACCGTGTTGAGGAGGCTCGAATCGGGGAGTTCGACACCGTCGTCGACTCCGTCGAAGACGACCGCCGTGTCCCCTCCCAGGAGGAGCCCCGGTGCTCCCAAGCCCGCTCCACCCACATACGTGCCATTGACGGCCGAGATCGAGTCCACGGCGGTCGTGCCGTTGGCGTCACCGAGACGCCAGTATGTCGATGCGCCATCGAGCGCCACCAATTCCTGGTACGCGGGCCCGATCCCATTGTCGGTTATCACGGCGATCTCTGCGGTCCCGGTGAGGCCTGCGGTGTCGGTGACACGTGCCAGCAACGACAGAGGGCCGTCTGAGATCACCGTGGTATCCACATCCATCCGGTGCTCACCGGATGCGACGTCGAACACAGCAGGCGTCCAAGAACCACCACCGTCGGTCGACACGTCCACGATCAGGTCGGCCGCCGGGTCCTCCGGATCCGACGCCGCCACCGCCACCGTGACGACACCCGACACCGTTCCACCATCGAGGGGGGCCACGAAGGAGACCGAAGGCGGCTGGCTCGCGGTGCCTCGACCCGCCACCACGTGATCTGCGATCATCGATGAGCTCAGGGTGGTCGGATAGACCGCTACCTCATCGATCACGCCCGAGAACCGGAACCCGTCGCCGGATGCCGTGCCATCGTGGAAACGGATGGAGTCGTTCATGGCACCGATCCCGATGTCGGAGCCATGCGGGAACAGCGTGCCGATGCTCGAGACACTCCCGACCTCGACGCCGTCGAGGTACATGGCGACGACGTCGCCCCCTTGATCGAAGGTCAGGACCACGTGATAGGTGGTTTCGGCAAGAACAGGGGTCGACACGAACGCCGGACCCGACACCCAAGGCGTGTCGGCGGAGCTGTCGTCGGCGACGTTCCAGTACCCGCCGTAGAGCAACCCGCCATCGACATAGATCGCCGCGCCCCGGGTAGCTCCACCCTGCTCGTAGATCACTTGGCGAGAGGCAACGCCGGACGTCGAGAACCAGGCCTCCACCGAGGCTGCAGTCTTCGGCGACCCGGTGTTGATGAATGTTGCGTCGGGTACGTCGATGCCATCGTTCGTCCCATCGAAGGACACAGCGGTGTCCGAACCGACCACCAGTCCCGGCACTCCCAGCGTGGGCCCTCCCACATAGGTGGCGTTCAAGGAACCGATCGAGTCGTTGGCAACCGTTCCGGCCAACTCACCGAGTCGCCAGTAAGCGCCCGCGCCGTCACGCGCGACGACCTCGTCGATCGTCGGCTCACTGTTGTCGATCTCCACACCAACGGTGGCCGAGCCCACGAGGTCGTCGGAGTCGGTGGCCCTGGCGTGAACGGTCAGGGGCCCGTCGGGCTCTCCCGAAACGTCGAGGGTGGTCCCGTACCGTTCGGTAGCGGCATCCCAAGGCGCTGCAGTCCACGATGCACCGTCGGACGAGACCTCGACGTTCAACGTGCCGGCGGGGTCGAAGACATCGACCGCATCGACGACCACATCGACCGAACCCGTGACCGTCTCGCCCTCGAGCGGACTGTCGATGGTGACGGACGGCGGAGCGTCGTTGACCAGGTCGAACGAGACGACCTCAGTCGTCTCGTGCCCGTCGGCGTCTGCAACCGAAACCACATAGCTCTGAGCGCCGTCGGCGGCAGCCGTCAGGTCGAGGTCGACACCGAAGTTCCCTGTCGTCGAGTCGTAGGCGGCCGTCACCGGGACTCCGGTCCAAGAGGGAGTCACCTCGACGGTCAACAAGGAGGTCAGGGTCACCCGATCGGAGGTGGCGACTGTCACAGGGAGCGAAGCCGCCGTGACCGAACCAACGGGAGCATCGAGCACTTCGAGGCCCGGTCGATCCGAATACACCAACACATCGTCGAAGGCGATTCGATTCCACCAGTTTGCAAACGACGAGGACTTGGAGTCGAGCCACCCGCCGAGCGAGAGCGTGTGGGTCCCGGCGGCCAAGGTGCCGAGGCTGACGACATCGGTTGTCCACGGTTCGGTGAAACCATTGTTCGATCGGCTCGCCAGAGTCGTGTCCGCGCCGTCGATTCTCATCCGAACGTAGAGCGTCCCCATGGCCGCCGACGTGTAGATTCGCCGGTCGAGCCGAATGCTCACCGGCGTGGCTTCGGCCAAGGTGAAGGTGGTCGTGAAGGCGCCGGCCATGTCGGTGACCGCGGGCGTGCCGCTCAGAACCTTCCCGCCGAGAATCAGCACCGCGGCCCCTTCATCGGTCGGCGCACCGTCAGGCGAGTACATGGGAACGGCCCGATCCGGCTTGGCGTCGCCGAACACGCCCAGTTCGAAGGCGAACGGGCCGTACTCCTGGCTTTCGAAGTAGTTGTCGAAGGTTGCATCGACGAACCGGTCGTATGAGCCGGGGACGAGAGAAGCGCCGCCCGCCTCGACCACAGACGATGCGTTGCCCGACGCATCTTCCGCCATCACGCCATAGGTGTGATTGCCGACGGGCTGATCGGTGAGCGTGACGCTCTCGCCGCTCGTCTTGACCACCGTCACGCCATCCCTCGTCACCGCGTAGTGAGCCACGTCTGAGGTGTCGGCGGGCGGTGTGATCGAGACGATCACGTCGGTGCCGCTGGTCGCAACGGTCGCCGCCACCGGAGCGGGCGGCGGCGTCGCATCGGCCGGAGGCGGGGTCGGGTTCTGGAGACCGAGCGGACGAGGACCACCCTCCAGGCAGACCCTGGCGAGGGAGTTGACGTAGGGATCACCGATGGCGGCGAGGTTGAAGTCCCCGCCCAGCCACAGGCATCCGTCCGGGGCGCCATGCACGGCCCAACCACCGGCCGAGACCACCCATTCGTCTTCGAATTGATCGTGCGGGAACGAGTCGATGAACGCACCGGTCTTGGCACTCACGGCGTAGACGCCTTCGGTGACTCCCATGAAGGTCCCCTGTGCGATCTGGGTCCAGTTGGCGCCCGGCCGGTAGTCGTCGTACACCGGTCCACGGCAATGGCACAAGGAGTAGATTCGGTCGCCGACGATCTCGAGGTCCTGGTTGTCGCCACCGGGGCTGGAGGTGAACACCCAGTTGACGATCGAGAAGTCGTCGGCGTCGTACACGATCGTGGAGTGTTCGGACCCGGCGATGACCACGAAGTCGTCGGTGGCGACCACGTCGTAGATGTCGTCCTGACCTGTGGAGTTGCGGGCGATGACCGCCGGATCGACCACGGTCCCCGTGCTCCTGGTGACCGCCGCGAACGACTCCCGGCTCAGTCCGTCCACCGTCGTGAACTTTCCTCCGAGG
>Ga0224500_10001135_pt1 | contig 16302 bp, 10 predicted proteins | sample SF_Oct11_sed_USG_FD_168126 | JGI IMG/M metagenome (GOLD analysis project Ga0224500, IMG submission 168126) | Sediment microbial communities from San Francisco Bay, California, United States - SF_Oct11_sed_USGS_4_1 | ecosystem: Environmental > Aquatic > Marine > Sediment | place: USA: California... | reverse complement strand
CGCCGTACATATCGTGCGATGAGAGCGTCCAGCGACGCTTTCTGTCCCTCGGAAAGCATCGTGACGGCATGTTTATCAAACGGCTTGAAGGGGCCATGAGACTTGCCGTCTGATTTCCCCTGAATCGGCACGGCAACAGCCGGCGATGCCGACGTGGCAACGATCGGCGCGGCAGTTGGGAGCGAACACGATTGGCGCCCCATCAGCTGACGGATCTGATTCGTCAGCGCCTGTTGCTGCTGGAGGATCTGTTCAAGCACAGATTGAGGGATTGACGCACCAGCCGTGATCGGCGCTGCAGCTGCTTGGACTGCCGGATTCTGAACGGCCGGCTCCGGCACGAAAGCTGAGGTTGGCAACACTTGATCTAGATGAGCCGCAATTGCACTGAGCGAGCTCAAGTCCTCCATCAATTGTCTGAAGCTGATCTGAGCGCAGAATTTCCGTTGGATCAGCTGTGCTGCTTGGGTGAGCAACAGAGAATCAAATCCCATTTCCAGGAGGTCGGTAGATGGATCGACGTTCGTCAAGTCGTACCCGGACAGTTCCTGCATAAGGGTGCGCACTTCGACAAGGATCCGCTCTTTCCTAGGTACGGCTGTTTCAGTCAGCTTTGCGATAACTGTAGGGGCGGCCGGCTCGGCCTTAAATGGAGCAGTCGCCGCCGGGCCCCGTACAGACACGCCACAAGCAGGCGTCGGGAGAGCAGCAGGCATGGCAACTTTGTCCGCACTCTGATGTACCTCAGGCCAATAACGTTTCCGCTCGAACGGATAGGTTGGCAGAACTGCGCGACAGCGCCGTTCTTTGGAGTAATAGGCCGACCAGTCGATGGTGACACCGGTCATCCATAACCGCCCTAGCGTCTCAGTGAAACCCCGCAGCTCATGCTCGCCAGGCAGGGGCAACGAGGCAAATACCTGTTGTTCTGGCCGCTTGTCTGGATGCTGGCGAGATAAGGTGCAGAGCGTCTGGCCCGGCCCAACTTCCAGTAGAACTTGTTGGTGGTCTTTCATCAACTTACCAATACCGTCTGCGAATCGTACGGTCTGACGCACATGGCCGGCCCAGTATTCTGGAGATTGAGCCTCTTCTGCCGTAATCCAATGCGCCGTCACGTTGGAGACATAGGGAATCGTCGGTCCCGCCATCTCCACACTGCGTAGCAGGGTCGTGAACGGTTCCAACACTGGTTCCATCATCGGGGAATGGAATGCATGGGATGTATGGAGATGCCGAACTTTGATCCCTTTGGACTCTAGGTCTTTTTCCAGCGTCGCAATCGCCTCATAGGGACCGGAGGCAACGCAGAGATTGGGCGAATTGATCGCCGCGATGGACGTATCGGTCGACAGCAAGGGCAGCACTTCCGCTTCTGGCAAGCGGATCGCCAACATGGCTCCCCCGGGCTGCGCTTGAACTAAGGCTCCACGCCGCGTCACCAACATGAGCGCATCTTCCAACGAGAAGACGCCAGCAAGACAGCCCGCCACGTATTCACCGACACTATGGCCGATCATTGCCGCCGGCCTGATTCCCCATGACATCCACAGTTTGGCCAACGCATACTCGATAACGAAAAGAGCTGGTTGAGTGAAGCGAGTCTGGACCAGCAAAGTGTCCGATTCTTTTTCGCACCCTTCTAATGGGAACATGATCCGACGCAGATCGTCGTTCAGAATCGGTCGCAGGAATTCGGCGCAACGGTCAACTTCGGACTGAAACACTGGTTCCGTTTGGTACAACGCTGCACCCATCCCAGGATATTGCGCCCCCTGCCCGGGAAACATGAAGACAACCGGAGGTTCGCTCAATTGTTGCTGGTGAGTGAAAACTCGCTTGGGATCACGCGCTTCAAGTGCAGCAATGCCGTCGGAGAGGCTGCTGCACGCCACGATGCGTCGATGCACGAATTCACTGCGACCCGTATGCAGCGTGAATGCGGCATCCGCAAGTTCCGGAACCGACCGCATCCCTCTTGTCGGATCGGCAATCAACTTCAAATGGCTAATCAGGTTGTTTGTCATCCCTTCGAGTGCTTCCGGCGTCTTAGCCGAAAGAGACAATAACTGCCAGGGACGCGATGGCCCGGACGGCGGCAATCCAGGCGCTTCTTCGAGAATCACGTGTGCATTAGTTCCCCCCATGCCGAACGAGCTGACGCCGGCCCGACGTACCATCCCAGGTTTCGTCTTCCACTCTTGGGTCGAGATGTTGACATAGAAAGGACTATTCTCTAGATCCAGCTTCGGATTCGGCCTGCTGAAATGTAGGCTCGCTGGAATGAGCCGATGCTTGAGCGACAAGGCCATCTTGATAAGACCGGTCACGCCGGCTGCTACATCCAAATGGCCAACATTGGTCTTCACCGATCCTAACGCACAGAACTGATTGGCCTGTGTACCCATTCGGAATGCTTTGGTCAGGCTCGCGACTTCAATTGGGTCACCTAACGGCGTGGCCGTTCCATGGGCCTCGACGCATGTGATGGTCTCCGCCTCGACTCCGGCGAGCGCATGGGCCATCGCAATAACCTGCGACTGGCCTTCGACTCCAGGAGCTACTAAGCTGACCCGTTGTGAACCATCGTTGTTAACCGCAGCGCTCTTGATGACGGCATAGATGCAATCCCCGTCCTTGACAGCATCCTCCATGCGTTTGAGGACTACCACGGCCACGCCGTTGCTAAACGCCGTGCCAGAAGCCTGGCTGTCGAACGAGCGTGTGTGTCCATCGGCTGATCCAATGTTACCTTCGTCGTGAAAGTATCCGCGCTCCTGGGGAATCATGATGCAGACACCGCCAGCCAACGCCATATCACACTGGTATGTGAGTAATGATTGCCAGGCCTGGCACACCGCTACGAGCGATGTCGAGCAAGCCGTACTGATGCCAATAGCAGGGCCTTTCAAGCCGAGCTTGTACGCAACACGCGAGGCCAAATAATCCCGTTCGTTTCCGAACATCACTTGCTCGTGCCCCACCAACTCAATCAAGTCTTGACGCGGATGGAGCGCATAGAGGTAATAAGTATTAAAGGTAGAGCCTCCCCAGATACCGACAGCCCCCGTTGTCTTATTGGGTGGATAACCAGCACGTTCAAGAGCTTCCCAGCAAACCTCAAGGAATACGCGCTGCTGAGGATCCATGACCTCGGCTTCTTTCGGATGGACACCGAAGAACGCTGCGTCAAAACAGTCCGCGTTCGCCAAAACTCCTCGAGCTGGCACGTAGTGACCGCTCCGCTTCAGTTCCGCAGCATCTAGTCCAGTCCTAGCAAGGTCTGCATCACTGAAGAAGGAAATAGTCTCCTTCCCCGCTACCAGATTGGCCCAAAATTCCTCAATGCTATTGGCGCCAGGAAACCTTCCAGCCATCCCGACAATCGCAATTCCTTCATATGCTTCTTGGTGACTCGTCATTTTGCAGCATGCCTCGCTTTCATCTGCGCCAACACTTCTTTCTGGCGGCTCGCTCGATCACGCACTTGTGATTCGGCATCATTCGTAGGAGTCGCTGACTCACTGAAATGGCGGGCTAGAGCACGAATGGTAGGATACTCGAACAGCGCAACGATCGGTAACTCTATTTGCAGCTGTTCGCGGAGCTGCCGATGCACTTGGACAATCAAGATTGAATCTCCACCTAACTCGAAGAAATTCTCTTCCACACCGACCTTATCCAAACCAAGCGCCTTCGACCAGATCGAAGCCAACCGCCTCTCAAGATCCGACGGGAGCGCAGTGCCACCAGTGGTACCTACAGGACGGCGGCGATCTGATTCCGGAACAGGCAGCGCTTTTCGATCGATCTTCCCGCTCGCCGTAAGCGGGAACTTGTCGAGAAACACGATAGCTGCCGGCACCATGTAATCCGGTAACTTCCGCTTCAAATGCTCTCGTAATTCCCCAGCATCCGGCACGGCAGCAGAGGACACCACATAGGAGACCAGCCGCTTGATGCCTATTTCGTCTTCACGTGCCATCACCACGGTTTCACGAACTGATGGGTGTTGGCACAGAACTGATTCGATTTCCCCCAACTCGATGCGGAACCCTCGGATTTTAACTTGGTGATCGATACGCCCTAAATATTCAATATCCCCATCCGGCAGCCGTCGAGCCAGGTCGCCTGTCCGATATAACCGTTTACCTGATTGGCCTGTTATAGTGTCTGTTACGAACCGTTCTGCTGTGAGTTCGGGACGGTTCAGATAGCCTCGCGCCAATCCTTCGCCCCCCACATACATTTCTCCTGGAATCCCTATAGGAACCAATTGGCGGTATTCGTTCAGAATATGTAACTGTAGGTCGGGGATAGGCACTCCTATCACGCTCCCCGACTCAACGTCGTTTTCTGACAGAGGCCGGTAGGTCACATGAACTGTGGTTTCGGTAATCCCATACATATTGACAAGTCTGGGCTGGACGTCGCCGTGACGGTCGAACCAAGGCTTCAGACTTTGCAACTCCAATGCTTCGCCGCCAAAGATCACATAGCGAAGGGCCAATGCTTTGCTCTCTACTGTTTCTTCCGCCCGAATGAGTTGCCTAAACGCGGAAGGGGTTTGATTAAGAACCGTGACCTGTTCCTTGGCAAGCAGTTCGTAGAAGGCCTCAGGAGATCGGCTGACCATGAAAGGCACGACGACCACCTTACCGCCGTAGATCCATGCCCCCCAAATTTCCCACACGGAAAAATCGAACGCCGTGGAATGAAACAAAGTCCAGACATCACGATCATCGAACCCATACCACTGTTCAGTTGCAGAGAACAAACGCGAGACGTTGCGGTGCGTTATAAGTGAACCTTTCGGAGTCCCGGTGGTTCCAGACGTGTAAATGACGTAGGCCAGATTGTCGGGGAGGACACCGGTAGACGGATTTACATCGTCTGGCAGCTCAGCTTGAGACTGCAAGAGATCTTCTACATAAAGCACCACTGCACTTGTGGCAGGCAATTTGCCTCTAAACTTCCGTTCTGTCAACAACACAGGCGCATGCGCATCCTCCAGCATAAAAGCCACTCGATCAGGTGGATAAGCCAAGTCTATTGGCAGATATGCCCCGCCCGACTTAATGATCGAGAGTAGTGCAATCACCAATTCATTCGAACGATCAACACACAGTCCAACAAGTGTATCGGGCTTCACGCCTACCTCAACTAGGTGATGTGCAATTCGATTAGCCTTTAGGTTCAATTCCCGGTATGTTAACGAGTGCCCCTCGCATGTCAGGGCAATCGCATCCGGCGTGCGCTTGACGTGTGCTTCAAACCGCTTGTGCAGTACTGAGGCGGAACCCTCAGTCTCGGTATGGGCCTCATATTGCCCGAGGAGTTGACGCTTTTCCGATTCGGTAAGCATCGCTAACTGGAGTACCGGCTTTGACAGATCACCAATCATTCCTTGTAGAAGTGTAGCAATATGTCCAAGCAAGCGGCTTACGGTCTCAGGCTCGAAAAGCTCCGCATCAAATTCTGCCTGCAACATTGTGCCTGCAGCAGAGAACATGTACGTGATCACCACGTCGCATTGCGCTAGCAATTCAGACGTCACCATGTCGTTATCTTGAATCTCACATAATGCGACGTTGAATAAGCGCGGCCCATTCGACTGGTTACAGGTGCCGGCCCAAGATTGTATTGCCTCAAGCGGATAATCAGCGTGCGCTTCCGCTTCAGTTAGAGCTCCTGCCAAATGAAATATCAAGTCACAGCCAGACAATTTGCTTGCCACAGACCAATCAGTACGAATAGGAACGAACTTCGCACGAGCTGCTGAGCCACCTTTTACCTCAACGCCAATCACTGAGGATTCCTGACTGCCATAATGAAACAAAACTGATTGGACTGCCGCAAGCACGATTGCGAACGAAAGCACGTTCAGGCGATTGCCCAATTCTTGGACACGGTCCTTGACAGAATCCTCAAGAACTAGTTCAACCCTGTCACGCAGGTAAGACGGCACCGGAGGGCTCGGTCTGTCGAACGGCAAACGTGACAGTTCCACACGACTAGGAAACTGCCTCCGCCAAAATTCATAAGAATGTATTTCCGTCATCATTCAAACTCGCAGTTGTCGTTGTAATTAAAACCAGTTTAATGAATGGAACTAGCTGGGATATTAAGCTCGATACTCAGATGTGTGATCGTCTCAGCAAATCATTTCTGGTCTACCGAGCAGTGGATTGTCTCTGGATCGACCGGACTAACGTGGCCACCACCCATACGCTTCAGCCATATCTCCCGCCAATACACAAAATCCCGACGAGGACAACCGCCGAATGCAGCAGAGTAACATGGGCACATCGCTCCCTCCAGAAGTACAGTGCCCTCCACTGTTAACATGCGACCAGTAGGTTCAGAAATCATGCGATCAATGCGGGAGGAAACTGCATACCTCTTTCCACCAAACTTGTTCAACGTTCGATCATACCGCAAACCGCGGTTACAGCCTTTTCGGTCGAGAGTCTTCACTATTTCCTGTGGATGCTTGACCTCGACCAACTCACCCGGCTTCAATGCCAATGTCGAGGCCGGAGTACGAGTCAGAGAACCCACCAGATGCCTTGGCACAAATTTCAACACGATTCGCCACCATACATATCGAATGATCATCCACAACATCTCCAGAACACCAACCGCTCCTGAACGAACATCGGATAAGCACTTGAGGAGTTTTTGACTTTTTGAAAGCGGGAAAGTTGCTCTCACCAGTTCAGTGCACTGGCAGAAATACCGACCTGGCTCTTTGAGTGTCTTCAGTCGGCGACTTGAAGAATCCGGAGCTAGCATCTGACGTTGCTGTCGTGGGAATGATACCTCACCAGCCTTTTTAAGCCAGGCAGACTTCCAGAACAGCACGCATTTCCGAGCGCACCCATCATGATCTGAGCCACTACAGCGAAGATCTTCTAGGATCCATACATGCCCTCCTCTAAATGCCCGTACCTCAAAGAACCAGGCTGCACTTTCAACGCAACTCTTCTGCACCAAAGTGGTCAGTCGAAACTGTCGCCCACAGTGTTCCACCATCTCCGGCATGAAAGGAAGGCCATCGAGCGTACCATGATCGTCCAGTGTTCCTAGGATCTGGTCAAGGCTCAACACCTCGACAAGATCTCCAACCCTAAAGCTTGTATTCATTTAGCCAACTCCTATGAGGATTCGTTTGCCTGCTGCTTCCTGGTCCAATTCACCGACGGCACCCTCTCGTGGTGAGACAAGGTAGTCTTCAAGAACCAGCAAATTCAATTTTGAGAAGAGGAATGTGTCCAATGCTTCTGTCGGCGTACACACCATCGGTTGGCCTTTTATATTGAATGAGGTATTTAGCAGGATCGGCAACCCCGTAATCTCCTCGAAGGCTAGAAGTAATTCCCATAGGCGAGGATACACTGATCGGGAAACAGTTTGGACTCTAGCCGATCCGTCGATATGGGTAATGGCCGGAAGCCGATCGCGATAGGACGAACGGACTTGTGCGACAAGCAACATATGTGCATAAGCATCTTCTTCCCCACCCTGAATTTCAAAGTACTTTGTGGCTGCCTCTTTCGTCACAATAGGAGCAAACGGCCTGAACCCTTCACGTTTTTTCACTAAAGCATTTATCCTGTCTCGCATAGACGGATCACGTGGGTCTGCCAAGATACTGCGGTTGCCCAATGCACGCGGTCCGTATTCCATGCGCCCTTGGAACCATCCGACTATCTTGCCCTGGATGAGATGTTCAGCCACTTCGTGGCAAAGCGCAGGGGACTGCTCAACAGAGCGAACTATGCAATCCCTTCTCGTTGCCAGCATTTCGCCAATCTTGTCAGGGCTGTAACCGGGTCCCCACAGTGGAGCAGTCATCCGTTGAGGCCGAAACCTTTGATTGTAGAGGCGATCCGCGTATAGCGCAGCTCCCAATGCTACTCCGTCGTCGCCAGCAGCCGGCTGAATGAACATGCGCTTGAACTGCCGACTGCGCTTGATGACGCCGTTGGCCGAGCAATTCAAGGCTACGCCACCAGCCATACAGAGATTGTCAATTCCAGTCTCACGCCTAAAATGACGCAAGACGTGCAGCTGACACATTTGAACAACGGCCTGGAGAGCGGCGGCGATGTCCTTATGGTGTTGCGTAAATTCTGCGCCAGGCTCTCTGGGCGGACCGAAACGAACTGCCAGTTCCCGCAATACTCCCGCATGGGTTTCCTTCTCAAGTTGGGTGCGATTGCTGGCAAACAACGGGATCGCATAGCTCCCGTTATCTTTCAGATACACCAATTCGGCAATCTGATTGTAGTACTTACGTTGATTACCATAGGGTGCTAACCCCATAACCTTGTACTCGTCCACGGCGAAGTAGAATCCAAGATACATCGTAAAAACCCCGTAGAGAATCCCAAGAGAGTGGAGCGACGGCACTTGCCGAAGTACCTTAATGTCCTTGCCCTGTCCAACCGCCACGGTCATGCTGTGAATCTCTCCCATCCCGTCACTGACCAAAATAAGCGATTCCTCGAAACCGCTCGGGTAAAAGGCGCTTGCAGCATGAGCGAGGTGGTGATTGACCGGCACGAACTTGTCCGCCCATCCGTTGTTTGGAAACCATTGCTCAAGGTTGCGACGTTGAACGTCCGGGCTATAGACTTCAACGTATTGCTGCCTGCTATATTCATCCTCGCAGAAATACTGTTGGAAGGGTTCGTAGGCGAACCCATGAGCTATATAATCAATTTGTGAGGGCTGAAGCCGTCCCTCTTCCAAGCAATACTGAATGGCATTGATGGGGAACAGACCCGTCGTCTTCTCACGTGTAAATCGCTCTTCTGCTGCCGCTGCGACGATGTCCGAATCTCTTACCAATGCCGCAGCCGAGTCGAACCCCTGGGCAATGCGATATTCCCTGGCTGATAAACCGGGAAACAGCTTCTTCTTGAACGAGACACTCTGGTGCAATCCGCTAAAGCCTATAATGTTCATTCGATCCTCATGAGTAGCTAGTGAGAGTGAGCTGAGTTGATCAACTTGCTGGAGCCATTCTTGACGAAAAATGGCAAGGCAACCGCCGTCGTGATGTCATGATCTTGTGATTGGGGTTTTCTATACCCTCCCATGCAACACATCGTGTTTGTGCATCAACCTCTCACACGCGCATTTCAAACGAGCCCCTTCGATGGCTTCGGTCAACTGCATCACGACTTGTTTGAGATCCACAATACAGTTCCCTCAAGCAATGAAACAGCATCCTTTGTTGCGTAGGGGAACGCGCATAGAAGTCAACAACGCTTGTGAGGTCACCCCTCTAGCATCACTCCCTTCTTAAGGCAACCTCTTCTCCAACACGTTCAAGCCAACTTTCCCTCCATTACACCGGATCCTCCCTTGGGCATCCCCCAAGCGCATTCATGTAGCAGAGGCAGGTCTTATCAGTGAGTGTGACGGTCCCTTGAATGTTGGCCATTCAGCCCGTTGACTCGATGATGATTCTGTCCAATCTATCCCGCACACGGTGACGAGTTCCGTAGAATTGATTCAGGCCATGGTCGTACCGTAATCCGCGATTGCATCCTTTCCTATTCAATGTCTGTTCTAATTCGTCCGCTGATTTCACTTCAACCAACTCACGGGATTTCAGGTCAGTTTTAGTCAGCGGGGTTTTATCTAAGGGCCTGATGACATAGCGGGGCCTCACGAACATATCCATTGCCTTCCAAAAAATTGGGGTGATAATCCGCTCGAGCACCGCAAGAACACCAACATCACCGGAGACGACTTCACTGAAACAGACCCGGATTCGACCGCTTAAGGAAAGAGGTTTGGTCACTCGCACCAGTTCGGTCGACTGACAGAAATACCGATCGGGATTTACCTTGGTCTTGAGCGCTGGGCTTATGGCAACCGTATTGACCACGGATGGCGAGCCCATGGGCCTACCGGTGCTTAATTTTGTGAGCCACTCAGATTTCCCCAAAATAAGGCACCCACGCTGACAACCATCGTGATCATTGCCACTACACCTCAAGCCGTCAATCACCCATAGGGGATCTCCATAGAACTCACGCATCCCTATAACTTTAGTATTGTGACTCACGTATTCAAGACAACTCTTCCGAGCTCGCATGCCGAGCCGAAACTGCCGGCCACAATACTGAACCATTTCGGGCATTAAAGGGGAGACCATCCAGCGTACCGTCGGCATCGAGCGTTCTGGAAATTTGTTCTAGACTCTTCGCCTCAACCCAATCGCCGGGTGTTAAACTCGTTTTGCTATCCATGCGATTCTCCATTCTGACTGATCCTGCATGACTCTAAGAAGACGCTGCGTCAGAGAACTGAAGCTTGTTCAAGAGGCAGCATCGTTCAGAACAGGAAGGTTGTTCCAGACATCGTTTCAGGCCTGGCGCACCGGTTTAAATGGAGCGACGTAGTCGGCAACGTCCCGTGGAAGAGCAAACCAACAGGTCTCTTGGTAGCGACTCTTCACATAGGTGAGGAAGTCCTTGTACAGCGAGGCTCGATATTCCGAAGGCCCAGGGTTCCCAGAGAAATTCATATAATCAGGATGCACATTCACAAGCGCCATTCCCCCACCTGCAGCGACCCAATCCAGCTTTCTACTCCATATCTGATGATCCGTTTTCTGCAGTACGAGAAACAGTGTGGAGTCCTGTGGTAGCGTGTAGGGCAGCTCAACGTACCCACGGGAATCATTGCAGGGAACCCAAAATGGGAAGATCGTATTCATCCCATCGGGTTGTGGTTCGAAAGGATCCGTATCGAATGTGGAGAGATCATAGAGGACGTTGAGCCGATGCAGCCACTCTATATTATGGAACATGAACCCTGCACGGAACCCTACTGCATTCCATGATTGCAGATACCTGTTGATCGCAAGACTCTGATCTTGGAAGGTTCTCTCGCTCGAATACAACGACCCGTCATGATGCAGGTCATGGACGCCAACTTCAAATCCTTCCTGAGTCAGAACCGTCCGCAAGACATCCGGTAGGCGATACTCTCCTTCTGGCACGAAGTTAAAGGAGGAACGGAATCCCAGCTCTTTCTCCAGCTGGACCAATTCCCGACAGCGCTCCAGGCCCCGCAGACCTTCGACATCGTGCGTCAGAACAAAGGCGAATTTCTTCCCATTCGGCCATCCGGGCCATCCGTCTGGAATCTTGTCGGATCCTGGACTTATTGGCCACACATCGTGAGACTGTTGCAATAGCCATCTACCTCGGATTCTTCGCATCCCCATCCGGAGTCGCCAGGGAAGCAGAGGTTTTAAAAAATAATAGAGGGCGTTCGCATTCACGTTCACTATGCCTTTCTTATGTTTTTGTTGTCTGTCTATTCGATAAACTGAAGCAGCCGGTCGAGGAACGTGGGACCGTCCATTCTTGGGCATTGGAGAAACATAAGATCGCTTTAATGGATCTGACGAGTCCCACAGGATTAATTTAAGGTAAATCCTTGGAAATATTGGGTGATTTTTTCGATCGCTTGCGAATTAAAGCCAAATCTTTATCACAATGGATAGTCAAGATGAATTGAGCATCATCCGGAAGTTCTCCCCATCATTCTTAATCGAGTCTGTAGTGGAATTTCATAATACCGGCACATAAGCAAGGCTGCAGCCTGGGCGAATATGAATATGACCAAAGCGAAAATGAGCAGCACTCCCCAGGAATGGACCATGAAGTTCAAATACAAGCATGCTCCTCGAAACGCTCGAAGTATAGGGTCGTGGATCAGATAGAAGGAAAAACTGGCAACCCCCAAGCGGTTAATCCATGCATGGCTCAAGTGAGCTACAAAGTGGCCATGACCAGAGGCCAAACCAACAATCAGCAGGGCGGCTCCAGGAATAATGAGCAGTCCTCCCTTAAACAGCCAAGGCCCATACTGTTTTCCAATAGCTCCAGCGACGATGAGGCAAATGCCCAAGACCTGCATTCCCACAGAGTACGGAAACCTGTTCATATTCCGTGAGGACAAGAAGACCTTTGCCAGATAGACACCGGCTACAAATTCGGGAAGCCTGGAGGGAGCAAACCAATTCATATAATAACTCCGAACATCGTCTGACTCACTGGCTATAAGGAACCATCCAAGGCCACATATATAAGCCACTATCACTACCCATTGAACCCCTTGACGCCCCTGTCTCAGGACACTGAACATAACCACTGGGGCAACAACATAAAATAACCATTCACAGCTAATGCTCCATGATGGGGTATTGAAATAGCTCATAAATCTTGGCGATGCCAACGGCCACCAACATTGCCAAAGCGTCAAATGAAACGGAAGGGCGCGCCAATCAATCGGGTTATTGGGACTGAGCATCGCGATGGGCAGGACCAGCAATAGCATCAATAGGTGAACAGGATAAATTCTTGTCAACCGATGCCAGACAAATTGCATGTAGCTGGACAAAGTTACTCCATCTCGAAACGTCACTTCATATTTATAGGTTAAAACAAACCCGCTAAGCACAAAGAAGAAGGAAACGGCAATCGCACCTGCATTAAGAAAAACATCAGAGTACCCCAACATGTCCCCTCCGGGGATTTTCTCAACCGCATGCGTCCAGAAAACGACCATTGCCGCATAAAATCGAATTCCTGTTAGCCCCAGGAGCTCAGATTTGCGCATGACTTATCTTTACGTGGCTTATATTTGGATCCCAGAGCGTAGAGGTCATTAGCAGATAGAGCTATGGGTAAGAAAAGCTTGTTTGACGGTTAGCATCGCCAGTCATTTCTCCAAGATCTACTCGGTGGCAGGTGTCCTGAGTAAGCTTTCAGCACGATATAGCTCGCAATTGCTGGACATTCAACACTCGTCCTGCAAGCCCTCATTAGGCGACTCAATGAGAATGTTTTCAACACGTTTCCCCGGTTGAATGCAATCAAGCTGCACTTTAGAAGGTAGGCCAAATCCGAAAGAGGTCAAGATTGAAATTCCGTTTTGGGAAGCGTCTCCGAAAACCTATGCGGATCCAGCTATATTTTTCAGAACGACGTCTCAACGCCGGAGGTCCGCTTCTTCAGTTCGAACGTCCAGTTACAGGGCATCTGCAAATCACCAAATTGGCCCTTTAGCAGAAACCAGACCGCAACCCTTGTTGGTACGTAGGCACGAATAAGATAATGTCCAGGCTCTGCAACCATCTCCTCCGCATGCTCAACTGGCGGCTGGGAGTCAGGAGATAATTCATCAAGGAAGCCTTCCACGGAAATCACTCCGGAGTATGTCCTGCCACTCCGGTAAACGTATGGAACCATAAAGACCCCGAAAACATGGTGCCGACCAAACCAGGGGCGAATGACAACTTTTCTAGGATGAATATGATAGCCATCTGTCGAATATTCGGTTACACAATCATGGGTGGCGGGTTTATGCAACATCCACGTCATACTGCCTGCAAGTCCGACACTTACGATTACTATGCTAATTATGATCTGTCGACGAATGGATCAGCATCCTTTTTGCAAGCGAACTAATTCCCACAGTGATTGTTACGGTTTACACTACTACTCTTTTTCCTCGCACCTCAAACGTGTACTTATCAACAACCCCATACTATGCAGAGCACAGCTGCATATTCTTCCTCCGCAGCAACGCCTTTACACTACGCCTCTTACTGAGAGGTTCGACCAAACATGCGCTCATACCGATGATCATGTACCAAAAGATAGCGAGTTGATCAAAGTATGCCACCGAGAAAAACGACAGAACATGAGCAAACAGCGCACACCCCAGAGACCATATAAAAAATCGCTGGGGCTGAGAAAATCTGCCCTCGTCACGAACAGCCTTACCAATGGACTGAAAACACTTTGCAATGAGCCAAATAAAGAGCCCGAGTGCCAACACCCCTCCTTTTACACCCTCAGAAACATACTGGTTCACAATATCTGTCATTTTCGGATTAATAGCAATTCCAGTCGGCATCCAATGAGCCGTGTAAGAGGTACCTATGAGCCACCATTCATGGATGTGATTCACAAATGCATCGATCAGAGCCGAGCGATACCATCCGCTACCTCCCGTAACATCCGCAATTCGAGACATCAAAAACCACACCGGCGCCTTCATGAGCATGTGCAGCATCAAAAGCATGAGTGCAATTCCCCATCGAATTTGTCGCATGCGAGTCCGCACATGCCAGCATCCTAAACCGACTATGCTTCCCACATACGCCAAAAGAGGGCCGCTCGACGACGATACGACTACGATGAATGTGGCAACCAGAATCGCACTGGCAGCTAGAACACGATTGTCCCTGCCATAGCTCCATAGTCCAACAAAAAGAGGGAATGCTGTGGCGGCAAAAGTACCGGCAAGAATAGGATGCGCGAAAGGCCCCTGACAACGAAGCTTTCCCTCACGAATTTCGGTGAACTCCGGCACACCCCCGAAAACAAAGAATGGGTTTGTTCCTGTCATATATTCAATAATGAAAGGAACAGAAAGAGGAATCATGAGCACACCGAGCATCTTTACTGTTAGAAGAATGTCATCGAAGTTCCGTATCACTACCCTCACAAGAGTGTACACACCAAATGCATTATACGCAGCACCAAGGCGCTCATTTACTAGCTCCGTCTCCCCGCTGAATAGAACAAACAGAAACGAGTCGACTGAGACTACTGCGATGAAGATTTTATCTATCGCATTCAGATTCGCGGTGAAGATCTCCCTTCTGACAGTAATCCTGATCAACCCGAATGCGATCAGTATCCTCGTCATGTGGAAATGATAACCACCGATTACAAGCGATTGCCCTAACGTCATGTAACATGCGGCAACAAGTAAGGGGAGCAACGCATATCGCCTCGGTAAAAACAGTAGAAGGACACCTAAACAGAGCGTCGCAATAAGGCTGACAGGGGACACGCTTCCAACTTCACCTGACATAGGATCAATCTACGCTCTTCCGTTTTGTATTATGCGCCTTCTGTCCCAGGACATCATTTGCATTTTCTAAGGATTGCTCCAAATACTATGGTTGATTCGCTGCGTTCACCTTTTGCCATTTTCCAGAAATTCGATCGTATTGCCTGACAAGCCTCGCAGGATTCCCGGCAATCACGCTATATGGAGGAAAACTGTGCTTCACAACCGCATTAGCCCCCACAACGCAGTTCCGTCCGAGTACAAGTTCTCCAGAATCGCATAGGATGACCGAACCGTACCCAAGCCAACAATTTCGCTCTATCACAATTCTTCCACCTCCTGTCGTTCCTTGCTGGCTTATTGGCTCATCAGGGTTCGAATAGTCATGATTATGGTCCATGATGAGCACGGAAGGCGCAAGCATCACATTTTCTTCAAGCTTGATCGATTGCTTTGCGGAGATCACTGAACGCCGGCCTATTTTACACCCGTTTTCTATGATGATCCGGGGAAGGAAACTTTTATCACCCTCTATCACTACGTTTATCCACACGTCTTTTCCAAGGAACACCTGATTTCCTATCGAGACCCACTTGGCAGTCGCCTTGTGAATCTCACACGTATAATGAATGGATATGCCTCTCCCCACAAAATGAAACGGGTAGAGGGCACGAATCCTCACACTGTGAATTTTTGTGAGCACTCTATCTAGCTCCAACATCCTGCACTCACCATCTCCATCTCATGGTATTACGTGATAATAATGCCATCCGGAAGCTATCTGAGATGGCTCATGGCACGCAACTCATAGGAAGTCAGTGCTCCTGTCAATCGCATGGCCGGCCATGCAGCCGCTGCAATAGTCACGACAACAATGGCTAATTTCAACGCGGACAAGATTCGGCCTGGCTCCACCCATGGAATCGGCACATTTACCACGATCAGACTTATTCCCATGATGATCAGCGTTGCACCGGAAAGCTTTATCGTATCAGGGAATAGGATCCGAACTGTGAAACCTTTGTACACCTGGGCAAGAGCATAAAACATAAACAACAACCCAACAAATTCAGCTATAGCGAGCCCTCCAACAACGCCCAATAGCCCAACAAAAGGTCCTAGGATACAGATCGCAACAATTACAACAATTCTGAGGACTTGCCGCACGTTATCCATGACAGACTTTCCAGATGCTCTATACAAAACTAGCTGCAAAAGAGACATCGCCCTAAAAAGGCCTGCCAGACATAACAGCCATAGCATGTGATTTAACGCTGGTGCCGATATTCCGATCCACACAGCAATAATGAGAGTTCCAAAGCTTGCTATGAATGCCAGGGGCAACACGGCAAGCGCAAAAGATATCTTGAAAGACTTAAGAAGGAGTTGTCTAATTTCTTCAAC
>Ga0224500_10001133_pt1 | contig 16350 bp, 13 predicted proteins | sample SF_Oct11_sed_USG_FD_168126 | JGI IMG/M metagenome (GOLD analysis project Ga0224500, IMG submission 168126) | Sediment microbial communities from San Francisco Bay, California, United States - SF_Oct11_sed_USGS_4_1 | ecosystem: Environmental > Aquatic > Marine > Sediment | place: USA: California... | reverse complement strand
GTGATGATTGCCGTAGATGAAGCACATTGTATTTCACAATGGGGATATGATTTTCGTCCTGCATATCTGCAGATTGCTGCATTGCGCGAATTAATACCTATGGTGCCCGTTATGGCGTTGACCGCTACGGCAACTGCCGAGGTTCGTGAAGACATAATTGAAAAACTGAAGTTTAAAAAACCCTGGGCAGTATTTCAGGATTCATTTGCGCGCGACAACGTTTCTTTTGTCGTGCGCAGAACAGAAAACAAGGAGAAAAAGGTTCTGGAGATTCTTCAAAAGGTTGCTGGTTCCGCCATTATCTACGTGCGGTCGCGAAAAGCTAGCCAGGAAATTGCCGGGTGGCTTGTCAAAAATAAAATCACCGCAACCTTTTATCACGCCGGGCTTGCATTTGAAGAACGGACCAAGCGTCAGGACAACTGGATTCAAAACAAGAATCGTGTCATTGTTGCGACAAACGCTTTTGGTATGGGTATTGACAAACCTGATGTTCGTGTAGTGATTCACCTTGATTTGCCAGAGAATTTGGAATCGTACTATCAGGAGGCAGGCCGTGCAGGTCGTGATGGTTTGCATTCGTACGCTGTAATGATCTATCAGGAAGCGGATATCTTGAATCTAAAGGCTAAAGTAGAGCAGTCGCATCCCTCACCGGGGTTCCTCAAAAAGATATACCAGGCATTGTGCAATTACTATCAACTTGCCCTGGGTAGCAGTGAGGGACAGGCCTACGATTTCGACTTACACACATTCGCGGAGCGATTCCATTTTCAAACAGGTGAAGTTTATACGGCGTTAAGAAAATTGGAAGAAGAGGGTATAATACAATTCAACGAAAGTTTTTATAGCCCGTCGAGCATTCATCTGCGGCTTGACAAAGCCAAACTGTACGAATTTCAGGTGGCAAATGAAAAGTTTGACCCGATACTAAAAATGCTCATGCGTTTGTATGGCGGAGAGATCCTGTCTGGCTTCACGAAAATTTCTGAAGCTTACCTGGCGAGGGGCTTGAAGATGTCTACTGAAGAGGTGATCAAGATATTGAGCCACCTGCATGAACTTCAGGTCATTATTTATCAACCGGTGAAGGACAAGCCGCAACTTACTTATTTAATACCCCGTCAGGATGCAGATCGGTTACCGCTGAATTCAAGGCGCATGGAGGCCCGTAAAAAGTTAGTAATTGGTAAAATGAACGCCATGGTTTTATTCGTTACTGCGCAGAACCGGTGTCGCATGCGGTTGATCCAGGATTATTTTGATGAAGTAACGTACAAAGCTTGCGGTATTTGTGATGTTTGTATTGCGCAACGAAAGGAAGAAAACCTGCATGCTTTTGAGGACCTAAGGGACGAGGTGCGACATGTTTTAAAGGAAAAAGCGTTAACCGTAGAGCAGGTAGAGGAGCAAATAGCCCCAAGGGACCATGAATTATTCGTGGAGGTAGTGCGCGAGATGGTGGATGAAGGTTTATTGGCGTATGATGAGGGATGGAAACTTATCCTCACAAAACAAAGTAGGTAAATAGATGTTTATGAGATATGAAACGACGAGTTAAGAAAATTATCAGGATTGTTGTCTTTTCCCATGTGCTCCTTGCAATTGGATTGTTGTTAACGCATTGCAGCTTTACCCGGTATGCAAACAAGGCGTATGCCGAGGCGAAAAGGGAAAAACCGTATGATGTAATCATTGTGCCGGGCGTACCATATGAACAGCAAAACACAACTTCCGTGATGAAAATGCGGATATTTTGGGCAAAGCATCTTTATGATAGCGGATACACGAGAAACATAATTTTTTCAGGATCTGCTGTTTATACCCCTTTTGTGGAAAGCGTCATCATGAAAGTCATATCGGATTCCTTGGGTATCCCGCCAGGGCAAACATTCTCTGAAACAAAAGCGGAACACAGCACAGAGAATATTTATTATTCCTGGAAGCTTGCGAAACGAATGGGGTTTCAAAAGATAGCCTTGGCAACAGACCCGTATCAGTCGCGAATGTTAAGAAGTTTTATTCGGGAATATTGTCCGGAAGTGAAAGCGATTCCAATAGTTTTCGATCTGCTGGATATGGATGGTACAGCCTTACCTTCTATTGACACTACCTTGGCATATGTGCCAAACTTCGTTTCTCTTACGGAACGTGAAGGGTTTTGGCAAAGGCTAAAAGGCACGATGGGTAAACGTATCAAAGATGAGGTAAGGCTGGATGAGTATGCCAGGCGAGAAAATACTACCGGCAACTAGTATTTAAAGGATTGTGCATCGCTTGTTTTTATTCAATTCACGAGGGCTATGTTAAATTCGGTGAATCAGGGTAAAACGTATAACCTGTCGTGAAAAGAATTCATCCTTTACTATCCTTTGTTGGTAGACATAAACATAACTTGGCTCCAGCGACAGGTTTTTAAGCACCGCGAAATCCATTGATATGTAAATCCTGTTCTGATCGAAAGTCTTCTGCTTCGTATGCAGCATAATCTCGTCGCCAATACGCAAGCCAATCGTCGGAATATTTTCTTTTCTTTTCAGAACTATTCTTGCCTGCAGCCTGTAACGCAGGCGCATCACGTAATAGGTATCCTCCAAAATGGTATGCTCGCGATTTGCTTGAAAAAAACGATTGTCGACACGCACCCGATTTTGAAAATAGATCTTCCCAATTTGCAGTTCATTGGAAGCCTCAAGGAAAGGCCGAATTTCAAATACGGCATGTTGAAAACCATCTTCCGGCTTTTGGGCATATATCCATGACAGGGTCAGTCCTCCGGCAAAATCCCACTTGCCGGGTTTGTAGTGAAAATGTGAATGTGCGATAAGCTGATTTTCGACATCGGGATTAAAAAACCTGCGGTTTTCTATTTCATTAACCCAATAATATTTTGGTGAAAGGACCAGTTGATTTTGGTAATGAATCCAATATAGGTATTGAGGTGTCACAGTCCGTTGGGAATGTGCCTGATAAACGCCAAGCAGGAGAAGGATCGAAAGGGTCTTTTTCAAAGGTTGCGCTTATATCGTCAACAACTCTTGTGCGTTTTCCAACGCAACCTTCGATGGTTTGTCACCACCTATCATTTTTGCGATCTCTTCGACTCTTTCGTTGCCAACCAGAAGTTTTATGGCGCTCACCGTCTTGGCAGCACCATGGTTTTTGTACACGAAATAGTGAGCATCACCCCTGGCGGCAATCTGAGGCAGGTGGCTAATGGCAACTATTTGATGCCTCTCGGCCATCATTTTCATCATGTTTCCCAGCTTGATGGCCACTTCGCCTGACACTCCGCTATCGATTTCATCCAGGATAAGGGTTGGCATGGCTGTTTTTTCAGCCATGATATACTTGATGCAAAACATCAGCCTCGAGAATTCTCCTCCAGAGGCTACTTGCGCCAGGGGTGCCGGGGGAATTCCTTTATTGGCACTAAAGCGTATTTCAATTTTGTCCTTGCCCTGCGCACCAAGTTCCGTCTCTTCTGCGCTGATTTTCAATGTTGCATTTGGGATGCCTAGCTCCTGCAGCAGGGCAGTAATTTGTTTGCACAGGGGGACGAAAACTTTCATCCGTGAGGCGCTGACCTTTTGTGCCGCCGCAGTGGCTTTCCCAAGGGTATTTTCAAATGTTTCTTTCGCAGTCCGCAAAGCCTCGTCGAGATTCGCAGTGAGTTTATCCTTTTGTCTGAGATTCTCCTGAATAACCAACAATGCTTTTAAGTCGCTTGCTTTATGCTTTTTCAGAAGCCTGTAGATAGTGCTTAGCCTTTCTTTGACAAGTTCAGCACGTTCCGGATCGAACTCAATATTTTCGGCTTCCCGCTCAACTTCATGCATAATGTCATCTATTTCAATAATGGCACTTTCAAGACGCTGAAACAAGTGCGAGTAGTTGGTGGAGTATGCGGAAACACTGTGCAGATGGTTTCGCGCTTCGGCTAAGCTGTTGCGTGAGGCAAATTCGGAGAAGTTGATCAGGTCAAGTACCTGTTGAAAGCGGCTTTTGATTTCACTGGCGTGCTCCATGATCTTAAGCTCAGATTCAAGCGTATCCTGTTCAGATTCTTCCAGGTTGCTTTTAGCCAGTTCGTCGAGCTGAAATCGGATATAGTCCGCCTCCTGCCTTAAGGTATCGGCCTGTTCAGTAAGTGATTCAAGTTCTTTCCTTGCTTTGACATAATCGGACCAGTGTAGGGTATATTCTTCTCTGATGGGAAGATTTCCAGCGTATCCATCAACTAATTTCATTTGAAAAGCCTGCTGACTTAGTTGTAATGTTTCATGCTGAGAATGAATATCCATTAAGAAATACCCAATGCGCTTCATGACATCCAGCGTAACGGGTGTGTCATTGATAAAAGCTCTTGATTTGCCGCCCTGACTTATTTCTCTTCGGATCAAAGTGTTGTCATCATAGTCGAGATCTTCAGCTTTGAAAACCGGTTTCAGGCTATAGGATTTAATACTGAAGGTACCTTCTATGATGCACTTCTGATTTTCATCCCACAGCACCTTCGTATCTGCCCGGTTGCCCATTAGCAGGCCGATAGCCCCAAGCATGATGGATTTGCCAGCACCCGTTTCCCCCGTAACCACGTTGAGTCGCCCGGAAGGCTCCATTACCAGCTCTCTAATAAGGGCGTAATTCTTTATAGTAAGGTGTCTGAGCATTAGACTTTCGTATCTATGTAAACTTCAGCAATTTTAGATAATGGGTAACTATTTTTCTTGTTCCGCATATTCACCAGTAGAATGTCGATGCCATTCATACCTTTCAATTCTCCCAAAACGGCAGTATTGTCTATTAGTACAATATTAATTTTTTTGCCTATAAAATCCCCGATCCTTTTCTTAATCTGACCGGGATCACTAAGACGTAACTGCTTGGTGGCCATATTGGGTAATTCTTAATACAAAGCTGCCTAAATCGGCAATTGAATCCAAAGATCAGTGATTTCAGTTTCGGATTATATTTTCGTAGCTGGCGCTATTAGATGGGTCTATTGCCGTAATGATATCATACGCCTGGCGTCTGATTTGAATGTTACCGGTAGAAAAAATATTGGCAAGCTCCTTACTTTTGGCGTCGAAGAAGCTCACGACCAATATGGAGGTGGGATTTACATCGCGCACTTTCTTCACATCCTGCAGCACCCGCAAAATGATCTCTCGGCTCCTGTCGGGATCTTTGTCAAAAGTATCCAAAGCGAGGCGATGATATGCATACGAAGCTTTTCGCATATCGGCCATCTGTCCGTTGTTATAATTTTCAACGATCCAATAACGGCTTCTGTTGCTACTTAGTGGCTGCCAGCCGGGGCGATTTGCCTGCTGGGCATTGTTTACAACGGCAAGTGCTTTTTGAAAATATGGTGAACCGCCCAGTTCACTGAACGTATCAGAATCTACACCAATGATCACATAAGCGTAGAGTGCCAACATAGAAGTTAGATTGGAAGTGTAGGTGTTATCATTAAATTCCAATGGAAGCGATTCAATATATTCAAATTCCCAATCGCGGTCTGCAAAATTGAAAATCAGGCTGGAGTAGTTAGAGTTGTAGACCGGGCGTGCGGCCTGAATTTGAACCGAGGCCGAAAAATTTCCGATTGCCGGCATCTTGGTTATGGTAATCAACATATTACAGTTGATCTTTTCATAATCCTTGTATGCGTCATTGGTCCATTTTCGGGAATTCATAAATTGTTCGATACCAGTTTTCATATCCCGAAAGATCCCACGGTCCGAAGTCGTAATCTGCGTTGAGTTAATAGTAACGGTGCAATTGAGTTCCTGCGCCCAGCTTTTGCAGGGCAGGAGAAGAAGCATTGAAAACAGGATTAATTTCTCACAGCGTCTAAGCATTTGTTTCCACGTTTCAAATTGCAAATTTTCCCTGCATCACCACGTTTATTGAAATTCTGATATGGCCTGCACGATGTCTCTTGCTACAGCCCTTTTATCTTTCAGGCTGAAGGATTTTTCCCGATGCTGCCGATCAATGATTGTAATTTTATTGGTATCGTAGCCAAACCCGGCGCCTGTATCGTTTAAAGAATTCAGTACGATCAGGTCAAGGTTTTTAGACTCCAGTTTTTTGATGGCATTGGCACGTTCGTCTTCAGTTTCCAACGCGAATCCAACGACAATTTGCCCTTTGTGCTTAAGTTTTCCCAGAGAAGCAGCGATATCATTTGTTTTGGTTAATGACAAGGTAAGGTCGCTATCCTTTTTCTTAATCTTTTGCGTTGCTTTCGTTGTTGGTTTGTAGTCTGACACTGCCGCAGCCAATACGGCTATGTCGGTCGTTGAGAATAATGTTGTGCTCACGTTATACATTTCTTCTGCCGAGGTCACATGGTTGATGGTTATCCGGGGATGATTGGTATGTTCGTTTGTAGGTCCGCTAACAAGTTGTACGGTTGCGCCCTGATTCGCAAGTTCTTCTGCGATAGCAAACCCCATTTTTCCACTCGAATGGTTTCCGATAAAACGAACCGGATCAATAGCCTCATAAGTTGGGCCAGCGGTCACCAGCACATTCTTGCCGGCAAGTTTCTGAGCGGTTGTAAAAAGGTGCCCGAGGTGTTGTATAATATCTTCTGGTTCGGCCATCCTTCCGATTCCAATAAGCCCACTGGCAAGCTCCCCATGCGCGGGATCGATGATGAGATTCCCATAGCGCTTAACTTTTTCAAGATTGGTTAGCGTTGCAGGATGCTGAAGCATGTCCAAATCCATTGCCGGGGCGACGCAAACGGGGCATCGTGCAGAAAGATAAACGGCGAGCAGAAGATTGTCGCAAATGCCCTGGGCCATTTTTGCGATGCTATTGGCTGTTGCAGGAGCAATCAACAAGGCATCTGCCCAGAGGCCAAGTTCTACATGGTTGTTCCAGGAACCATTATCGGCATTTGAGAAGGTCGTAAGAACGGGATTCTTGGAAAGGGTGGCAAGTGTTACAGGGGTAATAAAATCGTGGGCCGAAGGCGTCATAATTACTTTGACTTCGGCCCCGCTTTTTACCAGAAGCCTGGTAAGCGCAGCAGATTTATAGGCAGCGATGCCGCCGCAAACTCCAAGGATAATTCTTTTGCCCCTCAACATTGGGTTGAGTGAAATTAAAGATCTTGTTTGAGATCTATTTCACCGCGCAAGCGAAAATTGAGTTTTTCATCCAGGAATTCTTCTGTAGCCGTTGTAGTTGGCTTTGGCATGCGTTCGTAGAATTTCGAGATCTCGATCTGCTCCCGATTTTCAAAAACCTCTTCAAGATTATCAACCGTAGTCGCGAACTCAGCGAGTTTATTATTTAATTCCTCTTTGATGTTGACTGCGATCTGGCGCGCGCGCTTTGAGATAACCACTACCGATTCATAAATATTGCCGGTTTGCGCTGCGATTTTTTCTATATCGCGGGTAATTACAGATGATTGAACTGCCATAGTATTACGAATTATTAAATTTTGATTTATTAATTTTTTCCAGGCTTGATGCATAGAGTTTCTCTGCGTCGGAAAGAAAAGTACTGCCTGGATATTTGTCTACAAATTCTTTGTAATGCTCTACAACCTCTTTGTAACGGTCTAGCTGTTTTGTAAAAATACTTTGTTCTGCCAGTTTATATTCAGAAACAATGACAAGGTAATAGGCTCGTTCAAGGTATTCAGAGTCGGGAAAGTTATCAATAAAATTACCCAGGGCCACAATGGAAGCTTTGTAACTTCTCATTTTGTAATATTGATATGCATTTTCGAATCCTTTCTTTTCAAGCTTTACCTGCGTGGATAAGATTACTTCTATCGCCCGTTCCCGGAATGCACTATTTGGATATCTGTTTAGAAACTGCTGCATTGCTGACATGGCATCTATACTGCTTGTCTGATCCAAATTAGGGTTGGGTGAGGACTCATAGAGTGAATAAGCATACATAAATCTTGCCTCTTCAGCCAGGGAGCTTCTTCCATATGTTTCATAAAATGTCCTGAACTGCTCTGAGGCCAATAAGAACAACTTCTGTTGAAACTGGCAATTAGCCAGGGAAAACTGCACTTTTTCACCTTCCGGAAGACCACGCACAATAGGGATAATCTGCTCAAACAGTACGGAAGCTTTATAAAAGTCCTTCTTGTTGTAATAGTTAAGGGCAGCATCGTACTTAACGCGCCAGTCCTGGCTTTTTTCAATTTTCCGGAATTTGCTGCAAGAGATTCCGACAAACAGAAACAAGACAACGTAAAGGTAAATAGATACACTTCGCATAAGCCCGCAAATATAGCATAAGAAGATGTATCTCGAAAACGCGATTTATACACCTCTTAGTATCTGCGGTGGAAAACCACCTATTTCTTAACGATAAGTTTGCGTGTCATTACACCCTCGTTATCTATATAAAGGGTATAAAAGTAAATACCGGCGCTCAAATCCTCTGTTTTGAAGCGAACAAAGTTCTCCATTGAAGGTAAGGAATACTCGCCCACAATATTGCCAAGGAGGTTGTGGATGACGATTTTTGCCTTAATTTGGTCGCTTAGGATCTTGTAGTCGACAACAGCATGGTCCACAACCGGGTTGGGGTAAACATCATGCAGCATCATAAACCTAGAACTGTATACATTTTGCTTCTCTGGCTTTTCCTCGATGGTAAAATTGAGGTTAAATTCAATCGAATTACTGGGATTGGACTTGCTAAAGGCCACATAACTGAGCGAACTTTCACCTGAAACCAGCCCTGCCTCTAAAACGATCTGGAAATTAGCCAAAACCTGTCCAGGCTCAATTTTTACGATGTAGTCTTCAACCTTTTGATCAAGGCAATTATTGTCCAGGCAGAAGTAGTTCTTTTGCGTGCCACCAAGCTGGCTATTGACTTTTCTGATAATCAAGGTAATAGGCCTGTCAGAGGTGTTCTTAAAGCGCAAAGGGGCATTGATGGTTTCTCCAATCGTTCCCTTGAAAGATTCCTGATGATTGGCAAGTTCAAACCCTTGCGTGAATCCGAAGGAACTCATCAAAACCAAGGCAGCCAACAACAGCAAATTCTTCATAAACTAAAGCCAGTTTCACAAAATTTAAACTTTTCATTGGTTAATCATAATAGAATGCGAAGTTTTTCGTTGGCATTGCCAATTTTCTTTTTCACAAACGTTTGCGGAGACACTTTTGGCAGACAAATTATCGTATTGGAGACTTTACGACATCTTTTTTGGCTGGCTTCTCACTGCCTTTCCAAAGGAACCCCTTTAAAGTCATGTCTTCCTTCTTCAATTCGTGCGGAGGGATGAAGCTTGCCTCAGGCTGAACGTAGAAACTAAGGTTGTTTACCTTTCCATCCTTGAATCTGATAGTGATATTGCTGCAAATGATTTTGTTCATGCCCATTGCTGAGGATTCATCCTCGCTTAATGCGTAATAAATGCTTTCACCGTTACCTTCAACAATAACCCGGCTTATTTTCTTGTCTTTGAACTCTGCCGTCATTTTGCGCCCTTTTATCTGGTTGGAATTGAGCAGCGAATCTTTCGAAATAACAAATGCATTTATATTTAGAAAAATGCGGTCAATAGTCTTGTCTTTGATCAACATGCGTATTGAATCGGCAGTCATCTGGTTTCCATCTGTCCAGAGCACAGGATCTTTGTAGAAGTAGATGGTTGAATCGGACGCCCGATATTCCAGCGAATCGGCTATACCCTGTAAGTCAGTACGGAAGATTTTCACATCATTATAGGCCAATAACCTTTTCTTCTGCGGGTCAGCATTTTCGATAGATACAAGTGTGTCAGCTGAAATAAAGAGTGTGTCATTGTTGTCTGTAATTTTTGCCACGTAAGCATTGTTGTAAATTTTAGACACGCCAGTGCGCTTGTAATAGTCTGCAGCCTGCCCATATATAATCAGGTTTTCTTGCTTTGATGTCATTACAACATTTCCCCGAAGCCTATAAATTTTTAGGATGTCATCAAGCTGATATTCAATTCCTGCCAACTTGTAGTCAATTGATTCAGCCGTACCCAATTTCAAATCCGACTTTCTGGTTTTGGTATCATATTCACCACCTTTGTATACGAAAGTGCTGCTGTCCTTATCCAGCACATTGGTGGAAGTGCGGAAATAGATAATTTTACTTCGGGAGTTATACTGCAGACTATCTGAAGTCATGGTGTAATCCGGATTCTTAACATCCACATTCTTCTTAAAAGAGGCCATGTTTGAATTCAAGTCGTAATAGCCTTTGTTGCTCGTCAGCACATTTATACTATCGACCAGCCGCCCGCCGTTGAAATAATACGCCAGGTTTTTAGGTCGGTCAAAGTCCAGGAAGTCGGTATACAGCGTTGAAGTTTGAAGTTTGGTAAAGACTACACTGTTCCGCAGTTTGGCCTTCTTGGTATTGCCATCGTATTCCAGTTTATTGGCAGTAATTGTAATAGAATCGCCTTCGGTAATCAGGATTTTGCCGAAAGCCTCAATGGTGTTTTTCGACTTAAAAAAATAAGCTGAATCGCAATAAATAGTAGTCTTATTCTGGGTGAATATTGCGTTTCCGATCACTCGATCAAACTTATTACCGTCTTTGTCTTTTCCGCTTCTGAGTTGATCTGCCTGTTTGAGGTTAACCTTCTTTTGCGCGGTTACAGGATATAAACATCCTAAAATCAGGAGAAAAAAAAGCACTACGAACTTCAATATCGCAGCGGTGAAAAGTTTCTTAATCTTGTGTGAGAACCCTACATTCATGGCGTTGCAAGCTACAATCCTTATGGGTAAAATCGTACATATTTGGATAGTAATGGGAGTCATAAAGCGTACATTTGGGAGTGCTTGAGCAATTTTTGAACCATATCGACAGATTGAACCTCTGCGAGAAGACAGATACTATTTTGCTTGCAGTAAGTGGAGGCGTGGATTCCATGGCCATGCTTTACCTGTTCAAGGAAGCAGGTTATCAGATTGGCGTTGCACACTGCAATTTTCAATTGCGCGGTAAGGAGTCTGATGGAGATGAAGAATTTGTAGGTCAGGTGTGCAAGGAATTAAGCATCCCGATATTCATAAAACGTTTTGAGACGGAAGCGTATGCCTGGGAGAATTCATTGTCGACGCAAATGGCGGCACGCGAACTGCGCTATGCATGGTTTGACGAATTGTTAACGGGCCATTATTATCGTTATCTGGCCACAGGGCACCATTTTGATGATTCGATGGAGACTATTTTGCTCAACTTAACCAGGGGATCCTCGACGGATGGGCTGGCTGGAATACCTGTCAAGAATGGAAACGTTATCCGTCCGCTACTATTTGCTACTAAGGATCAGATAGAGAAATATGCCATGATGAAAGGAATCGTATGGCGTGAAGATGAAAGCAACCTGACGGATGATTATCAGCGGAATTTCATCAGGCATCAAATTGTCCCTCGGCTAAAAGAGTTGAATCCATCGCTGGAAACGACCTGGCAAAGCGGGATAGAAAAAATTCAGGGCGATTTGTCGCTATTGCATCACGCCTATGTGAGTTGGAAAAAAGAATTTGTTGTTGATGAGCCAGAGAGAATAACCATGGCCAAAGACGCTTTTGGCTTGTTTATACAACCTGCCTCGATTTTGTGGCGATTTGCGAGAACGTTCGGCTTTAACTTTGAGCAATCCAAGGAAGTAATCCAATCGCTTCATAGTCAGCCGGGGAAACGATTTTTTTCCGCTACGCATCTCCTCGTTATCGATCGGGATCTACTCATCATTACGCCGCATCAGCATTCTTGGAATGAGGAAATTATAGAAAAAGGACAAACTGAGACTATTCTTGGTCCCTTTCGTCTTAGGATGGAAACGGTGACTGGAGCTGCATTAGGATCCGAGCTGTCAGAAGCCATACTGGATGCGGAGCGCCTTTCTTTTCCGTTAGTATGGAGGAAATGGAAAGCTGGCGATTCTTTTCACCCGCTGGGTATGGATCACAAAAAGAAACTCAGTGATTTTTTCATAGATAAAAAAATATCGGTGGCGGATAAGGAAACCATTACGGTAATTGAGTCGGATGGCAAAGTGGCCTGGGTGGTTGGTTATCGTATCGATGATCGTTTTAAATTGACTGCAAAAACTACCTCAATGGTGAGATTTACGTTAAGTAGCGCGCTTCCCTAATTGCACGTGGTTAACTTATTACAGCAATCCATTGTAGTTATTAAATATAACTTGGGTAAATTTATATTGAATTCGAATGGCCTTTTGTGAGAATATATTTTCTAAGTCCTGCCTTATTAATAACTTGCCGCGCCTAATTAGATGGACTCAATAGCAAGAACATTGCATTCAATAACTAAAACCCATATCAAAGATGAAAGTAACTGTAGTTGGTGCCGGTAATGTTGGCGCAACATGCGCTGATGTGTTGGCTTACCGCGAGGTGGCCAATGAAATTGTTTTAGTGGATATTAAAGACGGACTTGCCGAAGGTAAGGCGCTTGATATTTGGCAAAAAGCGCCAATTGATCTTTATGATAGCCGTACCATCGGGGTGACCAATGATTATGCGAAATCAGCAAACTCCGATGTGGTGGTCATTACTTCAGGTCTGCCACGTAAACCTGGGATGAGCAGAGATGACCTTATCGGTACCAATGCCGGAATCGTCCGTTCGGTAACAGAAAACGTTGTTAAGCATTCGCCACACGCCATTATCATTGTGGTATCCAATCCGCTGGATGTTATGACGTATCAGGCGCACATCACATCAAAATTTCCACGGGCCCGTATTATGGGTATGGCAGGAATACTTGATACTGCACGGTACCGTGCTTTTTTGTCTGAAGCCTTGAATATCTCACCAAAGGACATCCAGGCTATGCTGCTTGGTGGTCATGGAGACTCTATGGTACCGCTTCCAAGATACACAACGGTAGCTGGTATACCTGTGACGGAATTGATGGATAGCGACAAGCTTACTGCGATACTGGAAAGAACAAAAGTCGGGGGTGGTGAGTTGGTTAAACTTATGGGTACTTCGGCATGGTATGCACCCGGATCCGCAGCTGCGCAAATGGTTGAGGCTATTGTAAAAGATCAACGTAGAGTATTCCCTGTGTGCGTCAAGTTGGAGGGTGAGTACGGTATTAAAGATTGTTACCTTGGGGTACCCGTTGTATTAGGAAAGAACGGTGTCGAAAAAATTATAGAACTGGATCTCAATGAAAGTGAGAAAGCCTTGCTGGAATCCAGCCGCGCAGCTGTCCGCGAGGTAATGGACGTGCTTGAAAAGTTGGGGTAAAACTTAAGTATGATCGTAAGACAAAAGACCGGGTTCATCGCCTGGTCTTTTGTCTTATATACTTTGCCCATCACCTAATGCACAAACAACCTGTGACAACTTTGTGTCCGGGTAAAATCATTATGTCTGAACGATGTATCTATGGTGCGTTATCCCCAATCAATTCCACGACAATTTTCGAATTGACCTGTTGCAAAAGCTCGACAGGAATATGAAACTCGATTCTTTTCAGGCCTGGAATCTTTTTGTCATAGGGTAACGCTGGCGGGTCTAACGATTTGATGCGAGGTTCCATTTTCGCAAATCCGATAAACTTTACGGTCAGGGTCTGTCCATCCTGTCTCAAGACCGCACCATGTGGAGTGGTTTCAACATTTGCTGTTGTCATCATTGCCCAAGTCACTTCTACTGTGCGTGGGGATATCCCGATTTCATCTTCTACGCGCAGGGTTTGATCTGAAACCTTTATGAACTTCCTCTGGGCGCTTGCAAGCTGGTCTCCGAAAACATGAGAAAGGTCAAATTCAACTTCCGGTGTCATGCTGTCACCTTCAAAGCTGGCCATCGGGGCAAATCCGTTTGCTTTGTGGAGGGAATCATTAACGGTGAGGGTACTGTGTCCAAAATTACTCTTGGTCAACAGCGTCCAACGCGGACTGCCTTGCGCAGTATTCCACAAACCTCCTGTTCCAAGGATGGCTTCCAATGCGGTATAGTCCTGATTACCGGGATCGACGGACCACCGGACGCCATTCAGTTCAAAGACAAATGATCCGGCATCCATGTTGCCGTGGCTTTGAGAAGCACTGCCGCCTTTCGCCCCCAAGAAGAATTTGCTTTTTTTGGTCTCAACAGATCTCAAGATGGCAATGGGATTCTTGCCATCTCCCTTCCAGTTTGTTGGCAGCGGCGCCGTATTTGTTGCCTTGTTTCCAACGATCCAGGTCAAAGCGGCTCCATTCATTTTCGAGACATGTTTTCCGTCGGTGGTCTCGTTGCCGATCGCCTTCAGCAGTATGCTTTTATCAACATAAATTGCATTGTCTGCTTTTTGCGAGAACCATGACAATAACTCAAGGTTATCCAGACTATTATCGCCACCACTGCTGGAATCAAAGTAGTTGAAGTATTCTCCAGATGGTCCAGCCAGTACTTTTACAAATACAGCACTTTCCAAGAAGCCCGGAGCTTTTGCTATTCCAAAGTCGGTACCAAAGGCACTTTCAAAAACAGAAATGGTTAGCAGCGTATAACTTGTACCATATTCCCAATACGATGCGCCTTCAGGATAGGCGCCATCGGGAGCGTATGAAGACAGGGCATGGGGAATATTCTCAAGCGCCCGAGAAATTACAGTAGCGGCCAATGCCGGGTAGTCTGATGCAATGGCAATGGCAGCGGCTGACAGTCCGCCGTGACATACCTGATTCCAATTATTATGTCCGCTGATCCAACTGTTTTTCTCGACTATCAAACTGGGATTAATGGCTTTCTCGACCAGTGATGCAACGGCCATTTTTTTTGTCTCTGCCGGTAAGTCGCCCAATGTCCAATCCAGCCCTATGGCAACGGCATATGCCGCTTCTGCCACATCAAGGAAATGGCTTGGATTCCAGTCTGAAAAATTGCAGAGGGCAACGATCTCAGCATTTGTGCGTGTGAGAAATCTTTTCTCGCCGGAAACTGCATAGACGATCGCAAGCGTGCCAATGCGCTTTGCGGCTTCGCGACTTACCATCAGCAATCTTCTGCCAATCAGCTGCCGTTCAAGAACCGGCAAATTAATCATGGCTTCCGCATTTTTGTAGAGGTATTGATAGTAGGCTTTCGCTACCGGATCCGCAACAAGCTCTTTCTTTATTGTTTGAAGAATATCCCGTGTAAGAATTACACGAGGGCTTTCTTTCCGTAGCCGGGAGATTAGCCAGGTTTCCATCACAGGGTTTTGAAGCTTGAATTCCTGTGCCGAAGCAGATACGGCTGTTATGCAAAATATGAGGAGTATTTTTTTCATTAGGCTATCATTCAGCGGCCATTAAATATAGTGCCTTCCGGTTTGGGACGGAAACTTAATTTTGGTCAGTCATATTGGTCTCTCAGGAATGTATCTGCTGCAGACAGTTTTGATTTTGGAATGTTACGTTCTCTTTTCATCAACGCTGGTGTAAGGATCAAGCGCTGATTTACGCGTGAATGACGGAAGTCGGTTACAGCCTTTGTTGTAATCGACTTTCCTCTTATAGGTTTTGGCAAAACAATTGGTTTGACAATGCCACACCCTCAGGGTTCCAGGGAGGAGCGGTGATACTGAGCGTTCATTTTTTTACCCGGAACGTTTGTGCGTCCGAATAATCCCCCAGCCTGTTATCCTGGTCCCACACGCGTACTTTCCAGTAATAATCCTGATCCGGTTTAAGTATGGTGCCAGTGTGGGTTATTTTTGAAGTATGTTCATTCCTGATCTGACCACTATTCCACACATCACCAATGTTATTGTCAATGTTGGATCTTGATGACGCTACTAATATCTGATAGGCAGATTGGTGAACGGTCTCTTTCGCATTAGTCCAGCCATATTCAACATCACGCGCCCCCCGCATGACAACATCTGAATTTGGTATAACCGCAATCCGCAAAGCTGAAGGAATCCCTGCGTACGGATCTTTGTACTTTTTTATAAGGTTATCCGTCATTTGCCGCATGTTGTTCAGCAGGCCCTGGTAATCCTTATCGCTTGCAAGATTATTGATTTCTTTAGGGTCGGCACTTAAGTGAAATAATTCTTCAATGGATTTGTCGTTCACATAACGAAAATATTTCCAATCTTTTGTTCGGATTCCTTCGCTTGGCGGAATATTATCAAATTCCCAGATATGCTCTATCAACACCGTATCACGATGTAAACTGTGTGTTGCACTTTCAACCAATGGGAGCAAACTTTTGCCCTGCCAGCTTTGCGGAAGTTTTACACCCGCTAATTCCAGGATGGTTGGGGGTATGTCTATATTCAGCACCATTTCATCGATATCCTGATGCTTATTTGCGCTTGGGTCATAAATGATAAGCGGAGCTCTAATGG
>Ga0224500_10001130_pt1 | contig 16375 bp, 13 predicted proteins | sample SF_Oct11_sed_USG_FD_168126 | JGI IMG/M metagenome (GOLD analysis project Ga0224500, IMG submission 168126) | Sediment microbial communities from San Francisco Bay, California, United States - SF_Oct11_sed_USGS_4_1 | ecosystem: Environmental > Aquatic > Marine > Sediment | place: USA: California... | reverse complement strand
CATCGTCTTGTTATTGAATTTAACGGAATGAATCTAGAATCCTTTCAAACCCGGATTTTTCCTGCTAAAAACAAGCTTTTTAGGTTTGCCCTCCGGTTCTTAGGCAACGAGGAGGAAGCTAAAGACATAGTCCAGGAGGTTTTTATCCGTGTATGGAATGGCAGGGGGCAAATGAATGAAGTACAGAATTGGGAGGCCTGGTGCATGCGCATCACCAAGAACCTTTCACTGGACCGCATTCAGGCAATTGCGCGAAAACATGCTCAGCCTATAGAGGAGGTATACGGTGTTCGACACGAAGCTTTATCCCCTCTTGAGTCAACAGAACAAGACGAGAGTATGAACAAAATAAATCAATTCATTGCGGCGCTTCCTGAAAAACAGCGCCAGGTGATACACCTTCGTGATGTGGAAGGGTATAGTTACAATGAGATCTGTGAGATCTTGGAACTCAACATGAACCAGGTAAAAGTAAACTTGTTCAGGGCTAGAAATGCTGTACGTGAAAAACTGACCAAGATTAATGCCTATGGACTCTAATGGAATGAAAGAACTGCTCGATAAATACTGGAACTGCGAAACGACACTCGCGGAAGAAGAGCAACTCCGGGAGTACTTCAAAAGTGGTGACATCCCTGAGGAATGGAAGGAAACTGCCGTGTTGTTCCGGTACTTCGAAGAAAACAGGAAAAAATCATTGAACGATATTTCTTTCGAAAGTGATTTAATGAAGAAAGTGCGAGTCCCCGCTGAGTACAGCAAAGTAAAAAGGCTGTTTTACAATTCAATGCGCATTGCGGCTGGGCTGGTGGTTGTTGTTGTAGCCACATGGTTTATCCGTACAGAGGTAAGAAAGTCAACGCCTCAGGAGGTCGTGGATACATATGATGATCCGAAACTCGCATTCGAAGAGACAAAGAAGGCGCTGATGATGATCTCAAGAAGTTTTGGGTCAGCGGAAGAACAGGCAAAAAAAATAAATATGTTTAACGAAGCACAAGAAGAAATACAAAAAAAGAAGGAAACAAAACTATAGCAGCGACGCTGGTGCCACCAGGCCGTACGGCTTTAAATAAAGAATGAACAAAAAAATTATGAATATGAAAAAGATAGTCGGAGTAGCTTTGATGATGATGGTGATCAGTGGATCTTTTGCTCAGGATGCCATTTCTAAGTTTTTCAGCAAGTATCAAAATGATGAATCGTTCAGTCAGGTAACGGTATCCAGTAAAATGTTTGGACTATTTACCAACATGGATGCGGAATCTGATGAAGATAAAGAGGTGTTGAATGCCATAAGCAAACTAAAAGGCCTTCGGATTCTGGCCAAAGATGATACCCGTAACGCCAGGGAACTGTATAAGGAAGCTTTTACATTGATTCCCATGAAGGAATACGAAGAACTGATGTCTGTGCGCGATAAGGATAAAGATATGAAGTTCCTGATTAAGGAGAATGGGGGAAAAATTTCCGAACTCCTGATGGTCATGGGCGGTAACGAACAGTTTATGGTACTCAGTCTGTTTGGCGAGATAGATCTAAAACAAGTTTCTCGCATCGGTAAGAAAATGGATGTTAAGGGATTGGAAAACCTCGACAAAATGGACAAGAAACACTGATCCGTCCAAAATCCGGCTTTGCTGGTGATGCAACGATTTAGTCTTTCCCGGCATCTGTTTGTAAACAAACAACAACATTCATGAGAACGATTGCCGCATTTACTATCCTTTCTGTTTTTATCACGGTTTCCGGTTTATCCCAAAGTAAAAGCTTCAGGTCGCTTCAGGACAAATTCTCTGAAGACGAAGATGTATACTGCTTCATAACAAGTGGCTTTCTGGCAAGGACCGTTCTTTGGATGGCCGGTGAACATGAATTCACGAAAGCAATCAAGGATATTGAAAACGTAAGTCTGATCACTGTGCCAAAATCGGCATTCATATCAAGGGGAGTATCTGTATCAGGATACAAAGCAATACTCCGCAAAGATTTGTTTGAAGAACTTGCCCGGGTAGATGAGCAAGGTGATCATGTTACATTGTACATGAAGTCAATTGAAAATGGAAATAACCGTTACATGGTTTTAATAGAAGAACCAGGAACGGTAGTGGTCATAGAATTTAGGGGATATGTAGATCCCAACCTAATATTGAAACATGAAAAATTGTCGTACAACGTCCAGTAAGCTGAACCTGAATTTTATACCTCTGAAATATGCGATAGTCATGCTGCTTGCGGTCCTGATCGCACTGCCTTCCATGGCACAAACAAAAACCACGGAGAACCTCCATAAGCGAAATAAGGAGGCGCTCTCTTTGTTCTTCTACAACAATACGCTGCGAATGCTCAATCAAAGCGATGACGTGGAGTTTGATGACCTGATCAGGGATATTGAAAAAATGAAATTTTTAATGATTTCAAAGGATGAAAACTTCGGAATGCAGGAGTACAAAAAATTAGTTTCCGGCTATAAATCAGAATCCTTTGAAGAAATCATGAGCAGTCGCTATCAGGGGAGAAATTTTGATGTCTTTTTGAAGGACAAGAATGGTAAAACCGAAGGCATGGTGGTAACGGTAAACGACTCAACAAACTTGTATGTATTGGATATTGTGGGAAAAATTGAACTAAACAAAGTGACCAAATTATTCAGCACAATTGACGAGAGTACAGATATTGGGATGAAAATAAAGGCCTTCACAAAAAAGGACTAACTTTCTGTAATCTATCCTTATTATATCCGACTTATTCCACAAATAAATTTGACTTTGGATACAGTACTCACTACCAAACACCTTACCAAGGATTTCGGACGGCTCCGCGCCGTCGACGATCTTTCCTTCGAAGTTAAACGCGGACAGGTTTTTGGATTGTTGGGTCCAAATGGTAGCGGCAAGACCACGACCCTGGGAATGTTGATGGGTGTAGTGAATCCAACTGTCGGAGAATTTTCCTGGTTTGGAGAAATACCTAATCACCATGTCCGGAAAAAAATCGGCGCTGTATTGGAACATCCGATCTTTTATCCCTATCTCACCGGGCAGAAGAATCTGGAACTTAATGCCATGATTAAGCAGTGTCCTGAAGAGAACATACCAGGAGTGCTTGAACTTGTGGAACTTGCGGACAGAAGGAATGATAAGTATAAAACATACTCGCTTGGGATGAAACAACGGCTTGCCATCGCGTCTGCACTGTTGAACGAACCTACAGTCCTGATACTGGATGAGCCTACAAACGGACTTGATCCCATGGGAATTGCAGAGATCCGGGAATTGATCAAAAAAATTGCGGCAAATGGAAAGACTATCATTTTGGCCAGTCACTTACTGGATGAGGTCCAAAAGGTTTGCTCCCATTTTGCTATACTTAAAAAAGGCAGACTGGTCCATGTTGGTCCTGTTGACGATGTAGGAAAGGGTGCAGAAACGGTAGAAGTGAAGGCTGATCTTCCTGATTTCACTGAAGTACTCATGCAGTTTCCTGGCACAGCTTCAATCCTTCCTGAGAATGGAGTTTTCCTCGTCACGTTGCGTGAGGATTTTCACAGCAAAGATCTCAATGCGTTTTTGATCGAGAGAGGAGTTGTAGCCAATCACCTCGTAACGAAAAGAAAAAGTCTGGAGAAAGTGTTTTTAGAAATTCTTTCAGAACCCCGCTAAGGAATAATGCTACACCTACTCAAAATAGATCTCAAGAAGCTGACTAGCTATCGCACGTTCTGGGTCGTTTGCGGACTCTATTTCTTAACAATCGGTTTTTCTACTGCCAGCGGCATGGAATTCCTGAAATGGCTGGCCAATACGTTTGATAAATTCGGATCGAGTTTAAATATAGACCGAATCCCGTTGTACCATTTTCCAGACGTATGGTTGAATCTGGTTTGGTGGAGCGGCTTCTTCAAAGTATTGCTTGGTATCATGGTGGTGATCTCGATTTCGAATGAGTATACTTATCGCACACTCCGCCAGAATATTATCGATGGATTAAGCCGATGGGAATTCTTAGCCTCTAAAATTCTAACCAACCTCCTGCTTAGCCTTATCAGTGTAGTCCTCATTTTTATCATTGCGCTGGTAACAGGGTTCATCTATACGCCGGAAATCAATTGGAACTATGTCTTTACGGATATTGAATTTTACCCGGCCTATTTACTGGAACTGTTTACATTTCTTTCTTATGCCTTGATGCTGGGAATATTTGTGCAGCGGTCTGGTCTAACCATTATTTTGTTGCTGCTGTCCTACATGCTCGAGGCCATTGTCAAAGCTAACATTGACGATTATTTCCCCTGGCTAATTCCCTATTTTCCAATGGAATCCATCAGTGCTTTAGTTCCTATACCTTTTTATCGCTATGCCTTTCAGGAAATACAGGATTATGTCGACCCTGCTGCGGTAGCGATAGCCTCCGCCTGGATGATATTGTTTAATTACTTCAGCTATCTCAAATTAAAGCGCTCTGATCTGTAGAATCTACAGATCACTTTCACGCTGGTTGCAACAAAATTTTCTTTGGTTTACAGGTAACCACCTGAAATGGATCTCTTCCGATAGTTGGACGCGGCTGTCGATGAAATATCTATCCTGAAGATTAGCGGCTTAGTGTGGCTATAAAATGTTGATTTCACGATTGAAACGGGCTTATCACTGACCTATCAACCAGCGACGCTAATGTAACTACGGCGATATAAGCTTCTTTACCCGTTCATATTTCTTTCCCTTTAAACCAAACAACAAACGGAAACGACTATGAAAACAATTCTTTTGCTTTTGGTTAGTCTTTCAGTAATTCTCGGAGCATGTACTACTGAAGACGAAATGATATCTCCCCTTTGGGGGATTGACTTTTCAACGGAGAATGTAGCTGGGTTTGCAACGGGCACTGTTGATCGGTTTGAAGCCGAGACAAAAACGACCTACATTGTGAAGGCAGCGAATTTGCGCTGCGCCGGTGGTAACGTATATAAGCTGTCGTATAACTTTGAAAGTGGAGACATAATGGAGATAACGCTTGCCAAGAGAACGGCCGAAAACAACTTTCCTTTTCCCGGAAATAGCGGAGAAAATCAACTGCTTTCCGCGACTTTTAATAGTGAGATGCTGGACCTGACCCACGAAAGTAAAATCTCTGTTCAGCCTCGTGAGGGGGAAAATAAACTCGCTACAGTCACAAGATTACAGACGCTTGGGCACAGGCTTTATGATGGCGCGATTGGTCGCGTGCCACTGTTGAAGTAATCGCCTTCAGTATCCAATCTGAGAATGGCGAGTTTGGTGCTTGAATCTTGTGCTTCATCGAGAATGCAGCACCCAACGTGTTTCTATTCACTTCGTAAGGATTGAACTGGATTAGCCCTGGCCGCACGGATTGCCTGTGTAATGACGACAAGCAGTGCAAGCAATAGCGCTATACCTCCGGATACCGGAAGAATCCAAAGAGGCATCTTAATGCGGTAAGCATAGCGCTGTAGATATTCATCCATGATCCACCACGCTGCAGGTGCCGCGACCACAAAGGCGAAGAGTACAAGGCGTGAAAAATCCCTGGAGATCAACAGCACAATGCCCGATAAGGATGCGCCCAACACTTTTCTGATTCCGATTTCTTTTGTTCGTTGTTCTGCCGTAAACGCTGCCAGGCCAAAGAGACCAAGGCATGTGATTAGTATCGCCAAAATAGCGAATATCGTCGAAAGTTTACTGATCAGGTTGATCGAGGAGAATTTCTTATTGAACTCGATGTCGGCAAAGGTAAAATCAAAAGGGTAGGCTGGGTTGTATTTGGTAACGATATCTTCAACCTTGGAGATAGACGACGGCAAATCACGGGTAGCTTGTAAACGGATTGTGAGATAACCAGAGGCTTCGGGCATCAATACCATGAACATGGGGGGAACCTGGCCAAAGACTGATCCCATCAGCACGTTTTCTGTTACACCAATGAGTTCAAACGATCTGTCACCCCAGGTTAATTTTGCCCCCAGCGGATCCTGCAGGCCCATGACGTCAATGGCCGCCTGATTAACAATCATGGCCGCGGTGTCGCTTTTATATGCTTCAGAAAAATCCCGGCCTTTTAGCATTGAGATTCCCATTGTTTTTGTAAAGTCGTAGGCCGTGCGCAGTGTAGTAAACAGTATCTTCTCATCGGCCGGTTTACCAGGCCAGTCTAAAAAATTTTTTGAAAATATGGCAGTTATGGGCGCCTGGGATTTTGTGATGGAAACAGCAACGCCTGAGTTGAGAAGTTCCTCCTTCATTGTACTGAAGTGTTTATCTAAATCTTCAGTATTCTCTACAACCATCAGGTTTTCCTGGTCATATCCAAGGCTTCTGCTTTTGATGTGTTGAATCTGTTGGTAGATTACAATCGTTCCTGATATCAGCAGAATGGAGAACCCAAATTGAATGGTAACAAGTACCTTGCGGGGTGTGCTGGCACTTTTACCTGCATTAATTTTCCCCTTTAGCACCGTGGCAGGTTGAAACGCTGAGAGATAGAATGCGGGATAACTGCCCGATACTAAACCGGTGATCAGGATGATAGAGATTCCAAAAATCAAAAACATGGGCGAGGCGTAATCCATGCTTAATTGTTTTTCTACCAACTGATTGTAGAATGGTAAGGAGACTTCTACAATAACCAACGAAAGGATAAATGCCAAAGCAGCAATTAATATAGATTCGCCAATAAACTGTCCAATCAAATCGCTTCTCCGTGACCCTACACTTTTGCGAATACCTACTTCGCGGGCCCTGCGCTCTGATCGTGCTGTTGCCAGGTTCATGAAATTGATGCAGGCAATAATCAAAATGAAAATAGCGATAGCCGAGAAACCCTTTACATATTCAATCATACCCCCATCCTCAACACCGGCCTCGAAAGAACTGTAAAGTCTCCAATGACTCATCGGGTATAAAAACACATCGCGCCGCATATCAGGCTTTCCATTTTTTGCAATCAGGTCGCGAATATTGCTATTGACCGAGGTTAATTCTGCTCCTGGCTGCAGTTCGGCAAAAACCTGGAATGAAAACTCTTCCCAACTATCCGTAGACCGGTTTACCCAGGGAGAATACTGCGCATAATATGACCAGGGTAGCAGGCACTTGAATTGAAAGGAAGAATTTTTTGGGATGTCTTTCAGAATACCAGTCACTTTTAGGTCAGCATTATTATCCACACGGATGATTTTGTTGATGGGGTCAACGTCGCCAAACAGCGCATGAGCAGCAGATTCGGTAAGGACAATAGAACTGGGATCATTCAGTACCGTGGAAGCATTACCTGCAACAAGCGGAAACAGAAACATTTCCAGAAACGCTTCGCCAACAAAATGCCCTTCCATCATCAGGTGAGTTTCTCCCACGGTCAACAAGTGCTCCGAACCCCAGTCCACCTTGACTGTATTTTTTACATTGGCGTCAGCAGCTTTTATTGCTTCTGCAAGGGGCTGCGGAACGGAAGTAAAAGAATTGATGGTACCATCAAAATGGCCATGAACCCAGGCCTGATGCAGTTCTTTGTAGTTATCATGAAAGCGATCATAGGATACCTCATCGTGCACCCATAACATGATAAGGATACTGCACGCGATGCCGATAGAAAGGCCACTTATGTTAATGAAAGAGTAGGTCGCGTTTCGCAGGATATTTCGTATGGCGATTTTGAAATAGTTCTGTAGCATGTAGAAGGTTTTTGTTCCTGAAAAGTATCAAAATGATTTATACCTGTTCCTGCTATTCACTTCGTAGCGCCTTCACCGGATTATTCATTGCTACCCGTGCTGATTGGTAGGTTACCGTAATTAGCGTTAGTACCACTATGCCTAACGCAGGAAAGGCAAATACCCATAAGGTTAATTCTGTATGAAAGACATACCCGCTCAGGTATTCACGCGTAATGTACCAGGCTGCAGGAAGGGCAAAACACAACGCAACCAGCACTAGCTTCACAAAGTCATGGCATAGCATGGTGATCAAATTAAGTACAGATGCGCCCAGCACTTTGCGCACACCCAGTTCCTTCATTCTTCGTTCCGCTGTAAAAGAGGCAAGCCCAAATAACCCAAGACAGGAGATGAGGATAGCCACCACCGTGAAGCTCAGGGATAGCTTTCCAATCAGGGTTTCGCTGCGGTATTCGCGATCAAATTCATCATTCAGAAATGAATACTCGAATGGATAATCAGGGTCATACTTGTGGTACACGCTTTCTATGTGCGCAAGAGCATCCTGCGTATCCCCCGCAACCTTGATGTAAATGCGCCATGTATTTTCAGGAAGATTAACGAAAATCAACGGCATGATGGCTTCCTTCATATTTCCATTGTTAAAATCCCGGATAAGACCGATTATTTTTCCTTTTCCGTTCCACATATCCAAATCGGTCCCAATAACATTATCATGCGTCAGCCCCATTATCGTCATGGCTTTTTCGTTGATAATATAGTTGGCAGTGTCTTCCTCATTCATCACTACAAAGTTTCTGCCAGCCAGTACTTCCATCCCAAGTGTAGGAATAAAATCATGATCACAAGCAATAACCTTAAAAGAGATCATGGCGTCCTCTGGTTTTCCGGGCCATACCGGATCCGTGGTAGTGTTATCTACGGAAAAAGGATTATGCCCCGTTACGGCCATACTTCTGATGGATGGAAATTGCAACAGCTGATTCTTAAAGGTCGCCTGGTTTTTGGAAAAGCCCTCGTGCTGGTTAATCACCACAATATTTTCCTTATCAAAACCCAGGTGTTTGTTTCGAATAAATTTGATTTGATTATACACAACAAGGCTGCCCACAATCAGAATCGTTGAAGCAACAAACTGAATGACTACCAATGCTTTTCGTATTCCACCACCAGTGAATGATGAAGCGGTATTCCCCTTCAATACAACTGCGGGTCTGAAGGAGGAAAGGAAAATTGCCGGATAGCTTCCGGCGATCAACCCCGTAAAAAGCGTGATAGCAAATAACGCTGAAACAAAGACTGGATTTCCAAAATCCAGCCGAATTGATTTGTCGGTCAGTTCGTTGAAAAACGGAAGTACCAATTGAACAATCGCCAGGGCAAAAATCAGGGCGATAAAGGAAAGCAATAATGATTCTGAAATAAACTGAACCATGAGCCCACTTCGTTGTGCGCCAATGGCCTTACGCACGCCTACTTCCCGGACGCGTGTGGCAGATCGCGCGGTAGCTAAATTCATGAAGTTGATGCAGGCAATGACCAGAATAATCAATGCCACCAGACTTAAGGCAATAACATATTCAATTCGCCCACCTGCATTCTTTCCATTTTTAAATTCGCTGTGGAGCCGCAGTTTCTTATATGGAAAAAGAAATGGATTGTTAATGCATTCTTTGCAATTCCTTTTAATAATACCGTTAATTTTTTCATTGGCGCTTTCAAGACTAACCCCAGACTTTAAGCTGGTATAGGTTTGCATACCATTGTTCCCCCAGTTCTCAGCCCATTTATTTTCTCTTTCCCAAATACCGAAGGGAAGAATAAAATCAAATGCAAGTGTTGAATGTTTTGGAATATCAGCGAACACGGCGGATACCATGAGGTCGTATTGCTGATCTACTTTGAAAACCTTTCCTAGCGGGTTTTCATTCCCAAAAAATTTATGGGCGAGCTTTTCCGAAATAGCTACCGCATTCAGATTTGGCAACGGGTTGTGCGTATCCCCTTGTACTAACGGAAAAGTAAAAATTGAAAAGATTGTTGAATCCGCATAGTAGCCAGCTTCATTCAGCGACTTATCGCCATACTTGAAAAGCATATTGGCAGGCCATCCCATACGGAGGGTCTCATCAATTTCCGGCACTTCGTTTTGTAGCGCCTCCGCTAACCTGAGCGGAGTGGAGTATCCGGTTTCCACAGTGCCATCAGTATACGTGAAATTACTCATCACACGGTAGATGCCTTCGTTCTTGTGGAATTGATCATACCGCAATTCATCTGCCACCCATAGGAAAATGAATATGCTAGTGGCCAGGCCAATCGTAAGTCCGAAAATATTGATAAAAGCGTAGCCCTTGTAACGGAGCAGGTTGCGGATTGAGGTTTTAAGGTAATTTAGTAACATACTGTTATGTGGCCATATACGTTAGCGTTCCTCTACCCTTTCCAAGATCAGTGCCACGATCTGTTCCTGTTCCCAATGCCAATTTGGCCCTTTCATGCATATTTTACGATCATAATCGAACGGGTATGTCCGCATACGGGCATTTTTCGCTTGATTCTTTATCCCCTTTCATCGTATACATTCTCACGCATAAATTCTTCGGCACGTTTATTTATCAGGGGGAGTTTATCCATCCAGCTTACTTCGATCATGGCGACACCAAAATCTTCCACCACCTTTCCTTTCATGGCGTAGAAGCCTCTTCCACGAAACGGAAAGCTTCGGGCAATGCCCGGAAAATGCACCGTATCAAAAACTTCACCGTGGGCATCGTAGAACGTACCGAAAAACATGGGTTCGCCTTTTAGGGTACTGGTGTTTTTGGTCGTGACCACATAACCCACGATGTGCACATACTTTCCAAGCTTATGGATAAGATCAAGGGCAACCGTATCCCCACGTTCTGAGGTATCCAGTAGCCGAAAGGGATCACACAACGGGAATCCCAGTAATTCGATTTCATCAAAGGCATCCTCCAGTGCATTACGCTGCAGGCTGGGCAGTGGATATTCAGCAGGTTCGATATCAAATAAATCAATCGTGGTTTCATTATGCGACTTTGTATTGCTAAAATACAACATCGCCTCCCACAGTAATTGTTGTTTGCTTTTTCCCGTAAAGCGAAAGGACCCCATGCGGATAAGAATGCGTATTTGTTCCAGCCCAAGCGTTATCCTTCGCAAGAAATTATCGAGGCTTTTATAAGCACCGTTACGTTGGCGTTCCACCGCGATTTGCTGCGCTACTTTTGTTTCCAGGCTTTTGAGATGGATGAAGCCAATATAAATACGACTGCCATAAATCGTAGTGAGGTATTCGCTGTGGTTAATGCATGGTGCTTCGATGGTAGCGCCGTTCATACGGGCTTCGTGAAAATAAAATTCCGTCCGGTAAAATCCACCAAAGTTATTAATTACGCCAACCATGAATTCCAACGGATAATGCGCCTTGAGGTAAAGACTTTGGTAACTTTCTACGGCATAACTGGCTGAGTGACCTTTCGCAAAAGAGTACCCGGAAAAACTTTCAATTTCATACCATACCCGGTTGGTAACAGCTTCATCGTACTCACGCAGGCGGCATAATTCAAAGAAGCGATCATGGACGCGCTGAAACTCCTGGCGTGAGCGATACTTTCCCGACATACCTCTTCGCAAGACATCTGCTTCCGTTAACGTAAGTCCGGCAAAATGATGGGCTACCTTAATCACATCTTCCTGGTATACCATCACACCATATGTCTCTTTCATCAATGTATCCATCAGCGGATGGATTGCCTCATACGTTCCACCGTTCCGCACGGTATGAAAGCGCTCAATATAGGCGCGCATCATTCCCGAGCGTGCTACGCCGGGGCGTATAATCGAACTGGCGGCCACTAAGGTAAGGTAATCTTCACATCGTAACTTCCCCAGCAGCATGCGCATGGCTGGAGACTCTACATAAAAGCAACCCATTGCCTTGCTGTTGCGCATGAGGTCTTTGATCTTTTTATCCCTTTTAAAGTCTGCAAAACGATTGATGTCTACATCAATATTTTTGTTCCTTTTTACATGGAGAACCGTTTCTTTCAAATGGCCCAGGCCTCGCTGACTGAGAATATCAAACTTGAAGATCCCCATGTCTTCGGCATTGTGCATTTCAAATTGAGAAACAGGATAGCCTTTCGGCGGAAGTTCAATGGCGGTGTACGCATAAATAGGTTTTTCGGTGATCAAAACACCGCCGGCGTGGATGGAGATGTTAGCCGGCAAATCTTTTATTCGTTCGGCATACTGGAAAATTAGTTTTGTGATGTGATCACGATCCTTACCCTTATGCTGTTCCTCCACGATCAAATCAATCTCTTCTTTAGGCAATCCAAATACTTTTCCCAGTTCACGGAGTACGGAGCGTTTTTGATAAGTGACATGCGTGGCCAGCAGACAAACATGATCACGTTGATAGCGATCAAAAAGGTAATCGTAAATAGCATCGCGGTTATCCCAGGAAAAATCGATATCGAAGTCAGGAGGGGAAGTCCTTTCGGTGTTGAGGAACCGCTCAAAATAGAGATCAAGTTCAATAGGGTCAACGTTAGTGATACCCAGACAATATGCTACCACACTATTGGCACCGCTACCGCGCCCCACGTAAGCAAAACCTTTTGAATTGGCAAAGCAAATAAGGTCATGCGCAATCAGATAGTAAGCGCAGAATCTTTTTGTCTTTATGATGTCCAGCTCGCGTTCTATACGCTCCTGAAGAATTTCATTTTTTTCAGTATAGCGATGCGTAAAGCCTTCCCAGGTCTTCTCCACCAGCAGGCTCCAGTCTCCATTTTCACTGCCTGTGAAATATTTTTTATTTTTATCCGTGCCCAGCGTGAAGTCGATGGTGCTCCGATCAAGTATTTGCTTTGCATTCTGGATCAATTCCGGATACTGTACAAAGATTTCTTCCAGTTCAGCCTCGGGCATCATCACTTCCTCCGGGTGGGCTTGTTGATGTTCCGGGAGTTTACTTAACAATGTATTGTTGTCAATCGCACGCAGGAGGCGATGCGTATTAAAATCTGTTTTATCGGCGAACGTGACAGGATGCCAGGCGACAAACTTATCTTTGTAAGATCGGTAAGGTTCATAAAAAGCAAAATGATTCAACTCATGCTTTCGGATGCCGATAAATTCATGGTCACGAAGCCATTCTGGTTCTATTCTTTTAAACGGATAGACGATAAAAACATTTTCAAATTCGGGTGCACGGTCTGGTAGTGATTTATTTTCCAGGTTGAGATGCGATAGAAAGCGATTGATCTCTTCAAAACCAGCGTTATTTTTGGCTATAGCAATGTAGCGTAGTTCATTTCCTTTTCTAAATTCAATACCGAGGGCTATTTCAAGACAATATGCTTCCCGTTCATACCGCGTTAAATTCCCCGCATAGGGCGCATACTCTGCGCACAAACGCAGCATTTCGATGTACGATGCAGTATTGTTGATTTCCGTTAGGACGAGTTTATGTACACCACACCGACGTGCTTCATGAAAGAGGTCTGCCACCTGCAGGGTGCCGTATTTAAAACTAAAAGCAGTATGACAGTTGAGGTACATGATATCAATTTCAGATTATTAACCCCGGATTCTTCTTCACGTTTCACTGCCTCCACAGCGATGGGTTAAATCTAAACGCTGTACTATTGCTGCTCCTCCATGGAAGAAGAATTCACTGAAGAAGCATAAGCCATCACCAACCTGATCTCGCCAAAACTGTATGCATCACCCAGTGATTCTTTAATTGGTGTCAGTGCTTTTCCCCCAATTTTTTCGATGGCTTGCTGAATAGCCGGAATTTTTGAAGAATCTATTAATTGATCAATGTCAATTTTTCCCTGATGAACATAAAAGGCCAGGTGACCTTCTATCGTGGTCGGACTGAGACCCCGGAGTTCACCGATTTTTTCAATTGAATGCCCCTGTTGGAAAAGATCAAAACTCTGTTGTTTGGTCTCCGTCTCACGCTCAGGTCTTTCTCTTCGCTGGCGTTTGGGTGATTTAAGATGAATACGGGATTTTAATCGATGCTCCTTACAGTATGCTGCGACCACATCCGCAAAAGGCTTTCCATACTTTTCGATTTTTACCTGCCCAAATCCGGATATTTTATTGAACTCATCCAGCGTATGAGGCAAATATGTTGCAAGTTCCAGGAGCGTCGCATCGGAAAGAACAATGTAAGCGGCTACATTTTCTTCTGCAGCCAATTGCCGTCTGACCACTTTTAATTGCTGGAAGAGCGGTGTTTCGTAGTCGACTTGCTGCTCCCTGACTTCAACTTTTTCTTTTGATTTCGTGAGCATTACCGGCTCCATTCCTTTCAGGGCCAACTCACTTTTGGCGGTAAGTTTAAGCACCGGGTATGCGCCTGTTGATTTAGTAAGATAACCTTGTGAAAGCAGATCGCGGATGATGGTTCGCCACGCCTCCTTACTTATATCGGCACCTATGCCAAACGTTTTTATGGCCCTGTGGTCATCCTGGATTTTTACCGTGTTCGATCCTCTCAAGAAATCAATGACATATCCAGCGCCAAACCGTTCCTGTAAACGAACGACGGCTGACAATACCTTCTGTGCCAAGACGGTTCCATCGACCCGTTCAACATGTGTGAGGCAGGAATCACAGTTTCCGCAATAATCAGGCGCGGCCTCATCAAAGTAGTTCAACAAATATTTTCGGCGACACGCAGTCAGGTCGCCATAGGCGGCCATCTCGTCAAGTTTCCTTAAATATATTTCGGTTTGTTCTGCATTGCCATCGATCTCCACAAACCTTTTCATCTTACTCACATCGGCGTAAGAGTAGAACAACAACGCTTCACTGTCGAGACCATCCCTTCCGGCACGACCGGTTTCCTGATAATAGCTTTCGATGTTCTTCGGCAGATCCATGTGTACCACAAACCGTACGTTCGACTTGTCGATACCCATACCGAAGGCGATGGTTGCTACGATGATCTTCACTTCATCGCGCAGAAACATTTCCTGGTGTTTGGTGCGTTCTTCTTTTTCCAGCCCCGCATGATAAGGTAGTGCATCGAAACCTTCTTCGGCAAGACCGTTGGCCAATGTTTCCGTTGAAGCTCGCGATAAACAATAAATGATACCAGACTCATCTTTACGTTTTTCAAGGAAGTCAAGTAATTTTTCAAAGCTTCTTTTCTTTTGCTCGACGGTGTAACGGATGTTCGCGCGATTAAAGCTGGATATGAAGGTAACCGGATTGCTGAGCTCCAATTTTTCGACGATGTCGGTTCGCGTCAGGCGATCAGCTGTAGCCGTTAGCGCAATGACTGGAACATTCGGCATCGTACGCTTCAATTGTGCAAGCATGCGGTATTCTGGCCGGAAGTCATGGCCCCAGTGTGAAATACAATGGGCCTCATCAATGGCAATGAGGCTCACATCAAGGGTGGCTATATTTTTAATGAAAGCACTTTCCGGAGCGAGATAGAGCAGTTTTAATTCTTTTGAAGTGACCTTCTGCAAAACCGTTTCCTGTTGTTGGGTATTTTGTGTTGAATTTAGATAGGCAGCCTGAACGCCGTTAAGGCGCAAGGCATCAACCTGGTCTTTCATGAGCGCGATGAGCGGAGATATCACGATGGTGAGGCCATCGAAAACCAATGCGGGAATCTGGTAACACAACGATTTACCGCCACCGGTGGGCATGAGTACAAAAGTATCTTTCTTTTGCAGGACAGCGTTGATGATAGCCTCCTGCGCTAAGCGAAAGGAGGAGTAGCCGAATTGGGCTTGAAGGATTTCTAAAGGTGTCATAATAGCAATAACGTTTTAAATATACTGTAATGTAAGGACGCATTATTATGCGTCCCATTTAAATACTGGTAATGTAAAGACAGCATAACTATGCGTCCCATTTAAATACTGGTAATGTAAAGACAGCATAACTATGCGTCCCATTTAAATATACTGTAGCAAGAACGCGTTATTATGCGCCCTATACCCATCTATTGGCCAAACAAAATATCCTTGTAATGAACCCACTTGTCTTCTGTACGCGCTAAAACGGTGATCCGGTCACAAAGAAAGTGCTGACTGTACGGAAGATCTTTTAAATAGGGCCAGGCTTTTAGAAAATCTTCTGCTGCAAGTTTTTTTGCGATCGTAATATGCGGGGTGTAGCCGGCATCTTCTTTGATCAGTTTTTCAAAAATGTCGCGGACCGGATATTTATTGATAATATCAAGGTAGATCGTCCGGTATGATCCATTGTAAAATACATTGAGGTCTTTGATGAAAATGTTGAATGGTTTGAAGTGGGCAGCCTTTGATGCAACATGCTCGATCATTCCATCGAGATGTTCATCTCTGTACTTAAACAAAGAGATGCATGCTTTCGAATACCGGTCGTCAAATTCGTGACCAATTAAATATTGCACATCATCTTTTAAGACAGATACATCGCTTTTGATGTGCCGAGGTGGAGCGATGATGAACAATAGCTCCTGTACTGAATTGCTGATTTTGATTTGTGTTGGTTTCATATGGTTATCTTTTTATTTACACTACTTACTAGTCATTGCGGTCCTTCGGAACCTCTGGGGACATCCTTGATGCCTGTGGGGACATCCTTGATGCCTGTGGGGACATCCTTGATGTCTGTGGGGACATCCTTGAT
>Ga0224500_10001128_pt1 | contig 16406 bp, 14 predicted proteins | sample SF_Oct11_sed_USG_FD_168126 | JGI IMG/M metagenome (GOLD analysis project Ga0224500, IMG submission 168126) | Sediment microbial communities from San Francisco Bay, California, United States - SF_Oct11_sed_USGS_4_1 | ecosystem: Environmental > Aquatic > Marine > Sediment | place: USA: California... | reverse complement strand
GCATAGAGGCGCGCAAGGTCCAGGCCCGCGAGATGGGCGCGGTGGATCTCGTCCGCACCCGGCGTGTTCAGCGCCAGCAATTCCGCGCGCAGAGGCGCCGGCAGGGGACGATGGTCATGGGCGAGCATCCGCGGTGGAACGCCGGCGCAGTCGGCAAGGACGGCATCGACCCCGTCGAGGCTCGTGCCGGTCATGAGCCCGATGTAGAGCTCGGTCGCGCCGCAGTCGGGGCCGCTCGGCGCAGCCATGGGGGATCAGCGCGACGAAGACAGGGCGACGTTGACGCGTTCGAGCAACGCGAGTTGCTCGCGCAGTGGTGCGGCCGACGCGCGGAACACGGCCAACTCCTCGTCCGGCAGCGGCTTCGCGTCCGGCAGGGCGGCCTTCATGGGGTTGACCTGCGCTCCGCGAACCTTCAGCTCGAAGTGCAGGTGCGGTCCGGTGGCCCAGCCGGTCATCCCGACGGTCCCGACCAGGTCGCCCTGGGCGATGCGGGCGCCGGGACGGACGCCTGGCGCGATCTTCTGCAGGTGTGCGTACAGCGTTGCGTGCTTGGCATCGTGCTGGATCTCCACCACGTTGCCGTAGCCGTTCTGGCGGCCCGCGAACTTCACGGTCCCGGCCGCGATGGAACGGATCTTGGTGCCCGAGGGCGCTGCGTAGTCCACCCCGCGGTGCGCCGCGTCGTAGCCGAACAGCGGATGGCTGCGGCTCGAGCTGAAACCCGAGCTCACGCGCGTGTACTCGAGCGGCGAACGCAGGAAAGCGCGCTTCATGCTCCGGCCGTCGAGCGCGTAGTAGCTGCCGTGCTTGCTGCCGTCGGCGTACCAATAGGCCTCGTGCCGCTTGCCGTCGTTGACGAACTCCACGGCGAGCAGGCGGCCGGGCCGGATGTATTCGCCCGCGGCGTACAGCGCCTCGTAGACGATGCGGAACGAGTCGCCGCGCCGCAGGTCACGGTGGAAGTCAAGCTCGCTTTCAAGCGCATCGACCATCTGCTGCGCGATCGAATCGGGCACGCCGACATCGTCCGTCGCACCGAACAGCGACACGCGGACTTCGCCCGAACGCAACTCGATGCGACGCTCCAGCGCGACGCTGGCCTCCGACACCTGGAAGCTCCCGTCGGCGGAGGGCTGCGCCGTCACCACGCGTGCCGTGCCGTCGGGCGAATCCGCGTCGTCACCGAGGTAGACCTTCAGCCAGTTCAGCCGTCCGTCGGCGGCGGAATTCGCCTGCACGAACCGTCCAGGTGCAAGCTGCACCAGCGGCTGGGCGCCCGGGTCCGTGCGCAGGAACTTCGACGCTGCCTCGTCGCGCACCTCGAGCCGCGCAAGCAGCGTGGCCAGCGTTTCGCCGCGCTCCACGCGCGCCTCGCGCACGAAAGCGTCCTGGCGCTGAAGGAGTTCCTCGACCTGGTCGACGATCGACGGCGTCGGCACCGTCTCCACGATCGCTGTCTGCTGCAGCTTGTCGAGCTCCAGCGCGGCCGGCGCCGCGGCGAGCGCCGCGACGGCGGCCGACAGCGGCAGCAGCGAGAACACCGCACCGAGCTCCAAGCGGGCCCGCGTGTGACGGTCGATGCGCTGCCAGCGCCGGGCGAGCACGCGCAGCGCCCGGCGGGTGACGGTCGCAACGGCACGCACTCGATTGGCTAGAATCGCGGACGGCATCGGAGCAGGAGCGGTGGTCAGAAAAGCGCACCGGGGTGCGCCTTTTTTTTTGCAGCCGCGATTATATGCTGGGACGGCCGAGTCCCAGGGGTGCCAAATCGGGAAGAACATGAAGGCCGCGGAAAGCAAATTGACGATTTCGCCGGAGGTCGAACGGGCGCTGGCGACCATCAGGCGCGGCAGCGACGAACTGCTGATCGAGGCGGAATTCGCGCAGAAACTGGCGCGGTCGGCCGCGACCGGGATTCCCCTGCGCTGCAAGCTCGGCCTGGACCCGACGGCGCCCGACATTCATCTCGGCCACACCGTGGTGCTGAACAAGCTGCGGCAACTGCAGGACCTGGGCCACACCGTCATCTTCCTGATCGGCGACTTCACGTCGATGATCGGCGACCCGTCCGGCCGCAACACGATGCGACCGCCGCTTTCGCGCGAGGAGATCGAGACCAACGCGAAGACCTACTTCGAGCAGGCGGCCCTGGTCCTGGACCGGGGAAAGACGGAGATCCGCTACAACTCGGAGTGGTCGGAACCGCTGGGGGCGGCCGGCATGATCAAACTGGCGGCGAAGTACACGCTCGCGCGCCTGCTCGAGCGCGACGACTTCGCGAAGCGCTTTCGCGAGAACACACCGATCGCGATGCACGAGTTGCTGTATCCGCTGATGCAGGGCTACGACTCCGTTGCGCTGAAGTCCGACATCGAACTGGGCGGCACCGACCAGAAGTTCAACCTGCTGGTGGGCCGGGAACTGCAGCGCCATTACGGCCAGGAGCCACAGTGCATCCTGACAATGCCGCTGCTCGAGGGCCTCGACGGCGTCGAGAAGATGTCGAAGTCGAAGAACAACTACATCGGCATCACCGAGGCGCCGTTCGAGATGTTCGGCAAGGTGATGTCGATCTCGGACGCCCAGATGTGGCGCTGGTTCGACCTGCTGTCGATGCGCAGCAACGAAGAGCTCGCCGCGCTGAAGGAGCAGGCGACGGGCGGACGCAATCCGCGCGACATCAAGGTGCTGCTGGCCAGGGAGATCATCACGCGGTTCCACTGCGCGCAAGATGCGGACCGGGCCGAGGCCGAATTCCTGTCGCGCTTCCGGGACGGAGCCGTCCCCGAGGACATGCCTGCGTGCACCGTGACGGCGGACGCGGACGGCGCCGTGGGCATTCCCGCGCTTCTGAAGCAGGCTGGCCTGTCGCCATCGACGAGCGAAGCGGTCCGCAACGTCGAGCAGGGCGGCGTGAAGATCGACGGCGAGAAGGTCGGCGATCGGTCATTGCGCCTGCCGGCAGGGACGTACGTAGTGCAGGTCGGCAAGCGCAAGTGGGCGCGGGTCACCGTCAGCTGACGCGCCGCGTCCGTAGATACCCGGACTGGCGTCGCGCAACGTGTCGTGAAAAGCGAAGATTCATCGCGTCGCCGACTTCAGCATGTGTTCATCTCGTCCAAGTTCCCGTGAGGCCCGCTCATCGGAGGCCAAGGGGCGGAAAGATCGGCAATCATGAGTGATTCGAAGACTGATTTCGGCGGGGCCTGGTGGGCCGGCAACCTGAACGAAGTGGACCGTGAAGTGGCTCGACTGGCATCGATCTGCAACGTGCGGCTGCTCGACCCGGGCGTCATCGAGCGCATCCTTGCCAACGACGCGAGCGTGTGCGGCACCAGCAATGCGCTTGCCTTCGAGAAGCTCCGCAACGTGCTGATGCTGCATTACGCCGTACGGACGCGCTCCGCCGATTCGATCGGCCAAGCGGCCACCAACGAACTTGTCATGCAGATCGTCGAAGACCTGCAGAAGAAATTCGGGGACCGTCTCGGCGGCCCGTCTGCAACCAAGTAGCCGACCACGCTGCCGGGACTGCCGGGGGCATCGCCCCGCCGGCTGAGCCTGCCCGGCGTTCACCGGGATCAACCTTGCTCCCGGTTGTCGAGAATTGATAAGACCCCGGACGCTGCATTGCAGCAAAATGCAGGGTCTGTACGGCGTGACCCATCCGCGGTTCGCCACTTCGGCCCGCTGCATCCGCTCCCTTTGGCGCCTGGCCTCGGGCCGGCCTGGATGTCCGCGTCACGGTCGCGGACAGACAGACTCATTGACTTCAACCCGAGGGGCACGCGATGGATATCGGCCGCCAACTGGCAAGCAGCCAGGACATTTCGACGAAGGTGTCGCTCGTGTTTCGCAAGCGCGCCGAAGTCGCACAGCGCAACCTGACGAAACAGCTGACGAAGGCCTACGAGGACGGCGTGGCTGGCCAGAAGGCGGACCACGTCGCCTCGGTCGGCCAGGCCTGGTCTGACTGGGCAGGCTATGCGGTCGACGTCGCGCAACGTTCGGTCCTTTTCCTGGATACGATGCGCAGGCGCGGCAACAACTTCATCGAGCACGTCGCGGCGGGGCAGCCGCCGCTGCTGCACTTCGACTACGAGACGGTCGTGGACGGCCGGAAACTGCCGCGAGCCGTCAACTACGCGCTGCTGCGGATTACGCCTCCCGAAGGCGTGATCGTCGATCCGAAGCGGCGTCCCTACGTGATCATCGACCCGCGGGCCGGCCACGGCCCGGGTATCGGCGGCTTCAAGGACGACTCGCAGGTCGGCGTCGCGCTGCGCGAGGGGCATCCCGTCTACTTCGTGATCTTCTTCCGCGACCCGGAGCCGGGGCAGACGCTGCTCGACGTCTGCGAAGCGGAGAAACTGTTCGTCAGGAAGGTGCGCGAACTGCATCCGGACAGCCCCAAGCCCGCCATCATCGGCAACTGTCAGGGCGGCTGGGCCGCGATGATGGTCGCCGCGTCCAGCCCCGAGGACACGGGACCGATCGTCATCAACGGTGCACCGATGTCGTACTGGGGAGGCGCCTGGCAGGAAGGGGCCGGCGACAACCCGATGCGTTATGCCGGCGGCAACCTGGGCGGCACGTGGCTTGCGTCATTGACGGCGGACCAGGGAAACGGCGTGTTCGACGGCGCGTACCTCGTCGAAAACTTCGAGAACCTGAATCCGGCGAACACGTTCTGGGACAAGTACTACAACCTGTACGCCAACATCGACACGGAGCCGGAGCGTTTCCTCGAGTTCGAGCGGTGGTGGGGCGGGTTCTTCCTGATGAACCGGGAAGAGATCGAGTGGATCACGCGCAACCTGTTCGTCGGCAACAAGCTGTGGACGGGCGAAACGAAGACGAGGGGCGGAGACGCGTTCGACCTGCGCGACATCCGGGCGCCGATCGTCCTGTTCGCATCGATGGGCGACAACATCACGCCTCCGCAGCAGGCCTTCAACTGGGTGGCCGACGTCTACGGATCGACCGACGAGATCAAGGCGCGCGGACAGGTCATCGTCGGCCTGCTGCACGAGGACATCGGGCACCTCGGCATCTTCGTGTCCGGCAAGGTGGCGAAGAAGGAGCACGCCCAGATCGTCTCGGTCCTGAAGTCGATCGAGGCCCTGACGCCGGGCCTGTATGCGATGGAAATCGGTGAACGCACCGGACGCGATGGAGAACCGGAATACGAGGTCGCGTTCACCGAGCGCTCGCTCGAGGAAATCCGCGCGCGGCTGAACCGCTTCGACCGCGCCGATGAACGACCGTTCGAGGCGGTTGCCGCAATTTCCGACTTCAACCAGCGGGCCTACGAGCTGTTCATGCAGCCCTTCGTGCAGGCAACGTCCAACGAGTTCTCGGCGAAGCTGCGCCGCCAGTTCCATCCTCTCCGTGCGCAGCGCTGGGCACTGTCCGACCTCAATCCGTGGATGAGCTGGGTGGGCCCGGCCGCGGAGATGGTCCGCTCCCAGCGCCGCAGCGTGGGCCGGGACAATGCCGTGCAGAAGCTCGAGAAGGTGGGCGCCGCGGCGATCAGTGCGTCGCTCGAGTACTACCGCGCGATGCGCGATGCGATGAGCGAGGCCATGTTCTTCCAGACCTACGGCAACGTGTTCTCGCTCTACATCGCCGACAAGGCGGCGGAGGAAGCGAAGGGCGTACAGATCGGCGAAGGACGCGAGCTGCCGTTCGTGAAGGAAGCGCTGGCGTCGATGTCCAAGGGCGGTTATGCGGAGGCTGTCGCGCGGGTGGCGTGCCTGCTGGCGCACAAGGGCGAGCCGCTGATGCTGTCGAAGCTGCAACTGAGGCAGCAGCTGAACAAGGACTACGGACACCTCCTGCCGGCAGGGACGCCGGAAGAGTGGCGCCGCATCCGCGGCGAGCAGGAAATCGTCGTTCGCTACGAACCCGAGCGCGCCATGGCGACGCTGCCCGATCTGCTGAGGGCGCCGGGCGACAGGGAGAGGCTGGCCGCACTCGCCCGCGCACTGCTGGGCGACGAACGGGTGGAGCGGTCCGAGGAACAGCTTGCGATCGTCGAACGGATTGGCACCACGCTGAGAGGCAGGCGCGGCAACGGCGCCGCGACGGCGAAGAAGGGGCGCGGGCGCGCGGCGGCGCCGGCCGCACGCAAGGCCGCGGCGAAGCGGCGGCCACGCAAGTGAGGACACCATGGACCAGCGGGCACACGAGAAATACCAGCGACTGATCGATATCTGCAAGGCCTTGCCGCCGACACCCACGGCGGTTGCTCATCCATGCGACGAGAGCTCGCTGCAGGGCGCGGTCGATGCCGCGAAGCTGGGCCTGATCGCGCCGATCCTGGTCGGGCCGAAGGACCGGATCCAGGCGGTGGCGAAGAAGTTCGGCATCGACATTGCGCCGTACGAGATCGTCGACGCCCCCTACAGTGAGGCCTCCGCCGCCAAGGCCGTCGAACTGGTGCGCGAAGGCAGAGCCGAGGCGCTGATGAAAGGCAGCCTCCACACCGACGAGCTGATGGGCGCGGTCGTCAAGCGCGACACCGGCCTGCGCACCGCGCGCCGCGTCAGCCACTGCTTCGTGATGGACGTGCCCTCGTATCCCGAGACGCTGATCGTCACGGACGCGGCAGTCAACATCGCGCCGACGATGGAGGACAAGGTCGACATCATCCAGAACGCGATCGATCTGGGACACGCGTTGCGCTTCCCCGAGGTTCGCGTCGCGATCCTGTCCGCGATGGAGACCGTCAATCCGAAGGTGCCGTCGACGGTCGAGGCCGGAGCGCTGTGCAAGATGGCGGACCGTGGCCAGATCACGGGCGCGCTGCTCGACGGGCCGCTCGCGCTCGACAACGCGATCAGCCTCGAGTCGGTCAAGATCAAGAAGATCGACTCGCCGGTGGCGGGCCGCGCCAACGTGCTCGTCGTGCCCGATCTCGAGGCCGGCAACATGCTCGCCAAGAGCCTGTCGTTCCTGGCCGGCGCGGACGCGGCCGGCATCGTGCTCGGCGCGCGCGTGCCGATCATCCTGACGAGCCGCGCCGACTCCGTGATGACGCGCCTGGCATCGTGCGGCGTGGCGGTGCTCGTAGCGCACGCGCGGCGGGAAGCGGCGAACAAGGCGGTGGCCGCATGACGGATGTCATCCTCGTACTGAACGCCGGTTCGTCGAGCATCAAGTTTTCGCTCTTCGCGACCGCGGGCGAGGACCTGAAGCTCGTGGCGCGCGGCCAGGCGGAGGGCCTCTACACAGCGCCGCGCTTCGTTGCGAAGGACGACGCCGGCGCGGTGGTCGGGGAACGGACCTGGGGCGACGGCGTCGCGCTCGGTCACGAGGGCGCGCTGGACCATCTCGTCGAGTTCCTGCGCAGCCGCTCGGAGGGCTACAAGCTGGTCGGCGCGGGCCACCGTGTCGTGCACGGTGGCCGGGAATATTCGCAACCGGCGCGCGTGAGCGAGCAACTGCTGACGGCGCTGGAGAAGTACATTCCGCTGGCCCCGCTGCACCAGCCGCACAACCTGGCGCCGATCCGCGTGCTGATGACGCGCGCGCCCGAGCTGCCGCAGGTGGCGTGCTTCGACACGGCCTTCCATCGGGCGCAGCCACCGGTGGCGCAGGCGTTCGCGCTGCCGAAATCGATCACCGACCGCGGCGTGGTGCGCTACGGCTTCCACGGCCTGTCCTACGAGTACATCGCCAGCGTGTTGCCGAAGGTCGACCCCGTGGCCGCGGCGGGCAGGACGGTCGTGCTGCACCTCGGCAACGGCTCGAGCATGTGCGGGATGTCCGCCGGCCGCAGCATGGCGAGCACGATGGGTTTCACGGCCGTCGATGGCCTCCCGATGGGCACGCGCTGCGGCAACCTCGACCCGGGCGTCATCCTGTACCTGATGGACGAGCTGAAGATGGACGTGCGCGCCATCGAGAAGCTGATCTACCAGCAGTCCGGCCTGCTCGGGGTGTCGGGCATCTCCAGCGACATGCGCGTGTTGCTCGAAAGCAGGGAAGCCAGCGCGAAGGCAGCGATCGACCTTTATGTGTACCGCATCGGGCGGGAGCTTGGCTCGCTCGCAGCCGCGCTCGGCGGCCTCGATGCCGTCGTGTTCACGGCGGGCATCGGCGAGAACAGCGCCGAGTTGCGCGCGCGCATCTGCGCCGACGCGGCGTGGCTCGGGCTCGAATTCGACGCCGAGGCGAACCGCGGCAAGTCGCAGCGCATCAGCCGCGCCGGCAGCCGGGTCAGCGCGCTGGTCGTCCCGACCAACGAGGAACTGATGATCGCCCGCCACACGCGGGCGGTCCTGACCGCGCGCGCGCCGGCGCGGGCGCCCTAGAGCGAACGACTCACCAGGGACCCAGCATGGCACTCGAACTTCCCCGTCCCATCCTGCAGGGCCGCAAGGCGCTGGTCGTAGGCGTCGCCAACGACTCGTCGATTGCGTACGGCTGCGCGCAGGCATTCCGCGAACTCGACGCTGAGCTGGCGATCACCTACCTGAACGAGAAGGCGCGGCCCCATGTCGAGCCGCTGGCGCAAGCCCTCGGGGCGCCGATCTTCATGCCCCTGGATGTCAGTGTCCCCGGCCAGCTCGAGGCCGTGTTCGACGAAATCGGCAGGACCTGGGGCCGGCTCGACATCCTCGTGCATTCGATCGCCTTCGCGCCGAAGGAAGACCTGCAGGGTGGACTGCTCGACTGCTCGGCCGACGGGTTCTCGAAGGCGATGGACGTCTCCTGCCACTCGTTCGTCCGCATGGCGAAGCTGGCTGCACCGCTGATGCGCGACGGCGGCACCATGTTTGCGATGAGCTATTACGGCGCGAACAAGGTCGTCCCCAACTACAACGTGATGGGCCCGGTGAAGGCCGCGCTCGAGGCTTGCTGCCGCTACCTCGCGTTCGAACTCGGCGCGAGGAACATCCGGGTCCACGCGATCTCGCCCGGGCCGCTGAAGACCCGGGCGGCATCGGGCCTGAAGGACTTCGACCGGCTGCTCAACGACGCGGCGCAGCGCGCGCCGCTCGGCGAGCTGGTCGACATCATGGACGTCGGCTACACCTGCGCCTTCCTGGCGACCCCGTACGCACGGCGCCTGTCCGGATCGACCTTGTACGTCGACGGCGGCGTCAACATCGTCGGCTGACAGCGGCGGCGAGCACGCCGCGCGCGGCCGCGCGCACGGCCACGGCCGTTCCGCTTCGCGTTGCGATCTGGGGACGCCAGGTCAGGGCGCCGACGGCGGCGGTTCGAGTGCAGCGATGGCGACGAGAAGGCGCCCATCGTCGACGCGTACCTCGTGCCTCTCGATGGCAAGTTCCGGCAATCCGACGACGCAGCCGTGCTCCACGTCGTACTGCCAGCCACACCGGGAACAGGTGAGCCGAACGCCGGCGAGAGCCGCGGTCGACAGCGAGCCACCGCAGCGCAGGCAGAGGTCGCCGATCGCTACTACGTGACCGTCCGTGTTGACCAACGCCAACCCCGCCGCGCCGACCGCCACGTGGAGCGCAGCGCCAGGCGGCAGCTGGTCCAGGGTTCCCACCTCGAGAAAGCCCGGACGAAAGCCCGGTACCGCGGCGGCGGGGCCCGCGGGTTCGTCCTGTCGGTTGCTCATCGTGGCAGTGTCGGCGGACTCCGGCGCTCCTGCGCGCCGGCAAGACGCCACCTTCGACCCTTCCGCGCGCACTGTCTTAGCCCTTCTGGACAGATCGCTTCCGCGCGTCGTGCCGGTCGAGCCGGGGGTGACGGGCTCCGCGAGTGTCTAGAATTGCTAATCCGTTGACGGCCCGCAATGCGGACCGGCAGATCCGGGCGAGCCTGTACCAGAGCGCGAACAACAACGCGCAGCGAGGGGAAGATTGTGGACATGCGCAGCTCGGGGGCCTGGTCGGCAGCGCCCGAGGTCCGGCAGATCTGGACGCAGCGTGTGGGCGCGTTCGTCGCACTCCCGCAACTGATACGGCAGTTGGGCGGGAACCCGGCAACGGTACTGGCGGGCGCCGGTATCGATCCGGGCGACCTGGATCATCCCGATAGCAAGGTGCCGTACGCCACGTTCGTCAACGTGCTCGCCATCGCCGCGGAGGCCACCGGCTGTCCTCATTTCGGACTGCTTGCCGGGCGCCTGTTCAGGCTCTCGCAACTCGGCACGCTCGGAGAACTGATGCGTCATTCGGGCACGGTCGGGCGCGCCCTCGATGCTCTGACCGTCTACCAGCACATCAACAGCGAGGGTGGCCTGGCGTTCGTGCTGAAGCGCGGCGATTTTGTCGACCTTGGGTACGCGATGTATCACCCGACGACCCTGGGCGCGGCGCAGATGTACGATGCCGTGCTCGCGGCCGCGATGAATTTCATGATGGAACTGTGCGGGCCTACGTGGAGGCCTTACGAGGTCTTCCTGGCGCATGCCAAGCCCCACGACATCGCGCAGCACCGCGCCTTCTTCAAGGTGGCCCCGCGCTTCGATGCCGAGTTCTGCGCGCTCAGGTTCCATGCCGGGGACCTCGCGCTGGCCGTCGATGGTGCGGACTCCGCGTCGTACCGGCGGGCCGAGAGCCTGGCACGACGCGCGGGACCGCCAGACTTCCTGCAGCAGGTCTATCGCGGGCTGCGCCGCCTGATGCTGGAGAACCGGCACTCGGGCGACGACCTGGCCCAGGCCCTCGCGATGCATCGCAGGACCCTGAACCGGCGTCTCAAGGCCGAGGGAACCACGTTCCAGCGCGTGCTCGACGACGTGCGCTTCGAGGTGGCGCGCGACCTGTTGTCCAACCCGAACGTTCGCCTCGACGATGTCGCGGCCACCCTTGGCTACGCGGCGGTCACGCCCTTCATGCGCACGTTCCGGCGCTGGTCCGGCACGACGCCGGGCCAATGGCGGCGCACTGTGTGCGCCGAAGCGGGCGAGGCGATCGCCTCACCTCGCTGTTCGTCTCGGCCGGACGGAACCCGCTCCCTGCGCTCCCGCAAGGTGGCGCGGTGAGGGAATGCGGCTGTCCAGAATTGCTAAGACGCGCCAAGGGGCGGCGGTCACCATCGGCTGAAGTGGGAAAGGGGCGCCCAGCGCGCTGTCGACCATGAATCGAACGACGACTACGCGGCGCGGCGGCTGCCGGACGCCCCCAACGGGCGCACTGGCTCTGCGCGGCATCACGACTGCGGCGAGCCTGGCCACCGGGCTGCTTGCGCCCGGCGCGGCGGCGGCATCGTTTCTCAGTGGCGAAGCCCTCGACACCGCGGCGAACGTGCTCGCGTGGGTCGTGCTGTTCGTGGTGCCGGCCGTCGCGATCACGCTGTTCTGGATCGTGCACGTGCTGCCGGAGAAGATCGCGCACAAGAACCACCACCCGCAGCGCAAGGCGATCCAGACCTTGTGTCTCCTTTCGCTCGTGTTCGGCGGGCTGTTGTGGCCGCTCGCCTGGCTCTGGGCGTACACGAAGCCCGTCGGCTACAAGCTCGCGTACGGCACCGAGATGCACGAGGACTACTACACCGAACTCGCGCAGAAGTGGCGGGCGGGCGGGTTGCCGGCTGACCAGTTGGGGCATTTGCGCGCCGAGCTCGATGCCGTGGCGGCGCGTGGCGCCCTGACGCCGACGCTGCGCGCGCTGCGCGACGAGCTCGCCGCGGCCGATGCTGAAACCAGGGAAGCGCCGCCCGTCGCCGCTGCCCAGGCCCGGAGTGCGTGATGGAAGTCCTGCTGCTCGCCATCTACTCCGCCATCGTCTGGTTCGTCTTCATCAAGATGAAGTGGTTGCCGTGGAACACGGGGACCCAGGTCATCGTCGTCATCATTCCCGTCGTCGCATTGACCGCGCTGGTCCTCGCGCTGAACGTCGTCGCGCCGTCCAGTGCCGACGTACGCGTGCTCAAGTACGTGATCAACGTCGTGCCCCAGGTGCGTGGCCGCGTGATCGACGTGCCGGTCGAGCCGAACCGCCTGGTCAGGAAGGGCGAAGTGCTGTTCCGGATCGATCCGACGCCATACGAGCTGACGGTCAGGTCGCTCGAGGCGCAACTGGCGAACGCCATTGCCGGCTCCAGGGAACTCGGCGAGCAATTGATCGGCGCGCAGGGCAAGGTCACCGAGGCGCGGGGGGCGATCCAGCAGAGCGAAGCGAAGATCCGCGAAGTGCAGACCCGGCTCGACCTGGCCCGCACGCGGGTCGCGCAGAACCGGGAACTGGTCGCCACGGGCGCCGGCGATCGGTTCGCGCTCGAGAAGGCAGAGACCGATTTCGCGGAACTCCAGGCACAGCTGGATACGGCGCGCGCGTCCGCCGCGCAGGCGCGGGCCGCGGAAACGCAGGCGCTCGCGAGCGAACGCCAGTTGAAGGAACGCAGCAAGGGGACGTACAAGGACGAATACGCGCCGGTGGCGAGCATCCGCGCGCAACTGGCCAACGCCAAGTGGGAACTCGAGCAAACCACGGTGACGGCTCCCGCCGACGGCTACGCGACCAACGTGCAGTTGCGCGTCGGTTCGTTCACGACAGCGTTCCCGACCACCCCGGCGATGACGTTCGTCGAGGAGACGTACCAGGTGATCGCCCTGTATCACCAGAACGAACTGCAGCTGGTGGAGGAGGGCAACGAGGCCGAATTCACGCTCCGGGCGCACCCTGGGCGCGTCATCAAGGCCAAGGTCGACTCGATCGTGTGGGCGCAGGGCCAGGGACAGGTGGCCAACAGCACCCAGTTGCCGATAACCGGCGTCGGTCCGATGCCGCCGGGCCGCTTCCCCGTGAAGCTGGCGATCTCCGAACGGGACAAGGACCTGTTCCTGCCGGCGGGCGCGATCGGACAGGGCGCGATCTACACGGAGCATGGGGCCGCGATCCAGATCCTGCGCAAGGTGATCCTGCGGATCGGCGCCAAGCTCGACTACCTCGTCCTGAAGCTGCACTGACCTGATGCGCACCTCGCTCGCGGCACTGATGGCGCCGATCGCGCTGGCGGTCGCGGGCTGCGCATTGCAGGCGCCGCCGGCACCGGCGGACATCCAGGCGCAATCGATGCAGAACGTCCGCGTGCCCTCGAAGTGGGCCGCGACGGGCGGAGCCGAAGGCGGCGTGGCGGATGCCTGGCTGGCGTCCTACAACGACCCGCAACTCGATGCGCTGGTGCGCGAGGCGCTCGCCTACAACGCCGACCTGCAGGTCGCGGCCGCAAGAATCGAACAGGCAGCCGGGTACGCAAGGCTTTCCGGGGCGACGCTGTACCCCGCCGTCAACCTGCTCGCGCACGGTGGCGGCAAGCTGGGCGGCGACAACTCCGGCATCAGCGGTGTCGGGCTCTTCGCGAACTGGGAACTTGACATCTGGGGCCGCGCGCGCTCGGCCGCCGCTGCCGGCAGCGCTCAATACCAGGCGGTGCAGGCAGATGCCGAATACGCCCGCCAGTCGATCGCTGCGATGGTGGCGAAGAGCTGGTTCCTCGCAACCGAAGCGCGCGTGCAGCGCGCCATCGCCGACGAGATCGTGGGCACGTCGGAACGGTACCTGGGCCTCGCGCGCGACCGGCAGCGCATCGGCAGCGGCGACGAATACGAGGTCACCCAGGCGCAGGCCAGCCTCGACACATACCGCGATGCCGCGCGGCAACTCGCACTGTCGCAGGAGCAGGCGCTGCGCGCCATCGAAGTGCTGGTCGGGCGCTATCCGGCCGCGGCTCTCGAGGTGCCGGCGGCCCTCCCGGCGAAGGCGCCGACGATCCCGGTGGGCCTGCCGTCCGAACTGCTCGAACGTCGTCCCGACGTGATCGCCGCCGAGCGCCGCGTTGCCGCTGCCTTCAACAACGTCTCCGAGGCGAAGGCCGCGCGGCTGCCAAAGATCGCGCTGACGGCCGGAGTGTCCAGTCTTTCGAGCGACGTGTTCGTCCTGAAGGACCAGAACTACCCCGTGGCGAGCCTGGGCGCCAATCTGACGGCTCCGATCTTCAACGGCTGGGCGCTGCAGGCGAACGTAGAGATCCGCACCGCCGAGCAGAAGCTGGCCATTGCCGACTACGGGCGGGTCGCCTCGCGGGCGTTCGCAGACGTGGAGTCGGCGTTGTCGGCGGCGTTTGCCGCCGACGAGCGCGAAGTGATCCTCGGACGCGCGGTGGCGAGCAATGCGCGCGCGGTCGAGCTTGCCCAGACACGCCTGCGCGTCGGCTCGGGCGATCTGCGCGCGGTGCTCCAGCAGAATGTCGCGCTCTTCGGTGCGCGTACCTCGCTCGTGCGGGTCCAGGCCGAGCGCCTGGTCCAGCGCGTGAACCTGAATCTCGCGCTCGGTGGAAGCTTCGAGCCGCGACCGGCCGCCGAGCAGGCGGCGAACGCCAACGCCGGAGTACAGTCGACTACGGCGGTCAGCCGGTAACGCGGCTGGCGCGTTGAGGCTTACGACGCCAAATAAGGGAGCAAGCAGATGAAGCCGTCCTTCCACATCGTCGCGGCGCTGTCCGCGTGTGCAGCGCTCATCGCCACGGGTGCCGTCGCCCAGCAGTACGTCTATCCTGCGAAGGGGCAGTCGCCCGACCAGCAGAAGAAGGACGAGTCCGCGTGCTACCAGTGGGCCGTTCAGCAGACCGGGGTCGATCCGAGCAAGCCCGCGGCTGCCCCCGCGGCTCCGCCGCCTCCCACCACGGCGACAGGGACGACACCCGGCGCCGGCGTGCGAGGGGCTGCGCGTGGCGCGGTCGTCGGAGAGGTCGTTGGGGGCGATGCGGGCGCCGGCGCGGCGGCCGGTGCAGCTGTCGCCCGCAGCCAGAGCCGCAAGCAGAATGCGGCGCAGGCGCAGCAGCAGCAACAGGCTGCGCAGCAGGCGACATCCTCCCAGCAGGCCGCGTTCGCGAAGGCGCGCGCGGCATGCCTGGAGGGCCGCGGTTACACGGTCAAGTAAGCAGTCGCAGCCCAGCCATCGAATGGAGAGCGGTATGAATCCGAGTCGAATCAACTTCGCCGGACGTTGCGTGCAGGCCGCCTGGTCGGCGGTCGTCACCGCAGTGATGGCGATCCTGTTTTCCGCCACGGCCCTGGCGCAGGCGCCGGCCGCGGCAGGCGCGCCGCCGCCTCCAGCTGCCGACGACCTCACGCAACTGGTCGGGCGCATCGCGCTCTATCCGGACGACCTCGTCGCGATCATCCTGCCAGCGGCGACGAGCCCGTTGCAGATCGTGCAGGCCGACCGTTATCTCGACAAGCGCAAGTCCGACCCCAAGCTTCCGATCGACGACAAATGGGACGATCCGGTCAAGTCGCTGCTCAACTATCCGGACATCGTCAAGATGATGAGCAACGACCTTGACTGGACGAGCGAGCTTGGCGAAGCCGTCGTGGCCGACCAGGCGGCGGTACTGGAGGCCGTGCAGGTCTTCCGCCGGCAGGCGAAGGCCGCCGGAAACCTGAAGTCGGACGCGAAACAGGTGGTGAAACAGGAGAAGGAAGTCATCATCATCGAGCCGGCGGACCCGCAGGTGATCTACGTGCCCCAGTACAACCCGTCGACCGTCGTTGTCTACAGTTCGGTCCCTGTCTGGGGCTACTACCCGACGCCGTACCCCGTGTACTACTACCCGTATGCGCCCGGCGCGGCGTTTGCGGCCGGGGTGGTCTGGGGGGCCGCCATCGGCGCCGCGTGGAGCGGCAATCACTACGGCTGGGGTGGTGGCAACGACATCAACATCAACCGGAACACCAACATCAACGTGGGCAGTGGCAACACGATCAACCGGGGCCAGGGTGGGCAGGGCGGCGGCAGCAAGTGGACGTCGAACAAGCAGCCTGGACAGGTGAGCAGTTCGGTCGGCAAGACGCCGTCGTCGAACCGCGCGGGCGATGCACGCGGCAGTGGCGGTGCACGCGCGTCTTCACAACCGGCAGGCGGTGCAGGTGCGGGAGGCGCGCGGGCTTCGGCTCAACCGGCAGGCGGGGCAGGCGCCAGCCGCGGTGGCGGTGGCAGCAGCAGCTTCGGCGGCTACGACTCCGGTCGCCAGACGCAGATGGACAGTTCGCGCGGCGCTTCAAGCCGCAACTCGGCATCGGCCAGCACGCGGTCGGCGTCGGGCGGAGGAGCCGGCTCGCGTCCGACGGCCAGCAGCGCGTCGCGTGGGGGCGGGGGCGGCGCTTCGCGCGGCAGCGGTGGTGGCGGTCGCGGCGGACGTCGTTAGGGGAGGAGCGAAGTCATGCGCACACTCACTTCAATCCATGCCGAGGCGTCATCCATGAAGAACACATCTTTCCGGTCATTGCTGTCCGGCGTCGTTCTCGCGCTGGCCGTGGCCGCTCCGCTCGCCGCCGTCGCGGCGACGCCGCAGGAAACCTTCGCAACCCCCGAGGCGGCCGTGGATGCGCTGGTGGCGGCGGCGAAGGCCGACTCCGATGCGCAGATGGTGGCCGTCTTCGGATCCGAGCACAAGGACGTCTACATCGATCCAGA
>Ga0224500_10001127_pt1 | contig 16411 bp, 12 predicted proteins | sample SF_Oct11_sed_USG_FD_168126 | JGI IMG/M metagenome (GOLD analysis project Ga0224500, IMG submission 168126) | Sediment microbial communities from San Francisco Bay, California, United States - SF_Oct11_sed_USGS_4_1 | ecosystem: Environmental > Aquatic > Marine > Sediment | place: USA: California... | reverse complement strand
TCGCGCTCGCGGTTTCGCTCGTCGTGGTGCAGTGGGTCGTGATGAAGATGCTGCCCTTCGACAACAAGTCCGAGTTCCAGGTCGTCGTCGACATGCCGGAGGGGACCGCGCTCGAGGAGACGGGCCGCGTCCTGGAGGAACTCGCCGCGGAGATCGCGACGCTGCCCGAGGTGACCGACTACCAGGTCTATGCCGGCACCTCGGCGCCGATCAACTTCAACGGGCTGGTGCGGCAGTACTACCTGCGCTCGGGGCCGGAACTCGGCGACATCCAGGTCAACCTGGTGGACAAGCATCACCGGGACCGGAAGAGCCACGAGATCGCGGTGGCCGCCCGGCCGGCGCTTGCCGCCATCGGCGCGAAGCACGGTGCCTCGGTCAAGGTCGTGGAAGTGCCGCCCGGGCCGCCGGTGCAGGCGCCGCTGGTGGCGGAGATCTACGGGCCCTTCAAGGACGTCCGGCACGAACTGACGCGAGCCGTGCGCGCCGTGTTCGAGGACACCCCGGACGTGGTCGACGTCGACGACAGCCTCGAGGCTGGCAGCGCCCGCCGCGTCGTGGCCATCGACCGCCAGAAGGCGGCACTGCTCGGCGTGAACCAGGCCGAGGCCGTGCACGTGCTGGCCGCCGGCCTCGGCGGCTTCGACGCGACGTACATCCAGGCGGGCCGGGCCACCTACCCGATTCCCGTGCGCCTGGAGCTCGGCGTGCCGGACAAGGCCGACATTGCCAGCGTGCTCTCGCTGCAGGTCCGCTCGCGCAGCGGCGCCCGCGTGCCGCTGTCCGAGATCGCAACCGTCGAGACGCGCGAGTGGGATCCGTCGATCTACCACAAGGACCTGCTGCCGGTGACCTGGGTCACCGCAGATGCCGTGGGCGAGCTCGACAGCCCTCTCTACGGGATGTTCGACATCGTGGGCGCGCTCGGGGACCGCCTGTCGGCCGGCATGGACGTCCAGCAGCGCTTCTTCAGCCCACCCGAGGATCCGTACCGGTTCACGCTCAAGTGGGACGGCGAGTGGCAGATCACCTACGAGACCTTCCGCGACATGGGTCTCGCCTATTCGGTGGGGCTGATCCTCATCTACCTGCTCGTGGTCGCCCAGTTCCGCTCATACGCGGTGCCGCTGGTGATCATGGCCCCGATCCCGCTCACCGTGATCGGCGTGATGCCGGGGCATGCCCTGCTCGGCGCCCAGTTCACGGCCACCTCCATGATCGGGATGATCGCGCTCGCGGGCATCATCGTGCGCAACTCGATCCTGCTGGTGGACTTCATCAACGTCGAGGTGGCGGCCGGGCGCGGCCTCGCCGACGCGGTGATCCGTGCCGCCGCGGTGCGTGCACGGCCAATCGCGCTCACCGCCGTCGCGGCGATGACCGGCGCCTTCTTCATCCTCGACGACCCGATTTTCAACGGGCTCGCCGTTTCGCTGATCTTCGGGATCCTGATCTCAACGGTGCTGACGCTGGTGCTGATCCCGATCCTGTATTTCAGTTATCGCAACAGACGTCAGCGCACCTAGGCGCCAAAGGGGGATTCAATGGCAAGAGTTATCGTGATGGGTGCGGGTCTCGGCGGCGTCGCGTGTGCCTACGAGATGAAGAAGAAGCTCGGCAAGGCGCACGAGGTGACGCTGGTCGGCAGCAGTGCCTTCTTCGAGTTCACGCCTTCGAACCCGTGGATCATGGTTGGCTGGCGCACCGCTCCCCAGACGCGGGTGGACCTGGCCCAGCCGCTGGCCGACAAGGACATCCGCTGGGTGCCGAAGCTGGTGGAGGCGATCGACGCGCCCGGCTCGACGCTGAAGCTCGTCGACGGCAGTGCCCTGGCCTATGACTACCTGGTCATCGCGACCGGTCCGAAGCTGGCGTTCGAGGAGGTGCCGGGTCTCGGGCCCAAGGGGCACACGCAGTCCGTGTGCACGCACGAGCACGCGCTGGCGGCCTGGGACCAGTACCAGAAGTTCGTCCAGGACCCGGGGCCGATCGTCGTGGGGGCCGCGCAGGGTGCGAGTTGCTTCGGACCGGCCTACGAGTCGGCGATGATTCTCGACACCGACCTGCGCCGGCGGAAGATCCGCGACCGCGTGCCGATGACCTACATCACCTCCGAACCCTACATCGGCCACATGGGTCTCGGTGGCGTCGGCGACAGCAAGGGGTTGATGGAATCGGTACTGCGCCAGCGTCACATCAACTGGATCACCAACGCCAAGGTGCTGGGCATCGAGGCGGGCGTCATGACCGTCGCCGAGCACGCCGAAGACGGCTCGGTGAAGAAGGAGCACAAGCTGCCCTTCAAGTATTCGATGGTCATCCCCGCCTTCAAGGGCGTCGACCCGGTGGCGGCCGTGCCAGAACTCTGCAACCCGCGCGGCTTCGTGCTGATCGACGAGACCCAGCGTTCGAAGAAGTACCCGAACATCTACTCCGCCGGTGTCTGCGTGGCCATCCCCCCGGTGGAGGCGACGCCGGTCGCGACCGGCGCACCGAAGACCGGCTACATGATCGAGTCCATGGTCAGCGCCATCTGCGAGAACGTCGCGGCGGAGATTGCGGGCCATCCCGCGACGACGCGCGGTACCTGGAACGCGATCTGCCTGGCCGACTTCGGCGACACCGGTGCCGCGTTCGTCGCGCTCCCGCAGATTCCGCCCCGCAACGTCACCTGGGCGAAGGAGGGCAAGTGGGTGCACCTTGCGAAGGTGGCCTTCGAGAAGTACTTCCTGCGCAAGGTGCGGACCGGTTCCGTGGCGCCGCTCTACGAAAAGTACGTCCTCAGCACGCTCGGCATCGAGTCGCTCAAGTCGTGAGGAGGGCACGCGGATGACGCCGGGCGGCAGGCATCGAATCGTCGGCGCAGTGGCGCTGGCGTGCTGGTTGGCGGCGCCGGCATCGGGCGCCGAGACGCTGCAGGACGCGTGGGCACGCGCGCTGGTGAACGACCGGGGACTCGCGGCCGTGCGGAGCCGGGCCGAGGCCGCGGAGTTCGACGCCGCCGCTGCCCGCGCGCAGCGCTGGCCGACGCTGGTCGTCGGCGGTGGCTACACCTGGCTCGACGATGCCCCGGCCTTCGACTTCTCGTTCACCGGGTTGCCGATCACGCCGCCCGAGATCTTCGGTGGAGATGATTTCGCGATGGGGTCGGCAACCATGACGGTGCCGCTGTTCACCGGAGGCCGCATCTCCTCGGGCATCGCGGCGGCCGAAGCGCGCGGGCGGGGAGCCGGGGCGGCGGCGCTCGGCGCGGAGCAGGACGTCAAGCTGGCGCTGGCCGAATCCTACGTCGGGGTGCTTCGCGCGCGTCGCGCACTGGGCGTCGCGGAAAGCAACGTGCGAACCCTCGAGGCTCTGGTGAGCGACATCAGCGCCATGTTCGAGGGCGAACTGGTGCCGAAGAACGAGCTGCTGGCCGTGCAGGTGGCCCTGGCAGATGCCGAGCAGAACCGCCTGCGCGCCGCGAACACCGCGGAGATCGCACTGGCGGCCTACAACCGGCGCCTGGGCGAGCCACTGGAGCGACCGGCCGATCTCGAGGAAACTCTGCCCGTGCCCGAGGACCTGCCAGCAGGCCTCCCGGCACTCGTCCAGCAGGCACTCGAGCAGCGCAACGAGATCGTGGCCCTGCAGGAGCAGGCAGTGGCCTACGGCGAACTTGCCACGGTAGAGCGGTCGCGCGTCCTGCCGCAGGTCAGCCTGAATGCGGGCTACAACTACCTCGAGAACCAGTTCCTGGATGACGAGGAGTTTGCAGTTGCCGGAGTGGGTGTGCAGTGGGCCCTGTTCGACGGAGGGCAGTCCCGCAAACGCGCGGCGGCATTGGAGCGGAACCGCCGTGCCGCCGACGAGCAGCGCGCCGACGTCGAATCCTACGTCGCACTCCAGGTGCGTCAGGCATGGCTCGACGTCGAGGAAACCCGTCGACGGATCGAGGTGACGGCTGGCGCCGTCGAGCAGGCCGAGGAGAACCTGCGGATCGCCCGCGAGCGCTATGGCGTGGGTCTCGGCACGCAGACGCAGCTGCTCGAGGCGGAGACGCTGCGCGTCCAGGCGCTCACGAACCGTGACGACGCGATGCTCGACGCGGGGCTGGCGCGGTTGCGGCTGGCGCGGGCGGTCGGGTCACTGTAGCGGCTGCACGGCTTCTGGGTGGCGTTGGCACGGCGCACGCAAGGTCCACCTGCGCCGTGCGAAAGCCGCCGCAAGGCGGCTGAGCCCAGGCGCCGAGCTTCCAGCGCTCGGTGCCGGGTGTGTTTCGACCAAGCGATTACCGGGGAGCGACTCGAAACACACCCCGTACGGAGCGCCTGCCACCCGCTTCGCGGGACTGCGGATACGCTCAGGCCACGCGTGCCGTGTGCTCACTCTGCCCCGCCGTGAGCGCGCGCCCGAGCTTGCGCGAGCCGAGCGCCGCCGTGAATTCGCGCCCGTCCCAGACCTCCTCGCCCGCGATGAACACGCTCGTGACGACGCCGTCCGAGCGGTTCACGAGCTGCTCGTGCTCGAAGATGTCGCGATAGACCATGCGGCGGCCGGCGTCGGTGTCGTAGCGACGCAGCGCCTCCGGGTCCACGAGCACGAGGTCGGCCTGTGCACCCGGATCCAGTCGGCCGGCATCGATGCCGAAGAATCTCGCCGGTTCACGCGTGAGTCGGCGGACCGCCTGCGCTACGCGTGACAGGGAGCGACGTGCCGCAACCTGCAGCGTGAGCAGGTTGCCGTCGAAGAACGCCAGGTTGATCAGGTGGGCACCGCTGTCGTTGAAGCCCGGCAGCATGTGCTCGTGAAACAGCAGACGCTCGAGGATTTCAGGTCGGTCGTTGGCAACGGTGAACCACCAGCGCAGTTCGCGGTCGTAGCGTCGCACGAGATGCAGCAGGAACTCGCCTTCGCGGCCGACCGGTGACGGGAACGACGCCAGGGCCTCGGCCTCGGCCGGGCTGCGGGCGGCATCGCGCTGGCCCGACTGGTGGGCGATCAGTCGACGACGAATGGCCCCGAACGTTTCGCCGCGCCACTCGGGCACCGGGCAGCGCTCGACCGTGAGCGCGTCGATGTCCCGGTTGAAAGTCGAGACTGCGCGCGCATCGTGCCATTCGCGGACGAACAGTTCGCCGAACGCGTCGGTCGCCATGATGCGGCGACGCGACCCGACGTCCTCGATGTCACAGGCCATGAGTTGCCGCGACGATGCGAACTCCTCGAAGATCGGGCAGATCGCGCCTTCGGCGAACATCCGGAACGGCGTCGCCAGTACCTGGAAGTGGAAGCGTCCGTTCACCAGCCGGGAGTTGAGCAGGTCGGCGATGGCCGGGAACAGTCGCCACGTGTTGCGCTCGTGCGTGAGGTCCACGGCCGTCAATGCGGACGTCTTCAGGGGCCGGCGGAACAGCCGGCCGCTCGTCAGGAAGAAGCGCAGGAAGGTGGCGATGCGGTTCGAGGCGTCGGGCGTGCACTGCCAGACCCGGTCGTAGCTGCGCACGGTGCGCAGCAGCTCGCGTAGTTCGCCGAGCGTCGCGTGCTGCGCCGGAATGCGGCTGTCGGTGTGCGGCGCGTTGGCAAGGTAATGGAAGGGAATCGCGTCGGTCGAGAAGCCGGCGTAGCCCTGGCGCATCGCCGCGTCGAGCAGCTCGGACATCCGCGCGAGCTCGGCGGGCCGGGGTTCGCGCGACACGGCGGCAGCCGTGCCCATGACCTCGATGCGCAGCATCGAATGCGGCACCAGCGGCACGATGTTGGGGCCGAGCGGCAGCCGCTCGAGGTGTTCGAGGTAGCCGGCGGTCGTGGTCCAGTCGATCCGGTCCACGACCTTGCGCAGGACGGGTTTCGGGATGTTCTCCACGCGTGCGAAGCAGTCGAGGATCGGATCCTCGCCGTTGCGGCGCTGGGCCCCGAATGCCGTGCCGAGGCTGCAGTTGCCGACCACGACGGTCGTCGTGCCGTGGCGTACGGACTCCGGCAGGCCGGGGGCCAGTTCCACCTCGAGGTCGAGATGGGTGTGGATGTCGAGCAGTCCCGGCATGAGCCACTGTCCCGTGGCGTCGATGACGCGCCGTGCACGGCCGGGATCGAGCGACGGACCCCGGGCGGCGATGCGTCCGTCGGCGACGGCGATGTCCTCTTGGACCGGCGGCGACCCACTGCCGTCGAAGACGAGCGCGCCGCGGATCAGCACGGTCCAGTCCGCGCTCACCGGCAAGCCTCGCCCCGTCCGAAGTCTGGTCGCCCCGCCTGTGGTGAATGAATCATGTCGGCAGCACCCGACCCGGATTGAGAATTCCCCGTGGGTCGAGCGCCGTCTTGAGGCGCCGCATCAATTCGAGTTCGGCATCGGTCCGTGACAGCCCGAGCCACGGCTGCTTCTCGAGCCCGATGCCGTGCTCGGCCGACACCGAGCCGCCGCGCGCGGCCAGCGGTTCGTACACGCAGCGCTCGATGCCTGCCTTTGCCTCGCGACTGGCCGGGCCCGCCGCAATGATGTGCAGGTTGCCGTCGCCCAGGTGCCCGAACACGAAGCGACGGTAGGCCGGCCAGTCGCGTTCGAGCGTCGCGATGATCTCGCTCACGTAGCCCTCCATTTCCGTCACCGGCAGGCTCACGTCGAATCCCACCGGCATGCCGCAGCGAAAGACGGACTCGACGTCGTCGCGCAGCGCCCACAGCGACTCGCGCTGCGCCTCCGAGGAGGAAATCACCGCGTCGGCCACGACGCCCCGTTCGATCGCCTCGCCCAGCGCCTCCTCGAAGCGCGCCTGGTCGCGCGAGGCGTCGCCGCCCGATGCCTCGATCAGCACGTAGTAGGCGTGGTCCTGCCCGATCGGCGGCGAACCCTTGGCGGGCGGCGTCGTGACGAGCCGGTAGAATTCGTTCCACATCACCTCGAAGGCCGAGAGTCCACCGCCGAGGGCCGCGTCCATGTGCTTCAGCAGCTGCGTCACGTCCGAGAACTCCGTGCAGCCGACCAGCGCGGTCTGCACGCTGCGCGGCGCCTCCCGCAGGCGCAGCACCAGCCGCGTGACGATGCCGAGCGTGCCCTCGCTGCCGATGAACAGCTGCTTCAGGTCGTAGGCGGCGTTGTTCTTGATCATGCGGTTCATGGAGGAGATCACCGTACCGTCGGCCAGCACGGCCTCGAGGCCGAGCACGGACTCGCGCGTCATGCCGTAGCGGATCACGGAGTTGCCGCCCGCGTTGGTCGCAACCGTGGCGCCGATCTGCGCCGAGCCCCGTGCGCCAAAGTCCACCGCATACAGCAGGCCGTGCTTTCCGGCCTCTTCCTGCACGACCTCGAGCGGCACGCCTGCCTCGCAGGTCATCGTCCGGTTCACCGGATCGACCGACTCGATGCGGCGCATCCGCTCGAGCGAGAGGCCGACCTCGCCCGGACCGGCGACGCAGCCGCGCACGAGGCCCGTGAGGCCGCCCATGACCACGACCGGCTGACCGGCCGCGTGGCAGGCGGCCAGCGCACGCGACACCTGGTCCGTGCTCGAGGGACGCAGGATCGCGAGCGCCTGGCAGGGACTGTGATCGAGCCAGCCGACGGCACGCGCACGCACCGCGTCGCCGGTGACGACGCCTTCGGACCCGAGGATCCCGGTCAGCTCGTGAAGCAGGTCCATGGCTCGTTCCCCCGTTCAGTGCTTGTCGGCAGGCGCATCGTGAGGCGCCCGGTCACTGCCAGTCGTCGAGACCCGGGACGAGGCCCGCGACGACCTTGTCGAACGCACCGACCAGCGCCTCGACCTGTCCGGCCGTCGTCGCCGGCGACACCAGCATCATGTTGTGGAAGGGCGCGATCAGGCAACCTCGGTTGAGCAGGGCGAGGTGGATGGCGCGCTCCAGTGCGGGCGCATGGGCGGCCTCCGCCTCGGTGCCGTTGCGCAGCGGTCCCGGCGCGCAGATGAACTCGACACGCGCGCCGACGCGCACGACGTGCCAGGGCAGCCGGTGGCGCGCGACGGCCGCCTGCAGCCCGGTGGCCAGCTGCCCCGCCAGTGACTCCATGTGCCCGTAGGCCTCGGGCGTCATGACGTGCTCCAGCGTGGCCCGCATGGCAGCCAGCGACAGTGCGTTGGCGGACAGCGTCGTTCCCATGCCCGAGTGGCCGGGCGGCATCTGCGAGCGTGCCGCGGTCAGTCGCCTTGCGACATCTTCCGAGAATCCCCAGACGCTCGCGGGCACGCCGCCGGCGATCGGCTTGCCGAGCACGAAAAGATCGGGCTCCAGGCCGTGCGCCCGTGTGTAGCCACCGGGTCCCGTCGAGATCGTGTGGGTCTCGTCGATGAGCAGCAGCGTGCCGCTCTCGCGCGTGAGTCGGCGCAGCGCTGCGTGGAACCCGGGGTCGGGCAGGACCATGCAGGAGTTCGTCATCACCGGTTCGGCGATCACGCACGCGACGTCGTGCCGCGACAGGGCCTGCCGCAGGGCGGCAACGTCGTTGAACTCGACGACTCGCGCGAGTTGGGTCAGGTCGGCGGCCTGGCCGAGCAGCCCGGGCCGGTTCGCCGGGCGGCCGTCCACGAGGCGCACGAAGGTTTCGTCGACCGTGCCGTGATAGCAGCCGTTGAAGACGAGGATCTTCGGGCGATCGGTCACCGCGCGCGCGACCCGCAGGGCGAAACGGTTCGCATCCGTCGCCGTGGTCGCCACCTGCCAGTGCGGCAGGCCGAAGCGCTCCGTGAGCAGACGACCGACGGCGAGCGCATCCTCGGTCGGCAACATGTAGGTCAGTCCCCGGCCCGCCTGGCGAACGATCGCCTCGGCGACGGGTGCCGGCGAGTGACCGAACATGGAGCCTGTGTCGCCGAGGCAGAAGTCCGCGTATTCGTTGCCGTCGATGTCGCGGAGCACGGCCCCCCGTGCCGATTCGACGAGGAAGGGGAACGGCATCGACCAGTCCCGCATCCAGTGCATCGGCACGCCTTCGTAGAAGCCGGCGATGCCGTGGCCGACCCGCTGCAGGGACCGGGGATGGCGGGCAACGTACTCGGCGCTCTCGGCCTCGAAGGCGGTGGCGATACGCGCCAGCGGGATGCCGCCGGCAGAGTCCGCGTGCATGGGCAGTTCCGTCGCGCGGTGAGGGAAGACCATTCTAGGGCGCCGCGGCGGACACGGCGACGGTCCTCGATGCGTGGAGTTGACGGTCCATCACGGCCCATGGATACTGCACTGCGACATGAACGTGCGGCCGCACAACACGCTTTTTCGCTGGTGGTGGGGCCACTCCTGAGGAGTGGGCCCGGACGCGCACGTCTCGTTCGCAGAATTCCTGGGACCCATCTCCGCGAGCCAACGGGGATGGGTTTTTTGTTTCACGTTCCCGGATCCTCGCGACTGAGGAACCGTCAGTGACGACCAGTCTGTTCGACATTTCAGCCGACCTCGACACGCCGGTGTCGGCCTACCTGAAGCTGAAGCCGTTCCGTCCGCGTTTCCTGCTCGAGAGCGTCGAGGGCGGCGAGCGGCTGGCGCGCTATTCGTTCATCGGTTTCGGGGACTGCCTCGAGTTCCGGCTCGATGCGTCGGGGCTGCGCCTGGGCGACGAGCGTCTGCCGCGTCCGGCGGACCAGGCCGGCCTGCTCGCGGTCCTGCGGAGAGCCCTGGCCGAGGCGCCGCGTCCCGAGAGTGCCGTCCCGGGCTTTCCGCTGCTCGGTGGACTGGTCGGTGTTGCAGGCTACGACCTCGTCCGCTTCTTCGAGCGGCTACCGACGCAGGCCCGCATCGACGACGACTGCCCGGAAGCCCACTACATCGCACCGCGTTCGCTGCTGGTCTTCGACCACCTGACCCGTCGGGCCGCCCTGCTGCACGCCGGCTCGGAACACGAGCGCCAGTCGCTGCGACGCGAGGTCATCCGCGCCCTGCGCGGCGGGCTGCCGGGGCCGGCCTGGCAGGCGAGCTTCAGTGCGCCGGAGGCGAGCCTGTCCGAGCAGGAGTACCTGCAGGGAGTGGCCCGCACCCAGGACTACATCGCGGCCGGCGACGTCTACCAGCTGGTGCTTTCCGTGCGTTTCGCGGGCCGCTGCGACCTCGATCCGTTCGAGACCTACCGGGCGCTGCGCCTGCTGAATCCCTCGCCCTACATGTACTACTGCGACCTCGGCGATCGCGTCGTGGTGGGTTCCTCGCCCGAGGCGCTCGTGAAGCTGAACGGCACCCGGGCGCAGATGCGCCCGATCGCCGGTACGCGTCCGCGGGGGGGCGACGCCGCGGAGGACGCGACCCTCGAGGCCGAGTTGCTGGCCGACCCCAAGGAAAATTCCGAGCACGTCATGCTGGTCGACCTGGCCCGCAACGACCTCGGCCGGGTCGCGACCGCTGGATCGGTCCACGTGCAGCCGTATCGGTCGATCGAGCGTTACAGCCACGTCATGCACATCGTGAGCGGTGTGAACGGCACGCTCGCGCCGGGCAAGGACGCGTTCGACCTGTTCGCCGCGGCGTTCCCGGCCGGCACGCTCGTCGGTGCGCCGAAGGTGCGTGCGATGGAGATCATCGACGAACTGGAGCCCGTGCGCCGCGGGTTCTATGGCGGGACGGTCGGCTATTTCGGCCACGGCGGCGACATGGACCAGGCCATCACGATCCGCACGATGGTGTTCCATGGCGACACCTACAGTTACCAGGCCGGCGCCGGAATCGTCGCCGACAGCGTGGCGCTCAACGAGTACCGCGAGGTGCTCGCGAAGAGCGCCGTCATGAGGCGTGCGCTCGAGCTTGCCCGGGAGGGCCTGTGATGACCGCGCCGCGGCTGCTGCTGGTCGACAACTACGACAGCTTCACCTACAACCTGGTCCAGGCCTTCCTGGTGCTGGGTGCCGACGTGCTCGTGCACCGCAACGACGCCATCACGGTGGACGATGCGAAGTCGCTGGCGCCGACCCACCTGTGCATTTCCCCCGGCCCGGGTACGCCACGCGATGCGGGCGTGTCCCTCGAAATGATCTCCGCGTTTGCCGGTCAGATCCCGGTGCTCGGCGTGTGCCTCGGGCACCAGTCCATCGTCGAGGCGTTCGGCGGCGAGATCGTGCGGGCGGCCCGCCTGATGCACGGCAAGATCTCGCCGGTGCATCACGACGGTCGCGGGGTCTTCGCCGGGATGCCGCAACCGTTCGACGCGGGTCGCTACCACTCGCTGATCGCGCGGCCCGAATCGCTGCCTGCGGTGCTCGAGGTGACGGCACGCACGGCCGAAGGCGAGATCATGGGAGTGCGGCATGCCGATCTCGTCGTCGAGGGGGTGCAGTTCCATCCGGAGAGCGTGCTGACGCCGGAAGGACCGCGGCTGCTCGGCAATTTCCTGCAGTTCGCCGGCGGCCGGCGTTCCGCCTGAGGCCGCGTGATGAGCGCATTGCGGGAGACCCTCGAGAAACTGCTGGAGCGGCGGGACCTGGGCGAGGCCGAGGCGGGCCGCCTGCTGGTCGAGTTGACCGATCCCACGGTCGCGCCGGCGATGGCGGGCGCCCTGCTCGCGGCATTGCGCTCGAAAGGCATTACCCCCGATGAAGTCCGCGGGTTCGCCGCTGCGATGCGCGGGCTGGCCCGACGGCCCGACCTGCCGCCCGGACCCCCGGCGATCGACATCGTGGGCACCGGCGGCGACGCGTCGGGCAGCTTCAACCTGTCGACCGGGTCCGCGCTCCTCGTTGCGGCGATGGGCGTACGCGTGGTGAAGCACGGCAATCGTTCCGTCTCGAGCCGCTCCGGCAGCGCCGACTTGCTCGAGGCCCTCGGGCTCCCGCTGCCGCTCGACGAGCGCGCAGCGGGCGAATGCCTCGCGGCGACGGGATTCACGTTTCTCTTCGCGCCGCACTACCACCCGGCCATGAAGGAAATTGCGCCCGTGAGACGAGCGCTCGGGGTGCGCACCGTGTTCAACCTGCTCGGGCCGCTCACCAACCCGGCGGAGCCGCCGTTCAGCCTGATCGGCGCCTACAGCGCCGAGTCCGCGAAATTGATGGCCGAGACCCTGGCAGGCATGCCGGTCGAGCGCGTCTTCGTCATCCACGGCGAACCGGGATGGGACGAGGCCACGCCGGTGGGCCCGTACGAGCTCTACGACGTGCGGCCGGGACGGGTGACCCGTGAAGTCCGGGACGCCCGCGACGTTGGCCTGCGGCGCTGCAGCCCGGCCGACCTGGCCGGCGGCGATGCCGCGCACAACGCGCGGGAACTGCGCGCGGTCTTCGCCGGGCAGGATCGCGGCGCCCATCGCGACGCCCTCGTGCTCAATGCCGCGCTGGCGCTCGAGGTCACGGGCGCCGTGCCCTCGGCCGCGGCGGGCGTCGAGGCGGCCGCCGCCGCGATCGACCGCGGCGATGCCGCAGGTCTGCTCGAGCGCCTGGCGGTATTTGGCCGAACGGCGGCCCGCTAGCGCATGGGATTGCTGGCCGACATGCTTCGCTCGAGCCGGCAGCGTGTGGCCGAGGCGCGCGAGCGGGTGCCGGAGGCCGCGCTGCGGGCGGCGGTGCTCGGCCTGCCGCCGCCACCGCCGCTGATGCTCGATCACCACGGTTTCGACATCATCGCGGAGATGAAGCTGCGTTCCCCATCGCTCGGGGACCTTTCGGCAGCGACGGTGGACCCGGTGCACCGCCTGGAGGGATACGCCGAAGGCGGCGCGGCGGTCTGCTCGATCCTGACCGAGCCCGAGCGCTTCGGTGGCGAGCTGGAGCACCTGCGTCTCGCCGCCGACGCGCTGCAGGCCTGGGGTGTGCCGGCGATGCGCAAGGATTTTCTCGTGGACCCGTACCAGGTCCTCGAGGCCCGGGCCTGGGGCGCATCGGGCGTGTTGCTGATCGTCCGCATGGTTCCGCGGGAGCAACTGGTCGCCCTGCTCGATCGTGCCGCGGAGCAGGGGCTGTTCGTGCTCCTCGAGGCGTTCGACGCCGACGATCTCGCGCTGGCCGGCGAGATCGCGCGTGAGCGCGCCGGGCGCGACGAACAGGTGCTGATGGGGCTCAATTGCCGCGACCTCGAGACGCTGGAAATCGACTTCAGCCGCTTCGCCACGCTGCGCGGGCGCCTGCCGCTCGACTGGCCCGCCGTCGCGGAGAGCGGCGTGCAGTCACCCGAGGATGCCGCGCGCGTCGCCGAACTCGGCTATCGCCTCGCGCTGGTCGGCACGAGCCTGATGCGCCGGCCGGACCCTGCGCGGGCCGTCCGCGAACTGCTGGAGGCGGGCCGCCGGGCCCTCCCGTAGACCGGCATGGAAGCGCTCTGGATCAAGATCTGCGGCCTGCGAACCCCGGAAGCGATTGCAGCGGCAGCCGAGGCCGGTGCCGATGCGGTCGGCTTCGTGTTCCACGCCGCCTCGCCGCGCAACGTCTCGATCGAGCAGGCGCGCGCCTTGCAGCGTGCCGTGCCGACAGGCGTGGAGCGTGTGGCCGTGTTCCTGCACCCGTCGCAGGCACTCGTCGACGAAGTGCTCGCGGCCGTCGAGCCGCACTGGCTGCAGACGGACGCGTCCGACCTCGTCGGGCTGCGCCTTCCGTCCGGGCAGCGCGTGCTGCCGGTCCTGCGCACCGGGGCCGGGTCGCCGGCCGCGCTGCCCACCCGCTGCCTGCTCGAAAGCGGACGGAGCGGCGCGGGCGAGCGTGCGGACTGGAGCGAGGCCGCACGTCTCGCGCGCCTGACCGAGGTCGTGCTCGCCGGGGGACTGGATCCGCGCAACGTCGGTGATGCGCTGCACGCGGTGCGCCCCTTCGGCGTGGACGTCAGCTCCGGCGTCGAGCGCGAACGCGGCGTGAAGGACGAGGACCGCATCTGGGAATTCATACGGGCTGCCCGCGCCGCGGAGCGTGCCCTGTGTGCTGAGGAGAGTCGTTCATGAGGACCGAGGCCCTGGAAATCGATCGCAAGGCGTTGCTGGCCCAGGTGCTGGACGGCGCGTTCCCCGACGAACGCGGTCGCTACGGGCCGTTCGGCGGCCGCTACGTGCCGGAGACGCTGGTGCCGGCCCTGGATCGCCTGGAGCAGGGCACGCGCAGCCACCTCGTCGACGCCGGGTTTCGCGCAGAGCTCGAGTCGGAACTGCGGACCTGGGTGGGACGCCCGACGCCGCTGACGTTCGCACGGGCGCTGTCGCGGCGCTGGGGTGCCGAGGTGTGGCTGAAGCGCGAGGACCTGGCTCACACGGGCGCACACAAGATCAACAACGCCATCGGGCAGGCGCTGCTCGCCAGGCGCCTCGGAGCGAAGCGCGTCGTCGCCGAAACGGGTGCCGGCCAGCACGGGGTCGCCTCGGCCGCCGCCTGCGCGCGCCTCGGCATGCCCTGCGTCGTGTACATGGGCGCCATCGACATGGAGCGGCAGGCGCCGAACGTGGGCCGCATGAAGCTGCTGGGTGCGGAAGTGGTGCCGGTCACCGGTGGCGACCAGACGCTGCGGGCCGCCATCGACGAGGCACTGCGCGACTGGGTCTCCGATCCGGACGGCACCTACTACCTGCTGGGGTCGGCGGTCGGGCCGCACCCGTATCCGTACCTCGTGCGCGAGTTCCAGTCGGTGATCGGCGTCGAGGCGCGAGCCCAGATGCTCGAGCAGGCGGGGGCGCTGCCGGACGTCGCCGTCGCCTGCGTGGGCGGCGGTTCGAACGCCATCGGCCTGTTCCATCCGTTCGTCCGCGATCTTGACGTGAGGCTCCTCGGCCTCGAGGCCGGCGGCACCGGTACGGGCCTGGGCCAGAACGCGGCGTCGCTCGCCTACGGCACGCCGGGCGTCCTGCAGGGCTGCTATTCCCTGTTGCTGCAGGACGAGCACGGCCAGATCCAGGAAACGCATTCGGTCTCCGCGGGCCTCGACTATCCGGGCGTCGGCCCCGAGCACGCGCTGCTCGCGAGCATCGGTCGGGTCAGCTACGAAGCCGCCGGGGACGACGAGTCGCTCGAGGCGCTCGCGGAATGCTGCCGCTGCGAGGGCATCCTGCCGGCGATCGAAAGCGCGCACGCTTTCGCCGGCGCCCGGCGCTACGCGAAGTCGAACCCGGGCAGCCGCATCCTCATCGGCCTGTCGGGCCGTGGCGACAAGGACATGCCCACCTTGCAGCGCACGCTGCTCAAGGGAGCGCAGTGATGAGCCCGCCGCGCGACACGATCAGCACGGCAATCCGTCACGCTGCGGCGGCGGGGCGCCCGGCGCTGGTCGGCTTCATGACGGCCGGGTTTCCCGATCGTGCCGGTTTCCGCGCGAACCTCGCGTCGATCGGCGCCGCCGCCGACGTCGTCGAGATCGGGGTGCCGTTCTCCGACCCGATGGCGGACGGGATGACCATCCAGCGCGCGAGCCAGGTCGCGCTGCGCAACGGCTTCACGCTGCCCTGGCTGCTGGGCGAACTCCAGGGGATGGCGCCGCGGCCCGCGGCACCCCTGTTGCTGATGAGTTACCTGAACCCGCTGCTGGCCTATGGCCTCGAGCGACTGCCCGCGGCAGCGCGGCGCGCGGGCGTCGCGGGCTTCATCATCCCGGACCTGCCCTACGAGGAGAGTGGCGACGTACGAGCCGCGCTCGACGCCGAGGGGCTCGCGCTGGTGCAGATGGTCACGCCGGTGACGCCGCCCGAGCGGCTCGGGATGCTGTGCAAGGCGAGCCAGGGCTTCGTCTACGCGGTGACGATGACCGGGATCACCGGCCGGCACGTGGCCGTCCCCGACGAGGTGCTGGCGTACATGGACCGCGTGCGGGCCGTGTCCCCGGTGCCCGTCTGTGCGGGCTTCGGCATCCGCAGTGCGGAGCAGGTCGCCCGCATGACGGGACACGTGGATGGTGTCGTCGTCGGTTCCGCGCTGGTGGAAGTCCTCGAGCGTGGCGAGGATCCCGCGGCATTCCTGCAGGCGCTGCACGCATGAGCGCGCCGGGCTCGAACCGCGGGCGGGCGACGCGGCCATGACGGTCTCGGTCTGCGTCTTCTGCGGGTCGTCCTTCGGCGACGATGCGCGCTATGCCGAGGCGGCGCGCGCGACCGGCCGGGAGATTGCCCGGCGCGGGTGGACGCTGGTGTACGGGGGCGGCAGCGTCGGACTGATGGGCGTGCTGGCCGAGGCGGCCCTGGCCGCGGGCGGCCGCGTCGTGGGGGTGATTCCGCGCTTCCTGTACGACCGCGAAGTCGGGCACGACGGCCTGTCGGCGCTCGAGATCGTCGCCTCGCTGACCGAGCGCAAGCTGCGCATGGGGGAACTGTCCGATGCGTTCCTCGCGCTGCCCGGCGGCGTGGGCACGATGGACGAGCTCTTCGAGGCGTGGAGCTGGTCGCAGGTCGGGTTGCAGCAGAAGCCGAGCGGGTTGCTGAACGTCGCAGGCTATTACGACGACCTCGTGGCCTTTCTCGACCGGGCTGCCGCCGCCGGCTTCATGAAACCGCAGCACCGCGCATTGCTGCAGGTTTCCACGGATCTCGACCGGCTGCTCG
>Ga0224500_10001125_pt1 | contig 16418 bp, 10 predicted proteins | sample SF_Oct11_sed_USG_FD_168126 | JGI IMG/M metagenome (GOLD analysis project Ga0224500, IMG submission 168126) | Sediment microbial communities from San Francisco Bay, California, United States - SF_Oct11_sed_USGS_4_1 | ecosystem: Environmental > Aquatic > Marine > Sediment | place: USA: California... | reverse complement strand
AGCCCACATGGGATCTCCATCTTCGTAGTACCGATCGATCTTTCGCAACGGCTGGTCGGCCTCGCTTCGGTGAAGCGTGCCGTCCGAGTGAATGGAATAGGTGCGTTTCACGACCACGGCGAAGATCGGTTCATGCTGGTCGTTCTTCCCCGGAACGATTTCAAATACACTGGCCATACCTGGTTGACTTGCTACGCCCGCGTGCTGACTCATGGATTCAACATCACCATGCCACCTCGGACGGTGTTGGTGGCAGATCCATCTGAAATCACGATCGCGCCTTTGATCTGGTTTTCAGAATCAGCCTCCGAATGAACCACCCCACCCTTCACTGTGACGGAACTCGTTCCCTTGATGGTGACGTTCACCCCTTCCAAGGAAATGTTGCCGTCGCTCGCCATCCACAATTTACTCGCCCCGACATGCAGCTGAATGCTGGTGGCCCCATGGATATAGATGCTGGAAGTCTCCGATGTGATGGAAATGGCGTTCTTCGTGCTGTTGTCATACCCAGCCTGAAAAGTTTCCTTGACGGCTCCCGTCACGGTCGTCTCCTGTGTCGCCTGAAAGGTCTCCTTCACGGCTCCCTTCACCGTGGCTGTATGGGTTCCCGCCTTGACCGTGAAGCTGCTGTTGCCCGTATTGATCGTGACATTCGCATCGTGCTGGACGGTCGTATTCATGTCATATTGAGCATGGATCGTCAGGCCTTCCTTGCCTTTGCTATCGTCCAGCATGATCGAATTGTTGCCGCCGCCTCCGGGACTGGTATTCGACTTGAGCCCGCTGACCATTCCCGACGCAGGCAGCCCATTCGGCGGCATGTTGTGGCCGTTGTAAACCCGCCCGATGATGATGGGACGATCAGGGTCTCCATCCAAGAAGCTGACAATGACCTCTTCTCCGATCCGTGGAATATCGACAGCTCCGAACCCTTTGCCGGCATGGGTCTGTGACACGCGGATCCAACAAGAACTCTTGTCGTCCTCGGCGCCTTCACGATCCCAGTGAAACTGGACCTTCACCCGTCCATAGTTGTCTGTGTGAATTTCTTCGCCCGGCGGACCAACGACGATCGCGGTTTGCGATCCTTCGATTCTCGGCCTCCGTGCCCGACAGGCCGGGCGGAACGGCACATCGGAGGGTATGCACTGGAATTCGTTCTCATAGGGCGGCCCATCTGCGACCTGTCCTGCCGTCTCCGCCCCCAGGATCTGTCGCTGATTCCCCTGATGGACCACTTGGATGGCCACATACTCGCGATTGAGGTCGGATCGGTCATATTGGTCCAAGGTAAATCGAACACCCGGAATGAGTCGGCCACAATCGCTTCGGCCGGCCCCCATCTGTCTGAGCGTCTGCGTCTCCTCCAGCCGGACTTTGGCCAAGGCGGCCCGCTCGCTGGCTTCCCAACACTCACCCAGATAGTGATACACTTCCAATTTCCCGTCTGTCTGCGCCTTGGCGTCTCCCATGACTTTCAGCGTGGGCTTTTCAAAGTCAAAGTCCTTCAGCTTCACGGCATCACATCGGATCTGGCTGTGGTAACGAAAGTCTGAGATATGCTCCTCGGCGGAAGCCCCGGCGACGGTCGGTGCGCGATAACGGATGGACGCGGTGCCGGACGGCATCGCATAGACGGATGGCGCGTCAGCAAGCACCAGGACATGCTTGGTCTCGCTGTGCTCGAAGAAGTACCAGATTCCGTACTGCTCCATGAGCCGACTGATGAAGTTGAGGTCCGTCTCGGCATATTGGACACAGTAGATCCTCGCTTTGTACCGGCTCATGTCCAGCGACATCCGAAACTGATTGGCCGGAATGTCCGCATCTAGCATGACTTTCTTGATGATGCCGGGAATCGTCTGTTCTTGAAAAATCCGACAGCTGGAACGGAGCCCGAGTTTCCAGATCGCCGGGACGACCTCCGCCCGATAGAAGGTCCATTTACCCTTTTTCCCCGTTTGCTCGAAGAGACTGACTAAGCCATGCACCTGGCGAGTCCCCTGACTGCCCTTGGCTGTGAGAAGAGCCGGCTGGCCCACAATTTGGTCGAAGTCAATCTTCTGGTCGGTCGAGGCTAACTCCAGACTGAAGTGAAAGAGGTCAGACAGCCGCTCACGGCCCGTGAATCGAATGACTTTCAGTTTCTCAGCGGAGTAGGACCCCACCTTGAAGACGTGAGAGGGTTTTGCATCTGTCTCGACGATGGGCATGGCAATTACCCCTGCGCCGGCGCCACGAGCGGGCGCTCGGCACATATAAGATGGAAATCCTCGTCTGCGTCGAGCGTGAGACTCATTCGCTCCGGCAGACGCCCCTCTCCCATCCGCGAGAGGATCTCCGTTGAAATCCGTGGGAGCAGCGATCCCTGGACGATGTGGTCGATATTCCGCGCACCGGTTTCCACTTCACGACAGCGACGTACAATCTGTTCGACGACTGCGGATTCATACGCAAAGGTGATCCGATGACTTTCCAGAAGTCGTTGCGCCAATCGGTTCAGTTTCAATTCCACAATCATCGTCATTGCCTCGACATCGATCGGCAGGAACGGCACGATCGTCATGCGCGCTAAGAGCGCCGGCTTGAAATGGCGACTCAGGAGCGGCCGGATAGCCGCGGTAATCTCCTCCACACTCGGTTTCTTTTCGCCCCGGCAGAGCTGGAGGATCACCTTCGAGCCTAGATTGCTCGTCATAAAAATCACCGTGTTCTTGAAGTCGATCACTCGCCCTTCCCCGTCCGCTAACATCCCTTTGTCGAAAACCTGATAGAAGAGGTTCATCACCTCCGGATCAGCCTTTTCGACCTCATCCAAGAGCACGACGGAGTAGGGCCGTTGCCGGACGGCTTCCGTCAACATCCCGCCTTCACCATACCCGACATAACCGGGAGGCGAGCCAATCAGCCGAGAGACCGTGTGTTTTTCTTGGAGTTCTGACATGTTCACGGTTACGATGAACCGTTCGCCCCCAAAGAGCGTGTCGGCAACTGCCAACCCCATCTCCGTCTTTCCGACGCCGCTCGGCCCCACGAAAAGAAAGACACCGATCGGAGTCGATGGATTCCCGATGCCGGCCTTCGAGGCCCGCACTCCCCTCGCAATCGCTTCAATCGCGTGGTCCTGGCCCTTGATCCGCTTTTTAAGTCGATCATCCAGTTGCAAGATGGTTCGAGCTTCGTCCCTAACCATCCGCCCAACAGGAATACCGGTCCAGTCGGAGACCACCTCAGCCACGACATCGGCATCCACTTCAGTGCGAACAAGCGGATCCTGGCCCTGAATCTTCTGTAGGTCTGCTCTGACCTTATCCCACTCGGCCCGATGGTGAGGGGCCTCCCGTCCCCCGTTCTCCTGCATCTTGGCCCGCAGGGCGAGGAGGGAATCAGCCATGGCTTTTTCCTGTTTCCAGCGTGTCTCCAACTCGTCCAATGTCTGCTTGTGCTGAAGAATCGTGGTGTCGAGCGTGCCGATTCGTTCCGGTTCAACGACCACGCCGCTGAGGAGATCCCGTTGATAGGCGTCCCGTTCCCGTTCGAGGGCTTGAATCGTCCGTTCGATATCTTCCAGACGCGCCGGTTTGCTCGTGAGCCCAATCTTGATGCGAGCGGCCGAGGTATCCAAGAGATCCACCGCCTTATCCGGAAGCTGACGGCCTGAGATGTACCGACTGGACATGCGCGCGGCAGCCACCAGGCTTTCGTCCAGCACCTGAACACGATGGGCCTCCTCATATTTGCCGCGCAAACCTCGCAGCACCAGGATCGCGTCGGCTTCCGACGGCTCGTCGAGCTTGACCAGCTGAAACCGTCTCGCCAGCGCAGGATCCTTATCGATGTACCGTTGATACTCGGACCAGGTCGTGGCTGCAATCGTGCGCAACTCTCCCCGTGCGAGCGCCGGTTTCAGCAGATTGGCGGCGTCACCCATGCCCGCGGAGCCTCCGGCCCCTACCAACATGTGGGCTTCGTCGATAAACAGCATGATTGGTTTGGTGGAGGCCTTGACCTCATCGATGACCGATTTGAGACGCTGTTCGAACTCACCTCGCACACCGGCCCCAGCCTGAAGGAGGGCAAGATCTAAGGCGAGCAAGTCCATATTGCGAAGCAGATCCGGGACGTCTCCCTGCACGATTCGAAGGGCTAACCCTTCTACGACTGCCGTCTTCCCCACACCCGCCTCGCCGACGACGCAGGGGTTGTTTTTCCGACGGCGGGCTAGAATGTCGATCATCTGCCGTATCTCGCGATCCCGTCCAAACACCGGATCGATCTCATTGGCACGCGCTCGAGCGGTAAAATCAATGGTAAATCGACCCAGCGCGGTTTCTGCTCCCCGACCGGCAGCTCCTGGCGCGGAAACCTTGGCGGCGGCTCCCTCGACAGACGCAGCGGTCACGTCGAAGAACGTGCGTGTCAGATCTTCGGCTCTGACGGATGACAAGATCTCTTCTCCAAACCCATCCGCAAAACGGCCGAGATTCCTCACCATCGTGAGTAGGAGGGCACCCGACCGAATCTCGGACAGATTTAAGTCGATTGAGCCGACCAGCCAGCTCTCTTGGATCCATTCGATGAGCAAAGGCGAGAAGACGGGCTTGGCGGTATTCCCGGACCTGAACTCTTCCAAGCTACGCTGTAAGGCTTTGTTGAGACGGGCCGGCTCCACTCCGAAATGGGTCAGAATCGTATGGACATCTGCCTGAGGATCATCGAGCAATTTGAGCAAGACATGCTCGACCGTCACCTCGTAATGAGTGCGAGACAGACAGAGACCTGCTGCCGATTCAAGCGATCGACCACAGTACGTGTTGAGCCGACGGATCAATGCTCGTCTATCGACTGTGTGCATAATACTCCCCTTCCTTCATCGCTGATCCGTACGACGGAACGGACAGGTCGCTTGGCCTGAGGCGAAAACCCACACGGCGTGAGCGCGTCTCGTCCGGCCACGCCGGAAGCCATGTATTGTGTCCCAAGCGACAGGAGGTCTCTTCGTCTTGAGAGGTCAATCGCAAGACGGGAACTTCGGCCCCATCGAGTATCAACTCGATATCCACGTCGAATCGATCTTGGGTAAACATCTCGACCAATGCCGAGAGTAGGCGGATCCTGTCACCTTCTGGGCTCAGCTTGAGAAAGCTGTCGTGACTCATCGGACCGAGTGTGATCAGGAAGCTGGACTGACGACCGAAAATCTGTTCACCGAGCGCACACTGCTGCCCCAGGAACGCATCACCAGGTTTGCCCTGTTTCTCCAAGATGCAGTGAGGACGACCAAGCACCGCCTGCTGTTGGGGGGGGATCGGCACCCACTGACCGGTGCACTGTTCGATCCTCACTCTGAGATCGCCGAAGGCATCGCTGAGCAATCCTTCCAGCGCAGCGGCTGACCGTGGGCGCTGATTCAACAGTCCTGCATAGCGCAAGAGGCGACTGCTCGGCAGTTCCGTGGAACTCGTGAACGCCTCAGTTCCAAGGCCCAGAAAGGCGAACAGCCGTTTAGAATACTGATCGTCACCGGAGACCCTAAACTGCACGGGATATCGGTACTTCACCCAGGCGCGATAGAGGAGCGACAATAACCGATGGTGAAAGATGTCAAGGAACGCGCGAACCGGATCGTCCCTGTCATCCCGCGCGATCAGATCTTCCGTATAAAACGGCGGGAGCGGTGAGGTGGTTCCATAGAGCCCAAGAAACGTCGTCGTCAGCCGAAACTGAGGCGGCACGGTTCGTGTGCATTCCATGGCGGCGACATCGGAGACGGGAAATGCGAACGATAGGTCCGGTCGAAACCGTAGCACCTCGCCGGCAGCGGACCCTGCCGTTCCAACAGCCGTCTTGGGCTGATACAGCTGCTCCAGGAGGAAGACGAGCTGGTAGAAGGATGCGTGCGGCGCGCGTGCCAACAACGTCGTGATCAGACGAGAACCTGGTGCCCGATCCGGACCGGCCATGACAAACGTTCTCCTCGTTCGACGAGCGTAATGTGAAGTTCGGTAAAGGAATTCAAGGAGGCATAGAGCGCAAAAAACTCACTCAGCAGTCCGCCCAAAAGAAAGATGTGGCCTTCGCCTGGAAAGTGACTCTCCTTCAGCGAGAGGGTGATTTCGGTCCCACGCACGGGCGCCCCACGAAAGAGATAATCCTTCCCTCGGTGTTCGATACCCACAATCGCCTCCAGCAACTTATTGTGGGTCTGCTTGGCCTGGTTGTCCTGCCGCGCGGAAAAATTATAGAGAGTCAGCAGTTCTCGCAGCGTCTCTACACGCGTGATGGAGACGTAATTCAACGACAGGTGCGCGAGCAACCGCCAGTGCAGATCACCGCCCAGCGGCACGCGACCGTGCGGAGACGCTCGAACCACATCCCGAAACTCGACATATCCCGGGGAGGTATCGGTCGGCACGCGAATATCTCCCACCAGGAGTTTGCTCGGCAACTCACGATTGGTGCAGGTGAGATCGAACGTCACAATGTCCGTCGGGACCTCTATCCCGCGAATCGGATTTTCGCCTCGATCGACGAACGACACAGTGGTTTCACACCCTCTGTCATCGAGCGTCGACTGTTTGAGATGAGTCTGGTAATAGATCGCTGATGCCCGGGTCTGATCGCTCTGACGAAACGAATAGAAGGAGTCATACTGTAACTCTTTCCCGGTTCCTCGTATGTGTCCCACCGCACGATCCACTGAAAAGAGCTCGTAATGCTCGGGTGGCGTGCCGGACGGCCGAAGTAAATACTCACTCCGTTCATGGCTGACTTCGATCGGATGTGAATCCAACGCAAAAAGATTCACGATCGGAGTGCAGAACAGCCGGACATGGTCTTTCGTGACTTCCAAGGTGCCTGGTGGGGGCGTGGTGAATCTGATGGCGATCTCAAATTCGGTTGCGGCCCCTCGCCCGGTCAAGGGACCAAGATCCGATAGGTCAATCGCCAAAAACTTTTGCGGGAAGGCAAAATATTCCTGCAGCAATCGATACCCGTCGAACGAGGTCTTGGGGTAGGGAAACAGCGCCTCGTCTCGTGCAAACCCGACCGGTTCAATCCGACAGCCCGGTAGGGCCACCTCCTCCATGGGATGCCCTTGCCCACCGACCCGTGCTGAGATCCTGCCCAAATGTCGACAGAGACAGGCATAGAGACTATAGGCCGGTTCACCGATGAAATGGAGCCGCAATCGCGTGATCTGTGTCTGCCCCATCGTCACGCCGGGCAACAGGGTAAAGCGGAGTCGAAGGACTGCCGCCGTGCTGCCGGCCCCCTCGAGCACCGCCTGGACCAGCTGGAGCGGATGCAGATGCACATCGGCCGTAGTTTGAAACCGACAGCGAGTGCCCTCAATCTCGCGCGACTCGACGACCGTCTGCCGGGCAGGGATGTGCTTGGCCCCCGTGACGACTCCTGGGATCGGGATGAATTCCAAAAGACTCACGGCCGGAATCGGTCGGAGGTAGTGGGGCCACAGGAGATTCATGACTCCATGAATCAACTCCGGAAACTCGTCGTCGAGCTTCTGTCTGATGCGGCCAGTGAGAAACGCCACCCCTTCGAGCAATCGCTCGACGTCCGGGTCGCTTCCCTTATCCCGTAAGAAGTGCGCATCATCCGGATGGCTCTCCGCAAACTCTTCCCCGAGCTGGCGCAAGAAATTCAGCTCGTCTTTGTAATACTGATTGAACGTCACGCTGCGTGCTCCCGTCTCCCGGTCGTTCCTCGATGCATCAGCCCCTCATCCTTCGACCCGGACCATTCCCGATGGGCTGATTTCCGTGTGAAATTCCACATGGGGTTGTCGATCCATGCTCAAGATCCCCGCGATCTCAAATCGAAGCACCGACTGTCCCGGTTCGGGAGGGACCTGGGTCACGGAGACATCGCGCAACCGTGGTTCAAATTGCGTAATGGCACCCAGGATGGCTTCCTGCAGTTCCGCGACTGCCGCCGGCTGGGCCTGCATAAAACCCGTGAGATCCGGCATCCCATAGTTGGGATGGATCGATACCTGTTCCTGTCTGGTGTTGAGCATTTTTCGCAGGTGCTGAAGGACCGAGTCTGCAAGTAGGCGAGGGTTCTGCTTGAGTGTGACAGACCGTCCGACCTGCGGATTCCCCAGTCGTTCCAGCAACCGATATTCACGCCCCATGTCCCGCTCCGATCAGCCGACAGCTATTCTCTCGGCTTCTTCCAATCGTCCTCGGCCTCCGTGGTGTCCACCTCATGCCTCCAGATCGCCTTCCGATAGGTGAAGTTGACATCCGCCATGTAGCTGAACGGCCCGGACGCCTTGTCAAGACAGTTGGGCATCCAAGAGCGTATCGAAACAATGATCGCGTCTTCCAACTTGGTCGTGAAGTAGTGTTCTTCCTTTCCATCCTTGGCGATCCGATACCATTTAAGCTCGACTGATTTGAGATGTTCTCCTGAACAGAGCGCCTGATACAGAAGCGGCGTCGCCTTGTCCACTTCCATCACGATTTTCAACGGCCCGTGCACTCGAGTGCCTCTCGCTAGACCGGTTTGAGGGTCCGACGGAATATGAACGTCGTGCTCAACCGCCTGGACCAAAATCGTATCCTCACGACCCTCAAGGTCGCACGACCCTTTAATCTCTCCCTGATTCTCCCCTTCGATCGTCATGTAGGCTGGTCTTGGCATCGCGTCGTCCTCCTTCTCTATTTTTTCTTATCCAGTTTACCGACGAGGGACAGCGTGAAGAACGCCCCCATATATTTCAGATGCGGAACCACTTTAAGGTCCACCCGATACCATCCTGGATTGCCTTCCACGTCGCTGACCGTTATTTGGGCTTGCTTCAGCGGACGCCGCGCGCGCACCTCCGGTGTGACCACCTCCTGCGCGGAAACATACTGGGAAATCCAAGTATTGAGTCCGGTCTCTAAATCTCCACGGCTTTTCGTACTTCCGAGCTGCTCCGTCTGCAGTACCTTGAGGTAGTGGGCTAATCGATTCATGATGAAGAGATAGGGTAACTGCGTGCCAAGCCTGTAATTAGTTTCCGCCTGCCTTCCCGCCTCACTTTGGCCAAACGTTTTTGGCTTCTGGCAAGAATTAGCCGAGAAAAAGCACGCATTATCTGATCCTTTCCTCATGTTCAACGAGATGAATCCACAATCGTCCAAGTTCTTCCCCAGTTCGCCTGAAATCAGAATCTCGGTGGGAATCTTGGTTTCGGTGCTTCCCATCGACTCGAAGACATGCACCGGCAGATTGTCCACCGTCCCACCGCTGGATGGGCCGATGATGTTCGTATACCAGCGTGATTTCGCAAAACTGTCCGTCAAGCGGGTGGCGAACGCATAGGCTGAACTGGTCCAGGCATAGGTCTGATGCCCGAGCAGGGATTCGTCGTAGTGGAACGTCTTCACGGGGTTGTTCTCCTGGCTGTAGGGCAACCGCAGAAGTACTCGTGGCATACAGAGTGCCACGCTTCGTGAATCCTCTGACTCTCGAAATCCGTTCCACTTGATGTAGTTTGCTCCTTCAAAATGCGTTTTCAGGTCCTTGAGATTCGGTAATCTCACGTAACTATCCATCCCGAAAAACTTCGGGCCTGCCGCCGCGATAAACGGTGCATGTGCCATTGTGGCGACACTAGCAACGTACTGCAGCAATTTGACGTCTTGGGGACCGGGACCAAAGTCATAGTTCCCGATCATGGCCCCGATGGGATTTCCACCGAATTGTCCGAATTCCGCCGTGTACACCTGCTTATAGAGGCCCGACTTCGGTACTTCCGGCGCATCCATGAAATCCGCCAACAGTTCTTCTTTGGTGACGTTCAGAATTTCGAACTGAATGTTTTCTCGAAAATTCGTTCGGTCCACTGCCAGCTTCAGCCCTCCCCATGCCGATTCACATTTCTGGAATGTCTCATGGTGGAGGATGGCATCGACTTGTGCGCTCAGCTTTCTATCCAGTTCGGCGATCATGTCGGTGACCAGGGCTTGATTGACCTTCTGGTCCTTCCGTTCCGGCGTCTGGAGAGCCCTGATGATTTCCCCTAGTGCTCGTTTCGCCGGTGAATAAGCTTCTTCCTGTGGTCCCATATCAATGGACTGCAGCATCTCATCGACAAGGCTGCTTTCCGCCTCTGCCACCGGTGCTTGTGCAGATTGGGTCTCTGGTTTTTCGGCCATGAGCGATCCTCCTCCTTAGTAGGACTAGCGTGGTTCTTCAGCACCGAGCTCTTGAAGAAGCCGCTGGCGCGTAGTTACATCCCCAAGCAAACTCTCGATCTTTTTCTTGAATGCCGGCACATTTCCGAGGGGGCCCTTTAATGATTGGAGCGCAGCCCGCAGTTCCAACAACGCTTTGAGCTCCGGCACTTGTTGAACAATGGCATCGGGACCAAACGCCCTCATCCCATCGATCTTGATCGTCACGGACAGATCTTCCCCTTCACGACCGGACAATCGGTTGGGAACACTCATGGACAGCTCCAGTTCCTGCTTCTTCAACACCTCATCAAAGTTGTTTTTATCGATCCGGATCTTTTTTCGATCCTCCAACGGTGTCTCATCCGCCCGCATCGTGAAATCGCCCATGAACAACAGCTTGAGCGGAAGCTCCTTTTCTTCCTGAGCCCCCCCGGTCGCCGGCTTAAAGACAATGTTGACCCGCTCTTCCGGTGCGACGGATCCCTCTTTTCCACCTGCCATGGTCTCCTCCTTTCGTAAAGACGCCTCATTGAGACGCCGCTGTTGGTTCCCATCACGTCGAGCGTGTGGACCTGCGTTTCGTTTCCAAATCCCAGGCGGACAACACATCGACCTCCGCAATGCGACGGTAGAGAATCTCGCACCGACTCACCCAGTCTGAGACCGGTCGTTTGGAGTCTTTCCCGAGTTGCTGCAGCAGTTGCCACAGGGTTCTCCATACCTCAAGGCAGAGTTTCGGCTCCCATTGATCGAGCGAGAATCGCCTGATCCGACCATCGAGAGTTTCCAATTGAGACAGTGCCAGATACTGATACCCGGCACGGATGCAGATTTTCGCCGCCTCCAGATCGAGGGAAAACCGGTCGTACTCGGATCCGATGAGACTCGACTCCTTCTGCAAATAACCGACAGCCTCTCGGACTTGGCCTTGTCCCACCAACGATGTTGCGTGCAGCAGGAGCTCCGCGACAGGCCCCGTAGGTCCCATCGATGTGGGAGTGCCCGGTTTTCCCACAGAGATCGGGCTTTCATCGGCGTGCAGAAGCTCGTCCAACCAACGTCTTGTCTCTTCATCCGCAAAGGGCGTCTCGTCGGAAAATCGGCAACCCGATAGCTCTGGAAGCCTGCGAATGAGCATGGTGATCTCATGCTCCACGGACTCTCTGGCCGCGTGATAGGACGGGCCTAACTGCTTCATGGCATGGACCGCCATCCGGTGTGGGTCAAGCCAGAATGGCTGACTCGCGAATTGAGACTCGACCTGTTCCAAAAGTTGAGACCACTGTCCCTTCTCCTCAAGCTCGGAGCAGAGCTGAACCAAACTCGGTGCCGGTGGCGGAACTTGCGACAGCCCGTTGTTCAAGGCGGCCGGCATGTGAAGCATCATCCATGCGCTCACGCGAGCGATGCGATAGGGCCATGGGGCAGCAAGATCTTTGTTCCGGGTAAATGCACCGACTCGACGAATCAATTGATCGATGTCGCGGAGGGCAGTCCGACATTCCTCGGGGGTCGTAATGGTTCCGGATCCCCTAATAGGCTGGGGTTGCCCATCACCCGCTTTTCCTTTCTGTCCAGTGCTGACTGGTGCAGGAGGGGTTTGAGCGAGATCTTTGATCCGTTGTTGAAAGATGGGCCCGAAGTTGCCGAACTCCTCCTGTTCCAGCAGGGGGCCGAATTTATCACGAAGAAGCTGATCCAAATCCTGAGCCCGTTCGTTGCATGTGTGAAACAGTTCAAGATCATGAGCAGAGGGCACTCTCTTGTCGACTGTCGTGGGCAGTTTCTCTCGCAGCCACTTGAGTACATTGATCAGCTTTTTGGCCTGTTTGGCATCCGGATAGAGTCGATCCCAATGTTGAGCAGCCATCTCCCGTATGCAGGCAAGTCCGGCGGCAAGCCCCTGTAACCCTTCCACATAGAAGAGTCCGAGTGAAACATAGCTCGCTGCCAGCAGGTCTTTTGATTGCTCACCGAGCACAATCTTCCCTCTGTCCAGTACGATCTTCCAGTCGACAACCTGCTCGCGATCCAGTGACTCCAGTTTGTGGATTTCTTCCTGAATGGCGAAAAAGTCTTCACCCGCTCTTACCGAGGCACCAGCTGACACACCGGCCTGGATGGGCTTGGCCCCTATCTCCTTCCACTCCGTGATCAGATCTTGCACAATTCCCTCGTAGACTCGTTTGCGACTCTCGATGTCCCTCTTACATCACGACCGCACCTGATACACGCAAAGAGGAATCGGCTGGGTATCGATATCGTCGGCTCCCACCCTCCTGTTGAAGCGCACGACGCTGGTGGTCGATGGCTAACTTGCCTCCACAATCTCTTTCGCCCGGATGGAAATTCCTGCTCGCCGTTCCATGATCCGGTTCTGTTCGGGCCTACGCCGTCGCACATCTATAGAGCACAATCCAGTTGCTGGTTAGGTATCTAAGTCTTGTGAGATCACCATCGCGACCGCGCTGATTTACCCCGTTGCCTGTCTTCCATGCACGCCCCAACCGGCGTCGTGCGACCAGACTCCCCTGTTCCGTCGATACCTGGGGGATCAGGCATCGCAGAGAGGTTTCTCCGGCTGAACGGTCAGAGCCCACGTTGGAAGCCTGGATCGTGACATCCTGCCATGCGTTGTCTTGCACCAAGGGATTGACGATGAACCGGACCACATTCGGAGATCCTGGTCCGATCGACAGGACCGCGGACCCACTGTTCTGCTCCGTCCCGCGATTCCACAAACACAGGAGTCCCGTCCGTTCATCCCACGTACCAACCGTCTGTTGAAGATAGCGTTGCAGCCGAACCGATAAGCCCAAATTCTGTGAGAACTCGCTCTGAGGAACGATGAACCGAACGCTCTGGTGTGCGGGAGGGTCTGTCCATGTCGCACGTTGCAGCATACAGGGCGATGTGGCAACGTGACCCTCCATGGAACTTCCGCGCCCCCATGCGTCACCCGTCGTGGATCGCGCAAAATGAGTGAGCATGTCCGCTGCCTGCTCCGGAGTAAGGGTCGGCAGCAGTCTCGTTTCAATCTCCTGACAAAACGTGGACCAATCCAGTGACGTACGGAGGAGTCGAATCGATTCGGCGGTCTCCGTAAGAAACTGGGCCATGGCAATCGGGAGCAGCCAGGGTGACGCGGCAAAGAGGGGGCGGTCCAACAAGACAAAACTCAGAAATGGAAATGATCTGCCCGCCTTGTCTCTGCTGGCCACGACGACGCCGCTCACGATCCTTCCCTCCCCGGCTGGAACATAGAAGAAACTGCAGGGAGCCGCCTCAGTGAGACGTGTCTCCCACAAGGTCCCTTCTTGAGCTTTGGCATACAACGTCCCCTGCTGGAACCACTCGTCGAGCCACCGTAGTTCAGGTCCCGCCGCGTGCAGACGGAGAAACTCGGGAGAAAGTGGAAGTTTTCCGTAATACCCACAAACTGCGTGGCTCATCACACCATTCCTTATAGATGTTCGACGCAGCGAAACTGTTCAAAGAACCCGGGTCTGAAGGGATTGCTATGGCCGGTCAGACGAAGATCGTACTGCGCCTTGACCGTCCGTCCCTCGCTTGCCGGCAATTCCCACGCGATACGATAGGTATTGGTCCCCGGCAACGGTGACAATCGCCCGGTATCCATGAGGCGAAAGAGCCCCCACCAGTCCCGATATTCCTTAGGAGGGACCGAGCCGTCATTCGCCAGGACTTGCAGCAGAGCTCCGGCGGTCGGTGCCGGACCTGGCCAGGTCAGGTCTTTCCAAGACCTCAGTCCGTTCTGGTACCCAAACACCTGTCCGCCCACCTCGAGACGGACTTCGGTGATGTTGTTGACATCCTTGGCATTCCCCTCCACGCGGTGAGGGAACACCGAAAAGGCAAACCCGGGATTCACAGCTCCTCGCGAGAACAAGCTATCCGAAACCATCCTCGCATGGAGGAGCGAGTTCAAGAAGTCATCAGATAAGCGCATCTGTACGCCGAATCGTTGTTTAGAAGCCCACCCAGCTGATCCTTCTGTGACAAACGTCTTCAGCTCAGTCTGATAGAACTGCCAGAGCACTCCATCCATGGGATGGAACAGAGTCGATACCTCGGCCATGGAGGCCTCTCCGCCGACCTGCCGAAAGGGGTAGCTTCTATCGACGATGCGTTGGCAGACAGGATAGACATCCGCCTCCCATTTTTTTGACACCTCGGCTTTGGCCCGGTCCAACACCCCTTGCATGGCGATGGACCATGGTTCGGACAACAATTCTTCGATCGTTGACCGGACCTCCTGATCAACTCGGAGCAACATCACCTCGGTCGTCTTGCGAGCTTGAGTGAGATCATTCTGTTCTCCCGCCACGATGCTCCTGGCCAAGGCTTTCATATCCTCCGGGGGACTTTCTGCCCTCAAGATCGATCGAACGGTCTGATGCGTTTTTTTCAGGTCGGCCAGATACCTCACCAGCGGAGCCTCTTCCTTTGACTCGCTTGGTGACTCCAGTAATTGCCGGAGTCCGTTGAAGTGCGAGGACACGAACCGCGAAAAGTCGGTGGGGGCAGCCGCTCCTTTGCGGGAGGCAGCGGCTGCCTCATCCGTTCTCTGGATCCCGACGTACTGCTTGGCCTTGTCCACAAAGCCCGTCACCCCATTCTGCGACGTGGCGATACCCGATACTCGAGGCACAGTATTATCCGCCACGGTCTGAAAAATTCGTTGCAGCGGGGAGTCATCCGACCCCAAGAATCCAAGCTCTTCGTCAACGTCGGCTGGCGTGATCACGGCCTTGATACGCAGCGAGCGAAGAAACTCACGCCAGTGCCGCACATAGTCCTGGAAATATAGAAGCTTGATGTCCTTATCCAGCTGCTCGTGCTCAATAGGAGGTTCACCGATGACCCAGCTTTCGTCCTTCAATTCTTTAACAACGTCCTCCACGGCGGCTTGGAACGGGCCGTTCCACCCAGCGACGGTGTACACGCCGGGCACCGGATATGCACTGGTGAGACTGCCTTGGTGGCTACCCTGCAGAATCTGATCGAGCCCAAACGGTTTCATCACACTGTCTGCCTTATGTCGACTCAGTGCATAAATACGTTCCGCTAAGCGGACATGGGCCAGCTGTTCCTGCGCTCGCTCAACTAATCGTGTATCGAGATGCAGGCGGTGCTTGTTCTCCTGTGCCAGGTGCCGACTATAGAGTGCCATTTGATCCAGTACGTGGGTCTGCAGATCAGGCTGGCGCTCATCCTGTGGATACAGACGTGACAATGTTCGGCTCCAGTACTCACTCAACCACTCCTGTAAATACGTTGGTTTGAGATAAGGTGATTCCCCAAGCATCAGATAGGCTTTCAGATAGGAATACGTCTTCTCGTACTCTTCGAGCGATATGCTTCCCTCGTCAGATGCCCGTACAGGCTGGCGCAATCGATCCTCTATGTCTTGCTTCATCTGAGGGAAAAACAACCTGGCAAAGTATTCTCCGTAGACTTCACCGACTACTCCTCGTAGGCGACCTCCTCGGTACAACCCCGTTAAATGCAGCGGGACCTGGCCGCGTTGTTCAATCTCCACCAACTCTTTCAGGCGTTCACCAAGCTCAGCAAGCGACTCAACATTTTGTGGAAATTGGGCGGATGTCCACCCCAATTGATGTGGCGGAAAGGCCGCAGACTCGATTCCGCCCAACAATTGCCTATTGCCAAGGTAGGAAATCGTCAGCCCGACGATGGCGGCACAACCCAGGACGAGGGAAAGGGCAAAGGTCGCGACGCGGAGATGTCCGCGTTGCCGATACATGGCCGCCGACGGAGCGACAAGATTCTGATCCGGAAAAATGATGTCAGAGAAGAGTTCTTTCAGAAAATAGCTCTTCACCTCCGTCGGCGAGCCAGCGGCGAAGTGTGCAGGGGCCAATCCTGCGACGCGGCCCACCTCCCCAAGAATGCGATCAATCGGTGATCCCTCTTGAGTGCCGCTGGTAAAGTAAAATCCTCGAAACAGCGGGTTGTCTTGGTAGGCGTTGCTATGAAACAACGTTTCCACGAACCGAGTCAGGCGATCGCGGGTCGCAGCCATCTGCATCGGAAATCCGAAAATGGAGACCTTCTGACTCCCCCGTGCCGTTGCAATCCTGGCGAGCCGACGCTCGTACAGGACCGACACTAGGTGTGTAAACTCCCCTGCGAACCGTGCACCCAACGATTCATTGCCAGCTCCACCTCGTGGCAGCG
>Ga0224500_10001124_pt1 | contig 16419 bp, 15 predicted proteins | sample SF_Oct11_sed_USG_FD_168126 | JGI IMG/M metagenome (GOLD analysis project Ga0224500, IMG submission 168126) | Sediment microbial communities from San Francisco Bay, California, United States - SF_Oct11_sed_USGS_4_1 | ecosystem: Environmental > Aquatic > Marine > Sediment | place: USA: California... | reverse complement strand
CTCCGGATCCATCCGGATCAGAGTGAACAGGTTCCGGCCATGCTGGAACGCTACAAGAGCCTGATCACCGCTGCTGGCGGGAAGGTCCACCGCGTCGAAGACTGGGGTCGGCGCCAACTCGCCTACCAGATCGACAAGCTCGCCAAGGCGCACTACCTGTGCCTGAACATCGAGGCCAGCAAGGAGACTCTCGGCGAACTCGAAACGGGCTTTCGCTTCAACGATGCCGTGCTGCGCCACCTCACCGTGGCAATGGACAAGGCAGAAACGGCGCCGTCGATCATGATGAAGCATGTCGAGCGCGAGGAAGCACGTAAGGCCGCCCAGGAGGCCACCACCTGAACCGGCTGTTGCTGGCGGCGACCATCGCCCAGCGCAGCGCCGTTCGTTACACCCCTGCCGGATTGCCGGCCCTGGACTTGGTGCTCGCCCATCAGTCCGAGGTCAGCGAAGACGGCCAGGCCCGCCAGGTCCAACTCGAGATCAAGGCAGTGGCAGTCGGGGGGGTGACGAAGGGGTTGCAGGCGACGTCTCTGGGAGCAACGGCTCGATTTGCTGGCTTCCTCGCTGCCAGCCGCAACGGACGCGGCCTCGTGTTCCACATCACTGCGGTCGACGCGCCTTGAGCGATCAGACCTGCGTTCGTAGATTGAAGTTATCAGGAGCAATCCAATGGCACCACCCCGTGGCAAGGGCAAGTTCTCGAAAGACAGAAAGCCCAAGCGCAACCAACAGTCTCTGCTCTTCCGCCGCAAGCGCTTCTGCCGCTTCACCGTGGCCGGTGTCGAGCAGATCGATTACAAGGACGTCGACACGCTGCGCGACTTCGTTGGAGAGAACGGCAAGATCACGCCTGCCCGCCTGACCGGCACGCGAGCGTTCTACCAGCGCCAGCTCACGACCGCGATCAAGCGCGCACGATTCCTCGCGCTGTTGCCGTACACCGACCAGCACCGCGGCTGAGGGAGCACACGTCATGCAAGTCATCCTGCTCGAAAAAGTGGCGAACCTCGGAAACCTGGGCGATGTAGTCAAGGTCAAGGATGGTTTCGCCCGCAACTTCCTGATTCCGACACGGCGTGCGCGCCGCGCCACTGATGCCGCACTCAAGTAGTCCGCAGCCAAGCGCACCGAGCTCGAGAAGGTCGCTGCCGACAAGCTCAGCGCCGCACAGGCCATGGCCGAGAAACTCAACGGCAAGACGGTGTCCATCACACAAAAGGCCGGCGTCGACGGTCGCCTGTTCGGCTCGGTCACCAATGCCGACATTGCCGAGGCACTGAAGGCCCAGGGATTCGATATTGCCAAGGCGGCTGTGCGCATGCAGCATGGGCCGATCAAGCACACTGGCGAGCAGACGCTGTCGGTGAGCTTGCACACCGACGTGGCGGTCGACGTTCACGTGGTGGTGGTCGGCGAGGTCGACTGATCACGATCGCCCGCATCGTTGAGGGCCGGCCGACGCCGGCCCTTTGCATTTCGGGCGCCGGCTTATTCCTCTGTGATCCACGAGTTGCCCACAGAGATGCCCACAGCAGCTTCGCCTGAGGCGGCTTAATATCCAACTGACCCGATGTCTGCCGTATTCGATCCCCGCGAGACCAGCGCACCGCGCGACGAGGAAGTCGCACGCTTGCGTGTCCCACCTCACTCGATCGAGTCCGAGCAGAGCGTGTTGGGGGGATTGCTGCTCGACAACAGCGCCTGGGACCGCGCCGGGGACCTGCTGACCGAGAGTGACTTCTACCGCTACGAGCACAAGGCGATCTACAAGGCCATCGGTGACCTCGTCACCGCCAGCAAGCCGGCCGATGTCATCACGGTCTATGAACAGCTGCAGAACCGTGGCAAGGCCGACGAGTGCGGCGGGATTGCTTACCTGAACGCCCTCGCGCAGTCGGTACCGGGCGCGGCGAACCTGCGCCGCTACGCGGAGATCGTCCGTGAGCGCGCCATCCTGCGCAAGCTGATCCAGGCCAGCGACGAGATCGCCACCAACGCCTTCAATCCACAGGGCCGTTCGGTAAGCCAGATCCTGGACGAGGCAGAGGGTCGCGTGTTCCAGATCGGGGAGGAGGGCCAGCGCAGCAAGCAGGGCTTCCACAGCATGGACCAGCTGGTGGTGCAGCTGATCGACCGCGTGACCGAGCTGCACGAGAACGGCGCCGAGGACGTGACGGGCGTGCGCACGGGCTTCTATGAACTCGACAAGATGACGGCAGGGCTGCAGCCTGGCGACCTGGTGGTGCTGGCGGCACGGCCGTCAATGGGCAAGACGGCATTCGCGCTGAACATCGCGGAGAACGTTGCAGTCGCCGAGGGCTTGCCCGTGGTGGTGTTCTCAATGGAAATGGGCGCGTCTCAGCTGGCACTGCGCATGGTGGGCTCGCTCGGCCGGATCGACCAGACCCACCTGCGCACCGGACGCCTCAACGACGACGAGTGGGGACGCCTGTCCGATGCAGTCGACCGCCTCAAGAGTGCGAGCGTCTTCATCGACGAGACACCGGCATTGAACCCGGCAGAACTGCGCGCCCGTGCCCGCCGCCAAGCGCGCATTTGCGGCCGACTCGGGCTGATCGTGGTCGACTACCTCCAATTGATGAGTGCCAGCAGCGGCAGCGAGGAGAACCGCGCGACCGAGCTCGGGGAGATTTCGCGTGGCCTGAAGGCCCTGGCCAAGGAGCTGCAGTGCCCGGTGATGGCGCTGTCTCAGTTGAACCGCAGTGTCGAATCGCGCAATGACAAGCGGCCGATGATGAGCGACTTGCGTGAGTCGGGCGCGATCGAGCAGGACGCCGACGTCATCATGTTCATCTACCGCGATGACTACTACAACAAGGAAAGCAAGGAGCCGGGCATCGCCGAGATCGTGATCGGCAAACAGCGCAACGGCCCCGTGGGTACGCTGAAACTTACTTTCCTCAAGCCGCTCACCCGCTTCGACAACCTGGCGCCGGGATCGGCAGGCAGCGACGCCTACTGAGCCCTGTTGCAATCGGCGCTGAACTGTATATGTTTAATGGGTATCCTGTTAGCTCCAGCGACGTCTGAACTACTGGATGGATGTCCAGCATATCGCAGTGCCCGAAGCGGGTAAAGACTACCCGCGCAACTGGAACGAATTCCTCGACTGGTTCGGCTCCGAAGAGGCCTGCCTGGCGTACCTGGAGCGGCTGCGGTGGCCCAGGGGATTCGTGTGCCCGAGCTGCGGTGCCTTGGGTGATCCCTACCGATCCAGCCGCTCGCGACTGATGTGCCGCAGCTGCTCGCACCAGAGCACGGTGACCGCCGGCACGATCTTCGACAAGACACGCACGCCGTTGCGGGTGTGGTTGGCCGGTGCGTGGTACCTGACGAACCAGAAGCACGGTGTCAGCGCCCTGGGGCTGCAGCGGGTGTTGGGACTGGGCGGCTACGAGACAGCATGGACGATGCTGCATCGATTCCGTCGCGCCATGGTTCGGCCGGACCGGGAGCGGCTCAAGGGCGTGGTCGAAGTCGACGAGACCTACCTGGCCATCAGCGATCGAGACGCGCCGATGCCCGAAGACCAGCGCAAGAAGCGTAAGAACCGCACCCACCAAGTGCTGGTCGTCCTCGCGGTGGAACTGCTACAGCCCAAGGGCTTCGGTCGCATCCGGCTGCGTCGCATCGAGAACGACTCGGCCGAACAAGTCGTCGCCTTCGTGCAAGCCAACGTCGAGCTGGGCGCCCAGGTGCGCACCGATGGCTCGGCGGCCTACCGCGATCTGAAGGATCTGGGCTACGACCACCAGCGCATCGTGATGCTCGGCTCCGAAACGCCGGCGCACGTGTCGATGGCTGGAGTCCACCGGGTTGCCGCGTTGATCAAGCGCTGGATCCTGGGCACGCACCACGGCTCGGTGCAGCCGGCGCATCTGGACGCCTACCTGGACGAGTTCGTCTTCCGCTTCAACCGTCGCACCTCGGCCTCGCGCGGCATGCTGTTCTACAGGTTGCTGCAGCAGGCCGTGGTCACCGATCCGGTCACGTACGAAAGCGTCGTACGACCTCTACCCAAGACGGCGAAGCCGGCGTAGAGTACTGGACATGTATCCAGTAATCGGCTTCGACTGGAGCTAAGCTGATACCCCTTATAAATATACAGCTTCGCAGAGCCTCCCTCACTCCTTCGATTTCACCCCCGTCGTCTGCCGCCATGCGCAGCGCAGCCCTTGCATTCCCCGTCGCCGCGCCCTCGGGTCGGTTGCTGCCGGTGTGGCGCGCCGACCGGATCTGTACATCGGCGGTGCACGGCGGCGACACGGCCGAGGCGGCCCGCCCCACCGGCCACGACGCACTCGACGCCGAACTCCCCGGTGGCGGGTGGCCGGTCGCGGGGCTGATCGAACTGCTTTTGGCCAGGCCGGGGTGCGGCGAGTTGCGGCTGCTGGCGCCGGCCCTGGCGCCGCTGACGCAGTTGTGGGTGGCGCCGCCATTCGTTCCCTACGCCCCGGCGCTGGCCGCGCTCGGTCTTGCGCCCGCGCGGCTCGTCGTGGCCACGCCCGACGACGCGGCCGATGCCGGCTGGGCAGCCGAGCAGGCGCTGCGGTCGGGCACGCTCGGCGCCGTCCTGTGGTGGCAAGGGCAGACGCGCGCCGCCACGCTGTCCGCTACCCTGCGGCGCCTGCACCTGGCGGCCGAGGAGGGGCGCACGCCGCTGTTCGCATTGCGGCCAGCCGCCACCCGTGTGCAGGCCTCCCCCGCACCGTTGCGCCTGGCGCTCGAAGCTGCCGGCCCCTCGCGTCTCGCGGTCGAGGTGTTCAAGCGCCGCGGCCCACCGATGGCCGCGTCGCTCGAACTCAGGCTGCCAGGGCCCCTGCATCGCAGCGGACACCGTGCGGCGTCGCACGCACCGACCCCGGTGACGCGAGAAGACCATGCTGTGGTTTGCCCTGCACCTGAACGGGCTGCCGCTTGAGGCCTGGCTGGCCACGGCCGACCGAGCCGACGGGCCCGATGCGCGGCCCTGCTGCGTCGTCGAGGCACGGCGCGTGGTGCAGGCCGACGAGCGCGCCGCGGCAGCAGGGGTCGAGCCGGGCATGAGCGCAGCCACTGCGGCCTCGCTGGTCTGCGGCCTGCAGGTCCTCGCGCGCGATCCGGCACGCGAATCTGCTCAGGTCGAACGTCTGGCTCTGGCGCTCTCGCGTTTCACGCCGGCGCTGGTGCGCCAACCCGACGGCGTGCTGCTCGAGGTGGCTGCCTCGCGGCGCCTGTTCGGCGGCGCACAGGCGCTGTGGCGCGCGGTGCGTGCCGAGGCGCGGGCGGCCGGCGTGCGTTCGTTGCGCATGGCGGCAGCCCCCACCGCCACGGCAGCGTCGGTACTGGCGCGCGTCGAGCCGCCATCACCGTCACCGAAGCGTCTGTCCGTGTCGCAGCGCCTCGACGCCCTGCCGCTGCCCGGCGCGCTCGTTGCCTGGGGGCACGGGACGCGGCTGGCCGAGCTTCTGCATGGCATCGGCTGCCGCGTGCTGGGCGATGTGCGCGGGCTGCCACGCACCGGGCTGCAGCGGCGCGGCGCGGCAGCGCTGCTCGATGTGCTCGCGCGCGCGCATGGTGAGGCCCCCGATCCGCAGCCCTGGTACGAGCTGCCGCGTCGCTTCGAACTCGGGCTCGAGCTGCTGCACCGTGCCGACGATGCGGCGATGCTCGTGTTCGCGACGCAGCGCCTGGTGCAGCCGCTCGCGGGCTGGCTCGCCCAGCAATGGCTGGCGGCGGCACGGCTCACGCTCGTGCTGCGCCACGAGACCAGCGTGCGCCATGCACGCCCCGATACCGTGGTCTCGCTCGCACTGGGCGACCCCACGCGCGACGCTGCGCAGCTGATGCTGCTGTTGCGCGAGCGCCTGCAGCGCACCGTGCTGCCGGCGCCGGTGTACGCGATCCGCTTGCAACTGGACCAGGCGGTGGGGCATGCCGGCCATGAAGCGCCGCTGTGGCGCGAACGCGGCGCCGGAGCCGGCAGCGGTGAAGACGCACGCGCGCTTTTCGACCGCCTCGCCGCGCGTCTGGGCCCCGAGCATGTGCAGCGTCCGGTGCTGGTGGCCGACCATCGGCCCGAGCGCGCGATGCGCATGAGCCCCGCACAGCAGACGCCCGCTGCGCGGCGCGAGGACCTCGTGCCTCGTGCTCCGCGCCCGACCTGGCTGCTGAACGTGCCCACACGCCTGGCCGAGGACCGCGGCAGCGGCCGGCCGCTCTACCAGGGCACGCCGCTCGCGCTGGCGAGCCGCGCCGAGCGCATCGAGGCCGGATGGTTCGACGGCGAACTGGTCAGCCGCGACTACCACCTGGCGCAGGCGTGCGACTGCCGCTGGCTGTGGGTCTTCCGCGAGCGGCGCGGCGCGCAGGCGCAGTGGTTCCTGCACGGCTTCTTCGGCTGAGGCGGGATGAGGCGCCATGCCGCAGGCCCCTTACTTCAAGGTCGACCGTCCGCGCCCGCCGCTGGCGGCGCCGCGAGCGGACGACGATCCGCTGCCGGCCTATGCCGAACTGCATTGCCGTTCCAACTTCAGCTTCCTCGTCGGCGCCTCGCATCCGCAGGAGCTCGTCGCACGTGCGGCGCAGCTCGGCTACGCCGCGATCGCGATCACCGACGAATGCTCGGTGGCCGGCGTGGTGCGCGCGCACGAGGAGGCACGGCGCCAGGCCGAGGCCGGCAACCCGCTCAAACTCATCATCGGCAGCGAGCTCACGCTCGACGGCGATGGACATGGCCCCGGCTGCCGCCTCGTGCTGCTCGCCCATGACCGCGAGGGCTACGCGAACCTGTGCGACCTGATCACGCGCGCGCGGTTGCGCAGCGAGAAGGGCCGCTACCGCGCCACCATGGCCGACGTGCAGGACGGCATGCCGCACTGCACCGCGCTGCTGATCCCGATCCGAGACGATCCGCCAGACACACTGCTGGCGCAGGCACGGTGGCTGCACGCGACCTTCGGCGAGCGCGCCGCGGTCGCGGTCGAGCCGCTGCTGTACGCCGACGACACGCTGCTCGTCGAACGTCTCGACGAGATCGCGCGACGCACCGGGCTGCCGCTGGCCGCCGCCGGCGACGTGCTGATGCACTTGCGTTCGCGCAAGGCGGCACAGGACACGCTGACCGCGATCCGGCTGAAGACGCCGGTGGCCGAATGCGGCTACGCCCTGGCGCGCAACGCCGAACAGCACCTGCGCTCGCGCCTGAGGCTGGCCCAGCTGCATCGCCCCGAGTGGCTGGCTGCCGGCCTCGCGATCGCCGCGCGCTGCACGTTCTCGCTCGACGAACTGCGCTACGAATACCCGGCCGAACTGGTGCCCGCGGGGTACACGCCGCTCTCGTGGCTCACCGTGCTCACCGAGCGCGGCGCGAGCGAGCGCTATCCGCAGGGCGTGCCGGCGTCGGTCCGGGCGCAGGTCGAGCGCGAGCTGGCACTCGTGCAGGAACTGCGCTACGAGGCTTTCTTCCTCACCGTGCACGACGTGGTGCGCTTCGCGCGCGCCAAGGGCATCCTGTGCCAGGGCCGCGGCTCGGCGGCGAATTCGGCCGTCTGCTACTGCCTGGGCATCACCGAAGTCGACCCGACGCAGACCACGCTGCTGTTCGAGCGCTTCATCAGCCGCGAACGCAACGAGCCGCCGGACATCGACGTCGACTTCGAGCACGAGCGGCGCGAGGAGGTGATCCAGTACATCTACGCCAAGTACGGCATCGAGCGCTGCGCGCTGGCCGCGGCGCTCGCCACCTACCGCACGCGCGGCGCGGTTCGCGACGTCGGCAAGGCACTGGGCCTGGACGAAGGCCCGATCGACGCTGTCGCGCGTTCGATGCACTGGTTCGACGACACCGATCGATTGCAGCGCGGCCTCGTCGAGGCCGGGCTCGACCCGGCCTCGCTCGTCGTGCGGCAGTGGATGGACCTGGTGGCCACGCTGCACGGCTTTCCGCGCCACCTGTCGCAGCACGTCGGCGGCTTCGTGATCGCGCGCGACAAGCTCAGCCGCCTGGTGCCGATCGAGAACGCGGCGATGGACAACCGCCGCGTCATCCAGTGGGACAAGGACGACCTCGAGTCGCTCGGCCTGCTCAAGGTCGACGTGCTGGCGCTCGGCATGCTCAGCTGCATCCGCCGCGCACTGGCCTTCATGACGCTGTGGCACGGCCGGCCCTGGCGCATGCAGGACATCCCGCGCGAGGACCCGGCCACCTACGAGATGTGCTGCCGCGCTGACACCGTTGGCGTGTTCCAGATCGAGAGCCGCGCGCAGATGAGCATGCTGCCGCGCCTGAAACCGCGCCGCTTCTACGACCTGGTGATCGAGGTGGCGATCGTGCGGCCCGGTCCGATCCAGGGCGGCATGGTGCATCCGTACCTGCAGCGACGCGACGCGCTGGCCGCGGGCACGCTCGCGCCGTCGAAGTACCCCGCGCTGAATGCCGCGCTCGAGCGCACGCTGGGGGTGCCGTTGTTCCAGGAGCAGGTGATGCAGATCTGCACCATCGCCGCCGGCTTCACACCCGGCGAGGCCGACGGGCTGCGCCGCGCGATGGCCGCCTGGCGGCGTGACGGTCATGTCGACCAGTTCGAGGCGCGCATCAAGCAGGGCATGGCCGCGCGCGGCTACGACGCCGAGTTCGCCGACGGCATCTTCAGGCAGATCTGCGGCTTCGGTGAGTACGGCTTCCCGGAGAGCCATGCCTACAGCTTCGCGCTGCTGGCCTACGTGAGCGCGTGGATGAAGTGCCACGAGAGTGCGATCTTCGTCGCCGCGCTCTTGAATTCGCAGCCGATGGGCTTCTACGCGCCCTCGCAACTGGTGCAGGATGCGCGGCGCCACGGTGTCGAGGTGCGGCCGGTGGATGTATGTGCGAGCGATTGGGACTGCACGCTGGAAAGAAGAACCGATGGCGGCGCGCAGCCTGCGGTGCGCCTGGGGCTGCGCCAGGTGGGTGGCTTCGCGCAGACCAGCGCCGAGCGCGTGATGTGCGCGCGACGCATGAGTGGCTTCACGAGCGTGGACGACCTCGCACGCCGCGCCCGGCTCGATGCGCAAGACCTGCAGTCGCTCGCGCGTGCCGACGCGCTGCAATCGCTGGCCGGCCACCGCCGCCGCCAGCTCTGGGCGGCGGCAGGCCAGGGCCGGCCCGAGAAAGCCTTGCTCGCCGACGCGCCGATCGTCGAGCAAGCCCATGAACAGCCCGACCTGTTCGAAGCTCCCGAAGGCGAGGCGATCGCAATCGACTACGCCGCCACTGGCCTGTCGCTGCGCCGCCATCCGCTCGCGCTGCTGCGCGGCAAGCTCACGCGCCGCGGCTGGAAGAGCTCAGAACAACTCGCGCAACTGCCCGACGGCGCACACGCCTGGGCCTGCGGCATCGTCACGATGCGCCAGCAGCCCGAGACGGCCAAGGGCGTCATCTTCGTCACGCTCGAAGACGAGACAGGCAGTGTCAACGTCATCGTCTGGCGCCATGTGCGCGAACGCCAGCGCCCGGCGCTGCTGCGCTCGCGATTGCTCGCAGTGGCTGGGCAATGGCAGGCCAAGGACGGCACGACGCACCTGATCGCACGGCGGCTGGTCGACGTGACGCCGTGGCTGGGGGCGGTGGCGACGAGCTCGAGGGATTTTCATTGAGCGCTTCGGCTGCCGGCTGGCGCCATCGCGGCCGAGTGCACAAAATGCCTTTCGGATCACTCGGGCTACGATCAACCCCCCTTTGCGACGGCCGCGCAAACCCGGACCTGCCCATGCGAATGTCTTTGTCAACGCTGTCGGCGTGCTGCGGTCTGCTGCTGGCGGCCTGTGCGAGTCCACCGCCGGCCGTCGCGCCGACGGACGCCGTCGAACGTACGCAGGCTGTGGCCCCGCACGAAGCTGCTCGAGTGACAACGTCGGCGACGGATGCGCAGCCCGACGGCGTGATCGAAGAGGCTCGCGGCTCGGTGCGCTCGACGGCCGAGTGGCTTGCGCGCAGCGTCGACAGCTGGTTCGGCGACAAGCCATTCACGCAGGGCGGCTCGGTGACGCAGGGGCGTCTCAGCCTGAGTTTGTACAAACGCCAGGACGAAAACCTCAATGTGGGCTTGCGCTTCAACGCCCGATTCCATCTGCCCAACCTCGAGGACAAGACTTACATCTATGTCGGCCGCGACAACACGCGAGACATCATCACCGACAAGCCCGGCACTTTTTCCCGCCAACAGCGCTTGTTGCCCCAGACGCCCGCCGACCGCAGCTTCTTTGCGGGGGTCGGCAGGTCCCTCGACGACGCGATCGATCTGCGCCTCGGCTTGCGTGGCGGCCTCAAGCCCTATGCACAGGCGCGCTACCGACGCCCATGGTCGCTCGGCCCGGCCGACCTGGTCGAGTTTCGCGAGACCGTGTTCTGGACGGTCGACGATCACGTCGGGTCGACCACCGCGTTTTCCTACGAGCACGCCTTCACATCGACCTTGGCGGCGCGCTGGCTCAACGCACTGACGATCACCCAGGTCACGAAGAAATTCGAATGGCACAGCGGCCTGGGCCTGTTCAAGTCACTTGGAGAGCAACGCCTCTTGTGGATCGAGGCGCTGGCCAGCGGGATGCAAGGCAGCGGCGTTGCCGTGCCCGACTACGGACTGCAGGCGCACTGGGAACAGCCGGTGCACAAGGACTGGCTGTTGGGCGAGATCGTGGTCGGCCACTTCTGGCCACGCCCCGACGTGCTGCAACCCCGAGGGCGCGCGTGGGCCTTGGGCGCTGGCCTGAAGATGAATTTCTAATTCCGGGCCGGCCATCGCCTGGCTTTTCGCATCAACCGCGGCAACACGAGGGCGGCGGCGTGATCGGGCGACATCGGGTTTGCACTGGCTACGGAACGAAACGCAAGGCCGCGGCGTAAACCTGCCACGCCGCCCTTTCGGCTGGCGGTGTCGCAGGTCCCGAACAGCTCAGGGTGGATCGGGACGTATTGCGTTTGCGTTCAATGTCAAGAGGAGATCACATGCGACCGTTCCGTCTTCTTTCGGTGCTCTCGTTGCTGGCCGCCATCGGCGCCGCGGCCCATGCAGGCACGCCAGCGTTCCTGAAATTCAGCGGCGCGATCGGCGTCGACCCGCTTACCGCGGCTGGTGGTGTCGATGTCTCGAACGTCGTGCGTGGCATCTCCCCCGGGGGTCGTGCCTGGGTGATTCGCAAGTTCAGCGCCACCGTGGGTGCCGATGGCTCCATCTCGGCCAGGGGCAAGGGACTGTTGTTTTCCAGCGGCGATGTCATTGCGACACGGGGAACTGTCGCGGCTGTTGCGGTGACGCTGTTCTGCGGCGCCGCAGACGCCACCGCGCGTCGATTCACGTCGCCGGGCGGAGCGCTCGACGCCGCAGGCAGCTTCAGCATCCGGGGCATGCTGAGCGAAGACGGTATCAACACGGCCGTGCTGCCGGCTACTTGCGACAACCCGCAACTGCTGGTGCGCGCATTCAACACGACCACCCAGGCTGCGGGCGGCTGGTTCGCCGCCGGCATCGTCGGCAGCGACGACGACGACTGATCGCTGGGCGCGGTTGCCGCCACCGCCGCCGGCACGTTCGTCGGGCTTGCCGGCGGTGCGGCCAGGCGCGTGCACTTGGCACGCGCCGACCCCGGACGACCACTCGACTGGGTGGTCGTCGCCGCCTGACGGGAATGCTTCTCCGCTTCGCCTCGTACACGTCCGAAGGAGGGCAGCCCATGGAGAAGAGCGCGACGGCGAAGCCGGACTCGACGGACCCCGGCGGCGAAGTCGAGTTGCCACATCAGCTGCTCACGACGCCACCTGCCGATGACGGGACCGGGGACACCGAACCCGGTCTGCTCTCGTTCTTCGCTGCATGGAGCGAAAGGCGCTATGCCACCAAATGCTGTCGCGAGCTGATGCAATTGCATGAAGCCGTGTCCGCGAGGCATCCGGGTGCAGCCGGCTTGGAGCTCTACAAACTGATCGTCTTGGCGCGCCTGGGCGGTGATGCCGCGCTGGCCCAGCAAGTGCTTGGACGCGCGGCCGAGAGTTATGCGCTCTGGCCGGTGCCGCGCGCGCTGACGTTCCGCGACGTCGTTCACTACCTCACGGTGTCCGGATACCTCGACGTGAATCACGGCAGGCGCTGGATCTGTTCGGATGTGCGGCGCTTCATCGACTCGGCCATCCCGAAGCATCTGTAGCTGGGACAGCCAGTGACGGCAGCGACGTAGACTGGCTGCTCCGCGGTCCAGGGAGCCATCGATGCGTCAGATCGGATTGCTCGCCGCGACGTGCGCGGCGAGCCTCTTTGCCGCCGGATGCCAGGGGGGCAGCGGCGCTGCGCCCATCGCCATCCTCGCGGTCGGCGACATCGCGCAGTGTGGCGGCCGGCCCGCCGCCGATTCGGCCGCAGCGACGACGGCCACTGTGGTCGAGGCGCAGGCGCCAGACATGCCCTTGCTGTTGCTCGGCGACCTGGTCTACGCCTCGGGCACGCTGGCCGAGTATCAGAACTGCTACGAGCCCACCTACGGCAGGTTCATGGCGCGCAGTTTTCCGGCCCCCGGTAACCACGACTACGGCGTGCCCGGCGGCGCCGACTACTACACCTACTTCGGCGCGCGAGCCGGCCCCGACAGGCGCGGCTACTACAGCTTCGATCTGGGCAGCTGGCACATCGTCTCGCTCAACAGCAACGTCGACATGTCCACCGGTTCGGCTCAGGAAGCATGGCTGCGTGCGGACCTCAGGGCGGCCCGCAGCAAGAAGTGCACGCTGGCGTACTGGCACCATCCGCGCTTCTCGTCCTCGAGCACCCACGGCGACGACCCGCGCTCCGCGGACGTCTGGAAGACGCTCTACGAGTTTGGTGCGGACCTGGTGCTCGTCGGCCACGATCACACGTACGAGCGCTTCGCACCGCAGGATCCCGGCGCCGCCGCGGACCCCGCCAGGGGCATCCGCCAGTTCGTGATCGGTACCGGCGGTGCGGCGCTCTACGCGTTCGGCGCCCCCAAGTCCAACAGCGAGGTCCGCGCCGCAGGCTCCTTCGGTGTCGCGAAGTTCGTGCTCGACGATGGCCGGTACCGCTGGGAGTTTCTTCCGGCGGCGGGCAGCAGTTTCTCCGACCGCGGCGAGGCAAGTTGCGTGCCGTAGCGCGCATCGAGCGCGGCAAGCGAGCACGCTGCGATACTCGCGGCCCCATGCATGTCGCCGCCCTCCGTCAGCGCCTGCGTTCCCTCGGCGCGCTGCCCACCCATGAAAGACAGGTGCTGCGGCGCTGGGCGCTGGCTACGCCCCAGGACGGCGGCCGGCGCCGCATCGAGCACTACCTGCCGTTGAGGGTGCGTGCGGCGCTGCCAGCACTGGTCGAGGAGCTCGCCGGCCTGGCACGAATCCGGTCCGAACACCCGAGCACCGACGGCTCGATCCGCCTGCTGGTTGCTCTGGCCGACGGGCAGTCGGTGGAGGCCGTGCTGCTGCCCAAGGGCGGTCTGTGCGTATCGACCCAGGCAGGCTGCGCCGTGGGCTGCGTGTTCTGCAAGACGGGCGAGTCGGGCCTGTTGCGTCAGATGGGAAGCGCCGAGATCGTGGCCCAGGTGGCGCTGGCGCGCTCGCGACGGTCGGTGACCAAGGTCGTCTTCATGGGCATGGGCGAGCCGGCACACAACCTCGACGCCGTGATGGAGGCGATCGACCTGCTCGGCCGCGAGGGCGGCATCGCGCACAAGAACCTGGTGCTGTCGACCGTGGGCGACATGCGCGTGTTCGAACGCTTGGCTGGCCTGGTCGTGGGTGACGTCAGGCCAGCGCTGGCGCTGTCGCTGCACAGCACGCACGACGCGCGTCGCGCCACGCTGCTGCCGCGTGCACCGGAGATCGACGTTGCCGAACTCGTTGCGCAGGGCGAGCGCTACGCGCGCGCCATCGGCTACCCGATCCAGTACCAGTGGACGCTGCTTGCCGGTGTCAACGACGGCGATGACGAGATCGAGGGCCTGATCGCCCTGCTGCGCGGCAAGTACGCGATCCTCAACATGATTCCGTACAACCACGTCGAGGGCTTCAGGCATCGACGGCCGGACGCCGAACGCTGCACTGCGATCTTCCGCCGGCTGAACCAGCGCGGCGTGCTCACACGCATGCGGCAGTCGGCAGGGCAAGATGTGGACGCCGGATGCGGACAACTGCGGTCGCGCGTGATCGCGCTGCAGGCGGCCTAGGGCCAGCGCCGGCCCGGCGCAAGCGCCCCGTCGCGTCAACGGGCCTTAGTTGTCGCCCTCGACGAGCGCAATGCGCCGCTGCAGTCGTTGCAGCTCACCGGTGTCACCGGCCTTCCTGGCGCGCAGCGCCTGCACCTTGAGCCAGGCCAGCAGCGGGCGCCGCCAGCCCTGGGCCGATGCAGTGTCGACCGCACTGTCGATTTGCGACGGGCTGGCCTGACCGGCGCGGAACAGCACCGCGACCGCGATCAGGCGTGACAGCGGGTCTTCCTCGGCGGGCGCCGCGGCCGCCGTTGCGGCCCCCGCGGCCAGGGCCGATGCCGCGCGCTGCTGTGCCACGGGCAAGAGCGCGATCGTCTCGCGCGACAGCGGCCTGGCGGCCAGGTGGTCGGCATAGGCGCGCTCGGCCGCAGCGGCATCCGCACGCAGCGCTTCGAAGCGCACGCACGGCTCGAACACGAGGCTCGCTACGCGCACCGCGCAATCCATCAGTTCCACACGCGCCGCCAGCTCGGGGCGGCCAGTCGCGGACACCGCCGCGCGTGCGCGCGCCAGCTCGGTGTCGTGGAGTCTCGTGTCGCCGCTCAGGTAAGCGACGGCGGCGCGGTCGAACGCGCCCTTGGCTTCGGACTGCCACGCAGGGGGCGGCGGGCCGCTGGCGCAGCCGGCGATCGCCGCGGCAAGCGACAGGGCGATGGCGCGCGTCGTTGTCATTTGAGCCTCAGCTCGCCCTCTCGCGCGTCCTTGGCGAAGGGCCACTTTCGGTTGAGCTCGTCGACCATCGACTCGACCTTGCGCACCGTGGCATCGACCTCGCGGCGCAGCGCGGCCAGATCGGTGGTGCCTTCACGCACGTTGCCCGCCACCGCCTGCGCCTCCGCGAGCAGCGCGTCGACCTTCTTCAGCGTACCGCGCGCATCGGCCAGCAGCGCATTGAGCTGCACGACGCTGGCCTTGGTCTCCGGCAGCAGGCCATCGGGCCCGAGCACTTGCGCGTCGGCGCGGGCGGCCATGCCGTCCAGACGTGCCAGCAGTGCATTGACACGGTCGACGGTCGCGGCGAGCTTCCTGGTGTCGATGTCCTTGCCCAAGAGCGCGCCCAGTGCACCCTGGGGCTGGTTGAGCTTGTCGGTCAGTGTCTTGAGATTGTCCAGGCTCGCGGTCAGCGCCGAGTCGGGTGCGGTCAGGCGATTCAGGTTGCCGATCAGCTCGCGGGCCGCGGCCAGCAGGATCGGCAGTTCCGCGGCGGTGTCACCGACGAGCACCTTGCGCTCGGCGCCATCGGGCAGCGGAGGATCGCTGAGCACCCCCGTGTAGGCGCGCAACGAAGCGCCGCCGACCAGGCTGCGCACGAGCGTGAACATGCTCGAGGTGCGCAGCCAGTGGGCGTCCTTGCGCGGCACGTCGATCAAGACGCGCGCATTGCCCTCGGGCGACAGCTCGACACGCCGCACGCGCCCGATCGCGAATCCCGAGAACGTGAGGTCCATGCCCACCCGCACGCCTTCGGAGTCGTCGACCAGCAGGACCAGGCGCTGTGTCTGCTCGAACACGCCACGCGCGTACATCAGGTACAGCGCGGTGCCGCCTACGAGCGCCACCAGCAGCGCCAGCAGCAGGCCGGCCTTCAGCTCGAGGTATCGCACGGGCGGGGTGTCGCTCACCTTGTGCTCATTCATCTTCTCGTCTTCACGCCGATCGACTCGACCCACAGTCAATAGTAGTTGCCCACGAGCGATGCGCCTTCGATCAGCAGGATGACGAAGAACATGCGCACCAGGCCCTGCAGCTCGGCGCTCGTGCCTGCGCGCGGCCGCGCCGGCCCGATCAGCACCGAGGCCACGGGCAGTAGCGCCACCGCGAGCGCCATCGCCAGGATCTTCAGGCTGAAAACGAGCGCGACGGCGGGACTGAATACATGGCCCACGGTGCGGGTATAGCTCTCCAACCCGGCGGTCGTGAACCCGTACACCGAGAGGTAGGCCAGCACCAGCGTGACGCCGCAGCTGATCGCCGCCAGCAGCAGTGCGCACACGATGCCGGCGCTCACGCGCGGCAGCACTTCCAGATGCATCGGATCGATGGCCGCTCGAAGCCGCGCGTCCCAATCGCCACGCGCGCGCAGGGCTGCGATTTCGGTGGCGCGTGGGATCGTGCAGCGCAGCGCCGCGAACAGCGCCGCCGTGAGCGGGATCAGCTCCAGCACCAGCA
>Ga0224500_10001122_pt1 | contig 16436 bp, 14 predicted proteins | sample SF_Oct11_sed_USG_FD_168126 | JGI IMG/M metagenome (GOLD analysis project Ga0224500, IMG submission 168126) | Sediment microbial communities from San Francisco Bay, California, United States - SF_Oct11_sed_USGS_4_1 | ecosystem: Environmental > Aquatic > Marine > Sediment | place: USA: California... | reverse complement strand
TATACCTTTCTGCACGCGAAATGCGCTCTGTCTTTGACGGTGATCGTGTTGCACTGCGCGTCGTCGGGCTGGATCGTCGCGGTCGTGCAGAAGGCCGGGTTGTTGAAGTGCTCGAACGTGGAGTCCGAGAAATCGCCGGCCAGTTCATATTGGAACGGGGCATAGGCATTGTCGTTCCGGACAATCCAAAAATATCGCACCGGATACTGATTCCTAAAGAGGACTTCGCCGCCGCCCGTCCGGGCCAGATGGTGATTGCCGAAATTCTCGACTATCCAACCGACATCGAACAGCCGACGGGTCGCATCATCAGCGTCATTGGTGCGCCGGACAAGAAAGGCATTGCCACCGACATCGCGATTCACTCGCACGCCATACCGAATTCCTGGCCCAAAACCGTTCGTGCGGAAGCGAAAGCATTTGGCAAAAGCATACCGGCGTCTGCAATTGGTGATCGCCTGGACCTTCGCGACGTGGCGCTGGTTACGATTGACGGGGCGGATGCGCGGGATTTTGACGATGCGGTGTATTGCGAGCCGTCCGGTAACGGATGGCGCCTCATCGTTGCGATTGCCGATGTCGCTCATTACGTGCAGGTCGAATCGCCGATTGACAAGGAGGCGATCAGGCGCGGTACGTCGGTCTACTTCCCGGACCGAGTTGTACCCATGTTGCCGGAGGTGCTGTCCAACGGGCTTTGCTCGTTGAACCCCAAGGTAGACCGCCTGTGTATGGTTTGCGATATGAAAGTGGATGCGGACGGAAAGGTAGGCCGGTCGCGATTTGCCGAGGCAGTGATGCGTTCGCAGGCTCGTCTGACCTACACCGAGGTTGGCGAGTTCCTCTCGGATGGCAAGGCCCGAGCCATAGCTTCGTCACTGCAACAGCCGCTGACCAATTTGCACAATCTGTTCAAAGTTCTTATCAAGGCCCGGCAACGACGCGGCGCCATCGAGCTCGACATCCCGCAGACGCGTATTTCGCTCGACGAAGATGGCACGATCCGTGAAATCGTTGCAGTCGAACGCAACGACGCACACAGGCTGATCGAGGAATGCATGATCGCCGCAAACGTGCAGGCCGCCAAATTCTTGCGCAAACACCGCATCGCCGGGCTTTACAGAGTGCATGCCAAGCCCGACCCGGACCGCTTCGATGAACTTCGCCAATACCTGCTGGGCCTCGGCTTGAAAGTGCCGCATCCTGATCACGTAGAACCGAGGGAATTCAACAAGATGCTGAAGCAGGTCGAAGGGCGCCCCGACTCGCAGGCCATATCAATGGCAATGTTGCGCTCGCTGATGCATGCGGAATACACACCGACCAACATCGGCCACTTCGGCCTGTCGCTCGATGCGTATGCCCACTTTACGTCGCCGATTCGTCGTTACCCGGACCTTCTGGTGCACCGGGCGATCCGGCACATTCTGCGAACCGGCAAAGCAGGAAGCTATCATTACGACAGTTCGGCGATGGAACGCCTGGGCGCAGTCTGTTCCGCTCATGAGCGTCGTGCGGAGGAAGCGACTCGCGAAGTCGAAGCCTGGCTCAAGTGTCAGTTCATGGAAGACAAGGTCGGGCAGACCTACAGCGGGGTCATTACCGGCGTCACGAGCTTCGGTGCATTCGTACAGATTCCCGAAATGCAGATCGACGGACTCGTTCACGTGACCAGCCTCGCCAATGACTACTATCACTACGAGGCCGCGTCGCAGGCACTGGTGGGAGAGCGCAGCGGCACACGCTACAGGCTGGGAGACAAACTCAAGGTCAGCGTGGCACGCGTGGACCTCGACACGCGACGAATAGATTTCAGCCTGGTCGAAGATGCCGCGGCAACCAAGCAACGCGGCCCGTCGCGAATGCGCAGGGGCGGCAAACGCTGATGGCGAGCGCCCGGTACGTCGCCGGCCTGCGAGCCGTCGAACAGTTGCTTGGCAGCGACCAGGCGCGCATTTCCCGCTTGTTTGCCGAGTACCAGTCCGCCAATCCGCGGGTCGAAGCCATTATCGCCCAGGCGAATGCGCGCGGAATCGAAATACAGTCTGCAAATCGTGCCCGGTTGCGGCAGATAAGTGGCGAGCCGCGACATCAGGGCATCGTTGCCGAAATTGTCCGAAGCACGGTGCTGGATGAGGCGGCCCTCAGGACGCTGGTCGAAAAGCATCTAGCGGACGACTCCGCAGCACCGCTATTGCTCCTGATCCTCGACGGCCTTCAGGATCCGCACAATCTCGGTGCCTGCCTGCGTACCGCGGATGCGGCGGGAGTCGATGCGGTCGTGGTGCCACGGCATGGTGCGGCCAGCCTCGGGCCTACGGTCAGTAAAGTCGCAGCCGGTGCCGCGGAGTGCCTGCCGTTTGCCAGCGTACCGAATATCGGTCGGGTGCTTGCCTGGCTGAGCGAATACGGCGTCACCTCCATTGCAACCAGCGACGCCTCGGAGAAGACGCTGTTCGACTGTGACCTCAGCGGGCCGCTCGCGCTGGTAATGGGGCGTGAGGAAACAGGAGTGAGCAAAGGGGTGGCGTCGCGCTGCGACGCGTTGGTCGCGCTGCCTATGCACGGATCGGTCTCCAGCCTCAATGTTTCGGTTGCTACGGGCATATGCCTGTACGAGGCTGTACGCCAACGGTCGATTTAGAAAATCACATAAAACATTGAAAAACATAACAAAAATACATTGATCAAAGGGCCTCGGCCGGACGCCGGGGAATATCTGTATCGCTGCATTAATGCCCTGATTACGTTGTTATCCAGAGGCGGATTGGGTAGGATGCGCGTCCCCGCCAGCTGGCTGGGAATCACCTCTTGCCTCACCGGGATACCGGGAGGCTGTAATCCGTAAGGGGACACAATGAGACATTACGAAATCGTGTTTCTGGTTCATCCGGACCAGAGCGAGCAGGTGCCTGCCATGGTGGAACGTTACCAGGCAATGGTCACCGGGTCCGGCGGTACCGTGCACCGCAATGAAGACTGGGGCCGGCGGCAGCTGGCTCACCCGATCCACAAGGTTCACAAAGCGCACTACGTTCTGTTGAACGTCGAGTGCAACCATGACGTGATCGACGAAATCACCAGTGCCTTCCGTTTCAACGATGCCGTACTTCGACACCTCGTGATCAGTCGAAAGACTGCCGTAACCGAAGCGTCGCCAATGGCGATCGCCGTTGAAGAGGAAAAGGTTCGTGAGCGTGAGTCACAGCGACGCCGGGATGCCAAGGCAGCAGCCGAAACGGCGATGCTGGCCGATTCCCGATCGGATGACGACTCATCGGATGACGATGACGATTCAGACGATGACATGGACGACGATGACGATATCGTCAGCGAAGCGCGCAGGGCCTGACGGAGAGAGATGAAATGAGTCGATATTCACGCAGACGAAAATATTGTCGCTTCAGTGCCGAGGGCATTGAGGAGATTGACTACAAGGACCTGGGACTGCTCAAGGCGTTCGTAACGGAAACCGGCAAGATCGTGCCGAGCCGCATTACCGGCACGAAGTCGCACTATCAACGGCAGTTGTCGGCGGCTGTCAAGCGCGCCCGTTTCCTGGCGTTGCTGCCTTATACCGACCGGCACTAGGCCGGTCGCCCCGCCCCAAAAGCCGGAGACAGGGATAGTGCAACCGGTCGCAAAATGGCTGGTGGCACGGCCGCAAAATGCTGTGCTCGGGCTGGCGGCTACGTTGTTGTTGCCGTTCGCGCAGTTGATCAGCGGATCGATCATCGTGCTGCTGACGCTGCAGCAGGGGCTGCGAGTCGCGTTTCTCGAAAGTGTGGCGGCGCTCGCCATACTGGGCGTATTGTCGCTGATAGTCAGTGCACCGCTGGCACAGCTGCTGGTGAACGCAGTGGTAACCTGGTTGCCGGTCATGTTGTTGGCGGCACTGATGGTCAGGTCGCGGTCATTGACGCTGGCTTTTCAGGTTTCGGCGATTGCAGCAATCGTCGTAACCATGGGTTTTTTCGTTGTCCTGGACGACCCGACGGTATTCTGGGGCGATGTATTGATGAGGCTTTCGGCATTTTTTGCCGAGCTCGGATTGCAGGAGCAGTCGGACTTACTGGCTACTCAAAAGGATCTGCTTGCTCCTCAGATGACTATGGTGGTCGTCGGTTCGAGCTGGTCGATAATTGTGCTGGTGCTGGCTTTGGGCTATGCGTTGTATCGCGTGTTGCCAGGGAAAAGCGCCACGTTTGGCCGCTTTTGCGATTTGAATTTTGGTCGAGTGCTGGCCTTAATCATGGCTGTGACGTCGGTAACCGCGGTTTTCGCCGGCACGGCCTGGCTGCAGAATATTGCTTTTGTAGCGTTTGTGATCTTCTGGGTGCAAGGCCTCGCGATTGTGCATTGGATGCACCTCGAGCGCGGAGTGCACATCGTAGTAGTGATCGGGCTGTACGCCCTGATTTTTGTGTTGAACGCGCTAGTCGTCATCGGGCTCGCGGCGGTTGGATACACGGATGCGTGGTTTGAATTTCGAAACCGCAAGAAACGCGCATGATGCGGCATACGCAGGGCATACATGCGAATAACTGGCATTTAGTAACAAGGTTTGTGACATGAACGTAATTCTTCTGGACAAGGTGGAGAACCTCGGCTCGATCGGGGATCTGGTAACGGTCAAGCCGGGCTACGGACGCAATTATCTGCTGCCAAGTGGCAAAGCGTCGCTGGCAACGAAAGAAAACCTGGCCGAATTCGAAACGCGCCGGGCGGAACTCGAGAAACATGCTGCCAAGGAACTGGCTGCAGCGCAGGACCGTGCAAATCTCGTCAAGGGTATGGAACTTATCATTCCTGCCAATGTGGGATCCGAGGGCAAGCTTTTCGGATCGATTGGTCCGATCGATATTTCCGAAGCATTCGAAAAAGTCGGCGTGGAAGTTGCGCGAAGCGAAATTCGCATGCCGGACGGCCCGATCCATGAGGTAGGTGAGTATTCCATTGGCCTTCACTTGCATACGGACGTCAATGTCGATGTAACCGTTCGCGTGGTTGCCGAAGAATAGTAACCTGTGGAATCCGGTTCTGAGCGATGTGATACTTTAGACAGCAACCGGTAGTCGATTCAGAACAGGAAAAAAAATGGTGCGAGCACTGGAGGAAGGGGCAGCGATTGAGTCGGTCGAGCGCCGCCTCAGGGTGCCGCCAAACTCCGTCGAAGCCGAGCAGTCGCTGCTCGGCGGACTGATGCTCGACAATGCCGCTTGGGACAAGGTTGCGGACCTTGTTACCGATGTGGATTTCTATCGCAAGGATCACCGGCTGATTTTCCGGGCGATCGCCGAACTTGCCGAAGACAGCAATCCTTGCGATGTCGTTACCGTGTCCGAGTTCCTGGATAATCGTAACGAGCTGACATCGGCGGGCGGCCTCGAATACCTGGCGACTCTCGCCAACGAAACGCCCGGTGCCGCCAACGTCGCGGCTTATGCGCGAATTCTTCGTGAACGTTCAACTCTGCGCTCGCTTATCAATGCCGGCAACGAAATAAGCGGCAATGCTTACACAACCGAAGGGCGAAGCGCCACGGAACTCGTCGACGAGGCAGAGCGACTCGTATTCGAAATCGCCGAGAGAGGCTCGCGCGGCAAGTCCGGGTTTCGTGCGCTGAAGCACATTCTTCCCGAAGCGGTGGATCGAATAGACCTTTTGCATCAGTCAGAAGGCGACATCACCGGAATCCCGACCGGCTATACAGAATTCGACAAGCTGACGGCGGGCCTTCAGGCAGGTGATCTTGTTATCATCGCGGGACGGCCGTCGATGGGCAAGACGACGCTTGCCGTCAATATTGCTGAAAATGCAGCGATAGGAGCCCGCGTACCGACGGCCATTTTTTCGATGGAAATGCCGGCTCAGCAGCTCGCGTTTCGCATGATTTCCTCTCTGGGTCGAGTCGACCAGACGCACTTGCGGACCGGGAAGTTTCCGGACGAGGACTGGTCTCGCATTAACACCGCCGTGCAGCTGATGTCCGATGCGCCGATTTTTATCGACGATACGCCGGCTATGTCGCCGACAGAGATCCGTGCCAGGGCGAGAAGGCTGAAGCGCGAACACGGACTGGGGCTGATTGTGCTGGATTACCTGCAGCTGATGCAGGTTCATGGCAACACCGAAAACCGCGCCACGGAAATCTCGGAAATTTCCAGGTCTTTGAAAGCGCTGGCAAAGGAATTGAGCCTGCCGATCATTGCGTTGTCGCAGCTTAACAGGAGTGTTGAGCAAAGGACTGACAAGCGTCCGGTCATGTCCGATCTGCGCGAGTCTGGTGCGATCGAACAAGACGCGGACCTGATCGTCTTTATTTACCGGGAAGAAGTTTACAACCAGGATACGCCGCGCAAGGGCATCGCCGACATAAGCATTGCCAAACAGCGTAACGGACCGATAGGTGAGTTCCCGCTTACCTTCGTTGGTCGCTTTACGAAGTTCGAGAACTGGGCACCCGAATCGTACATGGGCGAGGATTATCCGTGAGTTTCGGGGCCCGGATTCGAATCCGGCTCGGCGCTTTGCAACACAACTTCACGATTCTCCGCAACGCTGCCGGGGCCGCGAAGATCTGCGCGGTTGTCAAAGCCAATGCTTTCGGCCACGGGCTGCTCACCATCACCCGAAATCTTCCAGATGTGGACAGTTTTGCTGTTGCCCGACTCAGCGAGGCACGCACGCTTCGCGATGACGGCAATAAGAAGCCGATCGTCCTTCTGGCGGGTGTGCTCACAAATGACGACTTGCGGCAGGCGCTGCACCTGGACTGCGAGATCGTTGTACACAACCTGTCGCAGCTGGAGGCGCTGGAAGCGTTCGGACCGGCCGCGGCAACCGTTTGGCTGAAGGTTGACACGGGGATGCACCGACTTGGTGTTTTTCCCGAAGATGTCGAATCCTGCGTCGAGCGTCTCCGGGCCTGTCCGGCCGTCAAGTCCACCCGACTGATGTCTCACCTGGCCAATGCGGACGATCCCGATGATCCGATGACTTCGACCCAGTTACGACGATTTGACGAGATTGCCGGCAAGTTTTCCGGTGACATCAGCATCGCCAACTCTGCCGCGATCCTTGCGCCGGGGCGACATGCGGCAGTAAAGGCACGCGCTGGTTCGAATGTCTGGGTCCGGCCGGGCATCGCGCTGTATGGAGTTTCGCCCTTGAAAGGCCACTGCGGTGCCGATCTGGGCTTGCAGCCGGTCATGGAGTTCGAGTCCCACCTCGTGGCCGTCAAACTGGTACGGAAAGGCGAACCCGTCGGTTACGGAGGAACCTGGACGGCCGGTCAGGACACCGCCATCGGAATAGTTTCAGCCGGTTACGGTGACGGATATTCACGGTTCCTGCCATCCGGCACACCGGTTCTTGTCAACGGCCGGCGGGTTCCATTGGCGGGCACCGTTTCGATGGACATGCTGGCTGTTGACCTGGGGCCCGCATCGCGCGACAAGGCCGGCGACAACGTGCTGCTGTGGGGCGGCGATTTGCCTGTGGAGGAGGTCGCGGCTAACGCCGGGACCATTGCCTACCAGTTGATTTGCGGCGTGACCCACCGAGAGCCCGCCGTGGTCGTCCCTGCCTAGCTGGCGAAGAATCCCATCTTGACGCCTGCGAGCTGCACGACGTCATTGTCGGAAAGCTTGCGCGCCTGCGCGCCAATCGGCTGGCCATTGACGAGCGGATAATCGCCTTCTTCGCCACTCTCGACATGCACGATGAAATATCCTTCTGCGCGTCGCGTAATGGCAGCGACCTGTACGCCGGGCCGTCCCAGCGTCGTCAGCGCTTTGGTCAGTTCCAGCTCGCGCCCGGCAAACGCGCCACTCAATACCTGCAACTTGGCCAGGGGCAGTGATTTTGGTGCCATGCTGGGATCGATTCCTGCATGCGTGCTGGTATGGGGCTGGGGCTTCTTGGCCGCTGGCTTTTCAACCTCCGGCTTCTTCGTTGCCGGCATCTCGACCTTGACGTCCACGCGCTTTTCGGAAGCTCGCTGGGTCTCGGATACGCTGGCTTTGGCAGCCTGCGCAGCTGCACGCTCGGCCTTGGCCAGCTGATCGGCGCTTTGCTGACCGGCCGGTATGACCATGGTCTTTTCGAACTCGTCCTGCTCGGTGTCGTTGGTCTGCTGATCCGAAAATCTGAGCTGGTGGTGACCGATCGTGATTACGTCCCCGTGCTGCAGGGCATGTTTCTTGATCAGCTTGCCATTGACGTAAGTGCCATTGGTGCTGTTCAGGTCTTCCAGGAACGAATCGTTAAGGATGTTGATTATCAACGAGTGGTGACCGCTGACCGCCGGGTTGTCGATTCGAACGTCGTTATCCGGCAGCCGCCCAACGGTATATCGCTCTTTGGACATGTTGTATTCAGCCAGAACCTGACTGTCCAGACTAAGTATTAACCGTGCCATATTCTTATTGCCGCTCTTGTCTTGACCGTTAATCGCGGATTATCCGTATTGCTGCCGGTGAACTGCAGACCGTCCGAACTCCGCCTCCCTTATGAACGAAACATCTTGGATAGTTTCGCCAGTAAACCCTTCTTGGCTGCAAATGACTCTATGACCTGCGCGAGCATTACCGACACGTTGTCCCGGCCCCCGTGATCATTGGTCAGCTGCACCAATTGTTGACCAACCACATCAAGGCTAGCATTAAAAGTGCTGATAGTTAAGTGAATATCCTCATCTTCGACCATGTCCGGCAAGCCATCCGAACACAGAAGATAGATGTCCCCCGGCTCGACATCGTATTCCTGCACCTCGACCTCCACCGTCGGCTCGACGCCGAGGGCCCGGGTCACGTAATTGCGGTTGGTAGAGCGTTGCGCCTCTTCTTCCGAATAAAAGCCGCGGTCTACCAGCTCCTGTAGCAGAGAATGATCCAGTGTCAGCTGTTCGAATCGATCGCCGCGCAGACGATAGGCGCGAGAGTCTCCGACATGTGCAATGGATATTCGATTGTCGAAAAACATTGCCGCGACCAGGGTCGTTCCCATGCCTTCACAATGCGTCTGGCTTTGCGCTGTCTGGAAAATGATCTTGTTGGCTCGCGAAACCGCATCCCGGAGGACGATGGATTGCCTCATCAGGCCGGTCGTCGGATCGACGTCGTTGCGCGTTTCCCGATTCGCGCCGACGGAAGCCAGCTCGGTGATCGTCTGCACGGCGATCCCGCTGGCCACTTCGCCGGCATTGTATCCACCCATGCCGTCGGCAAGGACCATCAGTCCGATTTCGGCATTGGAGCCAATCGCGTCCTCGTTGTGTTCGCGAACCTTTCCGGTATCAGAGATCTCGGCGAACTTTATTTTTCCACGCAGATTCATTGTGCTCTTGGTTGCCTTCTTCTGGTTGTTCAGGTCGATGCGTACTTGGCGCAGTTTCGCAAAGCGGCAGCCATTTCGCCGCCATTGACGAAACGGTTTGTCGGGCGCTTCGCCATGGCTTTGAACAGTACGGCATCGACGCTCGGCGGAATGCCGGCGCGTCGATTCGACACAGGCACCGGGTCGTCAGTCGTTATTTTCGTCATGAGCACTGCGATGTTGGTGGCTTTGAAGGGCACTTCCCCGGTTAAGAGCTCATATAGAGTAACACCTAGTGAAAATAAGTCCGAGTGGCCGGTCAGGGGCTCGGCATTCAATTGCTCGGGTGACATGTACATCGGCGTACCCAGAACAATACCGGTCTTGGTCCGGTTGTTGTCGGTGAGGCGGGCCACTCCGAAGTCGCTGATCTTGAGCGTGTCGTCTTTCCGGTTGTACAGAAGATTCGCCGGTTTGATATCGCGGTGAATAACGCCCTGATTATGGGCGTAGTCCAGCGCCTCCGCGGTCCTGGCGCACAACTCCAGCGCTTTCCTCGGCGCCAGCAATTTTTTCGGGTCGGTGAAGGTGGTCAGTGGGACGCCGGGGAGGTACTCCATGGCAATGTAAGCCAGGTGCTTGTCTTCGCCGGCGTCGAATACCGTAATGATGTTGGGGTGGGTGAGCCGGCCTGCCGACTCTGCCTCGCGGAAAAACCGCTGGCGGGCCTCGGCCAGCTCCTCGTCCTCAAATTCTTTCTCTATCGGTATGACTTTCAGCGCTATGGCCCGATTAATGCGCGGGTCGCGTGCCAGGTAAACGGCACCCATTGCGCCACGTCCGATCTTGCGCTCGATGACGTAGCGCCCCAGCCGCTGCGGGGCCCCACCTTCGCCGTTTTGCGCCACCAGTTTGTTGCTGTTCTGGACGCTTCCCTGGGTTCGCTTCATCCATTCCAGGACGGCTTCGGCACGCTCGGGTTTGGCTTGCTCTTCGAAAGCCAGTGACAGTTTGTACATGGCCGTTGCGACTGTCTCTGACGGCTCGCAATTGCGAAATTCCGCAAATGCCGGCTCGAGTCTCCCGGCTGTCAGGAAATCGTGTCCGCGCTTCAATGCGTTGACGCGCGCCTTGCTTACCGTGCCGGCAAGCCACCAGATCAGCGCAGCAGCACAAGCAAAGATTATCAGCGCCCGGCCGATATCCAGCCGCACCCTGCCAATCAGCAACAGCAGGGCATCGAGCAACAGCAGGCTCACCAACGCGACGGCGGCGAAGACCACGATCTCGCGCCGGCTCCGGCCCGGCAGAAACAGTATGGCAAGGATGGAGAGCAACGCCGGGATCATCAATTCCAGCGCCTTGACCCACGCCGGGCCGATAACCGACTGATGCTGTTCAATATTGGAAAGAAGGGCAGCGACGACTTCTGATCTCGTTACGGGCTGCCCGGAAGGCAGGATTGCCGACGCGCCTGCCAGCGCCGGACTCGTGTCGACGAAAACGGTTCGACCCTCGAGCGTCGACCTGTCGAAATCGGCGCCGAGGAACTGGGCCGCGGTGATATGCGGAACCGGCTCGTAATTGGTCATGAAGAGCAATATGTCCGCGTTCGAGACGCGGGGATCGGGACTGAATGAAGGGTCGTCCAGCGCAATGGCCAGCGGCAGAGACGGGGTCATGATGCCACCCTGCAGGTGCCACATCGTGGAGCTGCGAAGAACCTGATCGTTGTCCGGCTGAAGTGTGAATACGCCTCGCTTCGTGGCTACATCGGCAAAGCGGTTACCTGTCGGAACGAAAACAGGGGTACCTGCGCTCAAGGTTGCGGCCCAGCCGGGCAATTCGCCGGCGACGTCCGTTTCAGGCGGCTCCGTCAGGATGATTCGACGAACTTTTGCGGATTTCAAGGTCCCGATAATCTCGCCATAGCGGTCGTGAATCTCGGGCAGCGTTCTGCGTGCCGGGTTAATGCTGACTATCAATCCATCGGCCAGCGGTTCATTGCGCACGTGCGATGCGAATTGGTCGAAAAGAAAGCGGTCCACCGAGACGAAGAGCGGCGCGGCGGGGCCATACAGAAGGATCAGCAGTACGCTGACCAGGCTGAGTGTGACCAGTCGGTCCCGGTGTTCTTTTTTCGTTTTGTCCAAGATCTGGGTTCTCTACATAACGTCGCGAGTATAGGAAATAGCAAGCGTTTTTAATGAGATAGGGTTGGCATTTTTTGCGCCATTGGCGTCCTGGGGCCTTTGCTATGATTGGGATTCCGTTACCGGATAGACCCTGTTTCTGCCAATTTTCCGGCCGGGGACCGCCAGTTTGCCGTGAGAGGAGAAAGAACGATGGCACGGAGCAAAATTGCCTACGTGTGCGCCGATTGTGGTGCCCACAGCGTCAAATGGCAGGGACAGTGTCCGGACTGCGCGGCATGGAACACCTTGTCGCAGACCGCCGTGCAGGCAGCCACAGGAAGCCGCAGCGATGCCCGCACACCCGCCAGACTCGGTACCCTGCAGGATGAATCCGGCGAGCGCTATCCGACAGGATTCGGTGAATTCGACCGCGTATTGGGGTCTGGCCTCGTGCCCGGATCCGTGGTCCTGTTGGGCGGCGACCCGGGGGTCGGCAAATCGACCTTGCTGCAGCAGGTCGCCGCCCGGCTGCCTGCCGAACTAAAAGCCTGTTACGCGACCGGCGAAGAGTCACTGAGGCAAATTGCGCAGCGCGCGCATCGACTCGGCCTGGACAACCCGGCACTTAGTCTTCTGGCCGATACGTCATTGGAAAACGTCCTGCAGCAGGCGGTCGAGCTGTCGTCGCGGGTGTTATTCATCGATTCAATTCAAACCCTGAGCTCTGCCGACTTGCCTTCTGCACCAGGCTCGGTTGCACAACTCCGTCAATGCGTCGGCCGTATCGTTCAGTTTGCCAAGCAGAATGAAGTCGCTGTTTTCCTCGTGGGGCATGTGACCAAGGAGGGTGCCATTGCCGGACCGCGAGTCGTCGAGCACATGGTGGATACCGTGTTGTATTTCGAAAACGATCCGGCAAGCCGTTACACAATCGTGCGTGCGGTCAAGAATCGTTTCGGCGCAAGCAGTGAAATGGGTGTGTTTGCGATGACGTCGACGGGATTTCGCGAAGTGCGCAATCCATCCGCCATTTTTCTATCGGGAGATTCCGATAATCGTGCCGGCAGTATCGTGTCGGTTGCGTGGGAAGGCAGCAGACCCTTGTTGCTGGAAATCCAGGCTTTGGTTGCCGATGCCAGCACCAATTATGCACGGCGTTTGGCGCAAGGTATCGATCAGAACAGACTGGCGTTGCTTGTGGCCGTATTGCAAAAACACGGGGGCATTTCGTTAGCTGGCGAAGACGTTTTCGTCAACGTTGTCGGCGGGTTGAGAATTGCCGATACGTCTTCCGATCTGCCCTCGATACTGGCCATCGTATCGAGCTTCGGAGATCGCCCTTGTAAGCAGAAGCTCATGAGTTTCGGTGAGCTGGGGTTGGCCGGTGAAGTCAGGCCGGTGAAGTTTGGTTCCGAGAGAATCGCCGAGGCGGCAAAGCAGGGTTTCAAGACGGCGATCGTGCCCGAGTCCAATGTGCCGCGGGAGTTGGCGGCCGGTATACAGATTATCGGCGTAAGAAAGCTTCAGGATGCCCTGTCGCAGGCATTCGGCTGACACGGTCCCGGGTTTTTACCCGGCTGGCCTGATCCGTGCGCTCATAACTCTGTTCTCGGTTGTCTCTACAATCTCGATCAGATGACCGGCGATTTCCAGCGTCGCGCCGTTTTCAGGGATCGTTTCAAGGGATTCGAGTATGAGTCCGTTCAACGTCTTTGGACCCGCGGTAGGCAGCTTCCAGTTCATAACCCGGTTAAGCTCACGAATATTCGCGCCGCCGCTGACCAGAAATACGTTTTCGCCGTCACGAACCACCTCTGGTTCGTCGCTTGCCGGGTCGGTTGTAAACTCGCCTACTATTTCTTCGAGAATATCTTCCAGCGTCACGATTCCCTGAATATCGCCGTACTCGTCGACGACCAGTGCAAAGCGCTGCTTGGCTTTTTGGAATTGCAGAAGCTGTGTGCTCAGCGGCGTGCCCTCCGGCACAAAATACGGGTCTGTCACCAGCGATTCGAGGTCGCGTTTTTCTATGGCCGGCTTGCTTGACCAGTTGGCGAGGTGCCGCAGGTGCAAGACGCCGATGACGTGGTCGATATTCTCGCGATAGACAGGCATTCGCGTGTGTTCGCTATTGTCGATGACCTTGGATATCTCGCAGAAATCATCTTCAAGGTCGATGCCGATAATCTCGCTGCGCGGGATCATGACGTCTTCGACCGTCACTTTCTCCAGGTCGAGAATGTTAAGGAGCATGTGCCGGTATCTGCTCGAAATACGTGCACCGGCCTCGTAAACGATGGTTCTCAGTTCCTCGCGGCTTAGCGCATATCCTTCGGCGTCCTTTTCCCGCACGCCCAGAAGGTAAAGCACGCCATTTGACGCAACGCTCGTAAGCCACACAAGCGGGTAAACCACCTTCAGAAGTACGAAGTACACGTATGACGCCGGATAGGCGATTCGTTCCGGGTGCAAGGCGGCCAACGTTTTAGGCGCAGCCTCGGAAAAAATCAAAACCACGAGCGTGAGTATCAGCGTTCCGATTGCAACCGCAGGCTCACCACCTATTTTGAGCGCGATGATTGCGACCAGTGAAGCGGCGGAAAAGTTGACCAGGTTGTTACCGAGCAAAATCAGACCGATGAGTCGATCCGGTCGCTGCAACAGTTTTTCGGCAAGCCGGGCACCACGATGGCCGGCACGGGCCCTGTGTCGAAGCCGGTACCGATTCAGGCTCATTAAGGCCGTTTCCGAGCCGGAAAAAAATGCGGAGAGCCCGAGAAGAACGACGAGAAGTCCGAACAGGGCGCCTAACGGAACATCATTGCTCAACGAATGAGTTCCTCCTGAAGCAATGAGAACTCACCAGTTGAACAGGCCGCCGACAGGCTGTCAAGAAAGCGAACAGCGCGGCTAGCTCCAACTTCGGCCGAGCATATTCTCGAGGATATAGCGAGTTCCAAAGTAGGCCAGGCACAAGACGCCGAATCCCCACAGGTAGAGGTACACGGCCTGCCGGCCACGCCACCCGGCAAACTGTCGGCCGGCGAGCAATACGCCGAAAAGAAAAAGAGCAAGTAGTGACAGCGCGGTCTTGTGAACCAGATGCTGTGCAAAAAGATTGTCGACGAATGCGAAACCGGAAACGACAGCGAGAAGCAGGACCAGGAAACCGCCGGTGGCAATTCCGAACAACAAGCTCTCGGTTGTTTCCAGCGGCGAAAACAGCCGATTCAGGGCCGAGATTCTGCCGCTTCGCAAGCGCCGGTCCTGTACCAGCGAGAATACGGCAACAATGACGCCCACCGTCAGCAGTCCGTACGCAAAAAGCGAAATGAGTATATGAGCCTGCATTTGCCAACTGGACGGTCCGTTGCCCGACGGTTCCGCTGCAAGGCCAGTTGCCGTAGACGCGAATGCGGCCAGAATCAGGAGACCCCCGGCAAGTCCGCGCCGCGACTTTTCCAGCCCACCCAATATGGCAATCAAAGCGAGTTGCAGGCCGATAAACGACACGGTATTACCAATCGACAATGCAAGCCCGCCGGGTAATGAGATCAGGTTGTAAAGAATCGTCCCGTGCCAGGCGATGCCGGCGGTGCCACAGAAAAGGGCAGCAAAGACCAGCACACGGGCGTGTTTGTCAGACGCCACGAGGCGTGATGCGCCCAGCGAAACGCCGGCAATTATGTACAAGAAAAGAATTGTGATTTGAAACACAGAATCCCGTTCGCCAATGCCCTAGTTTTTGCCCGAACGAATCATCCCACATGGTGCAGTTCAATAGAACCCTGGTCCGAGCAGCGCACCAGATGGACACGGGGCTGAGTAGCATTTAATTCTCCTTGCACCTCGGATTCCGCCATGCTTTGAAGGCGATTTTTATATGCGGATACGAATTCTTGGCTGCAGCGGAGGCATTGGCGCCGGCGCGAGAACGTCCGCGATGCTGATCGATGACGATGTCCTGCTGGACGCCGGCACCGGCATTGGCGACCTGTCGCTTGAAGACCTGCAACCCATCCGGCATGTTTTTTTGACCCACGCCCACCTGGATCACATCGCCGGTCTGCCGATGCTGATCGACAGCATATTCGACGAAAATTTCAGCGTCCCGGTAACGGTCTACGGACGCGCAGAAACCCTGGACGCAATCAAGGCGCACCTCTTCAACTGGGTAATCTGGCCGGACTTCGCGCAGCTGCCGAGTGTAGATAATCCGATGCTGCGTTACGTCGTCTGCAATCCAGGCGATACAGTAACGATAGGAAGTCGTGCCTTTCATGCTGTTGACGTTCTGCACAGCGTACCTGCCCTTGGGTATACGGTGAAAAATTGCGGTGGTGTATTCGCCGTAAGTGGAGACACGAAAGCGAACAGCACTCTTTGGCCGGTCCTCAATGCCTGCGAAGACCTGAAAGTTCTGGTAATCGAAGTATCGTTTCCCAACGAGCAGGAGCGTCTGGCAAGCTTGGCGGGCCACTATTGCCCCAGCACGATGTGCCGTGATCTTCAGCTACTGAAACACAAACCGGAGATCTGGCTGACTGGCATGAAGCCCGGCGAAGAAGAACGGATCCTTGCCCAGGTTATTGAGTCCGCGCCGGACGAGAATGTCCGCATGCTGTCGCGCGGCACGGTTATCACGATTTAATAGCCCCGTTGCCGCGCTGCGGCAGTTACAATACGGGCGAATCCTTGCGTCCGGACGAATAATGTTTGAGCAGTTGACAGAGCGGTTATCGACAGCCGCACGTAATTTGAGCGGCAAGGGCCGCCTGTCGGAAGAAAATATCAAGGACACCTTGAGACAGGTCCGACTGGCCCTGCTCGAGGCCGATGTCGCGCTTCCTGTCGTTAAGTCCTTTATCGAGCGGATTCGGGAGAAGGCGGTCGGTGAGGAGGTTGGCAAGAGCCTGACGCCTGGCCAGGCGCTGGTCAAAGTCATCCATGCCGAGCTGATCACCTTGCTGGGGACTGACACCG
>Ga0224500_10001121_pt1 | contig 16441 bp, 11 predicted proteins | sample SF_Oct11_sed_USG_FD_168126 | JGI IMG/M metagenome (GOLD analysis project Ga0224500, IMG submission 168126) | Sediment microbial communities from San Francisco Bay, California, United States - SF_Oct11_sed_USGS_4_1 | ecosystem: Environmental > Aquatic > Marine > Sediment | place: USA: California... | reverse complement strand
TCGATGACACACTCTCTGAAATGAAAAGAGTTTTTACGGCGCAACCTTATTATGCGACATACAATTTTTTCGGATCTCGTTTGCTGTTGCAAAACGGATTCTTGTACATCACCACCGGTGTAAACAAAACTTATCAGGACTCAGCTCAATTGTTAAACAATCACCTGGGTAAGATCATACGCATACGTGAGAATGGTACTGTCCCGGAAGACAACCCTTTTCTGCAAATACATGATGCGTTACCGGAGATATGGTGCCTGGGAACACGGAACCCACAGGGTATAACAATAAATCCTTTCACGCAGGAAATCTGGGAGAATGAACATGGCCCGAAAGGTGGCGACGAAGTCAATGTTATTGAAGGCGGAAAGAATTATGGCTGGCCTGTGATAACCTATGGCCTTGAATATGATGGAACGCCCGTTGGTGAAGGGATAACGCACAAGGAGGGCATGGAGCAGCCTCTCTATCAATATACACCATCAATAGCGCCCAGCGGAATGGAGTTTTACACAGGCAACGCTTTCCCCATGTGGAAAGGAAATCTTTTTATAGGGGGGCTGGTTTTAACGCATCTCAATCGTCTTGTCATCAAAGAAAATAAAGTTGTGCATGAGGAGAGATTGCTGCAGGATCAAAAGTGGCGGGTACGTTCTGTTAAGCAAGGTCCTGATGGGTTTCTTTATATCGGTGTGGACGGCGGAATGATCCTGAGAATTCGGCCTGCATAAATTTCACGATCAAAACTTCCAGGTCCATTTGACCTTGCACTGCAAATGGTCAAATAGAAAAATCTGCTTTTTTTACAACCTTTCCTTCAATCCTGAGGATTTGTAATACAGAAAAGCGAAATTGAAACTGCTGACTATTTTAACAAAGAAATATTCAGCAGACAACGCATGAAAAATCATTTAGCTTTCCTACCAATCGCAACGGCCTTACTGTGTTTTTCCTGCGCGGAAAAACGTTATGCTGAGCCACTGTCTCCTGAAAAGGCCCTGGAGAGCTTTCATCTTCGGGAAGGCTTCAGCATTGAAACATTTGCAACTGAACCTCACCTGTTCGACCCGGTAGAAATGGTGTTCGACGAGCAAGGCAATGCGTATGTAGTTGAAATGCCCGATTATCCCTTTAAGCCCGAACCTGGAAAGGAGGCAGGACGCATACGCCTGTTGGTAGATTCCGATGGGGATGGTAACATAGACAAATCTGTAATATTTGCGGATAAGCTCTCGGAAGCAACGAGTATCCTCCCCTGGAAAGGAGGACTGTTAGTTGCCGCTGCACCCCATATCCTTCTGCTCAAAGATACCAACAACGACTTTCATGCAGATGTAAAGGAAGAACTCTTCACTGGGTTTTTTAAGGACAACTCTGAAGCGCAAATTACAAACCTGCGTTTTGGTGTTGACAATTGGATTTATGCCTCAAACTTTGGCATGGCCGGAACAGTGAACTTTACACGGAACCCGGATGCACCTCCGCTAGATATGATGGGCGCGGACTTTCGTTTTCGTCTCGACCGTGGAGAATTTGCCTTAGCATCAGGTGCTGCTCAGTTTGGTCAGACAAGGGACGATTGGGGGCATCGCTTCATCACGCAAAATACACTCCACATCAGGCATGTGGTTATCCCATGGTATTATTTACACCGACATCCTTATCTACCTTCCACCAATGCCGTTTTGAATATTTCTGACCACGATCTGGTTACGTACCAACTTACCGACCCACCGTACTGGCGGGCTGAACGAACCCGCAGACGGCAGAAAGAATTTGATGAAAAAAAACTGGATCGAACCGAATATGCCGAGGATCATTTCAGTGGTTCATCCGGGGGGACGATCTATGCGGGAGACGCTTTTCCAAAGGAATTCTATGGCTCGGTTTTTACCGGGGAAGTGATGGGCAACCTGGTGCACAGGGATGTTCTTACGCCCTTGGATAACAGTCCTACTTTTGTGGCCAGCCGAGATGAGGCCGAAAAAGACCTTGAGTTCCTGGCATCAACTGACCCATGGTTTCGTCCCGTAAATTTCACCGTCGGCCCTGACGGGAACCTATACGTAGTGGACATGTACAGACAGCATATTGAAACCCCGCTTTCAATTCCTGAAGACCTGAAAGCCGATATGGATTTCCTTAACGGCAGTAAACTCGGGCGAATCTATCGCATCCGGCCTGAAAACTCCACCGCACAGCAAGGGGATTATCCCAACCTTAGGCATATGGAGACACAGGAATACGTGAATCTTCTTGCTCACCCCAACCAGTGGTGGCGCCTCCAGGCGCAAAGGCTCCTGCTGGAAAGGCAGGATGTTTCCGTCATACCCGCGTTGAAGGAGCTCTTCGCAAACCATGAAGATCCGAGAACCCGGCTGCATGCTTTTTATGCACTCGAAGGACTCAATGCACTGGATTCTAAATTAGTTACGCAGGCGATGATGGATCCCCACCCCGGAGTACGCGAACACGGGGTGATACTATCGGAACATTATCCCGAATGCCTTCCGCAGTTACTGCGCATGACAGAAGATTCATCCGTCCAGGTGGCATTTCAGGCATGCCTGAGTCTGGGAGAATTTTCGGGTAAACAGGTAATGGAATCCTTCGCCAGGACCATAGCACAATACGGACAAGATCCGTGGTTCCAAACTGCAGTGTTAAGTTCTGAGACCGGATCTTCTCTGGATTTCCTGAAATTGCTGCTGACCAAGGGTTTGCTGCATCAGGGAGCCAAACCTGAAAAGGTCAGTTTACCTGACCAGTTTTTCTATGTGGTCGGTGCACGCAATAAGGAGGGAGAAGTGATCCAACTCCTGAACTTATTATCAAATCCCGAGATAAAGGAAAACAGTTGGAAGGTTGCTGCACTAACAGGTCTTGCGAATGGCCTGAAGAATTCCAAAACCACGCCTCCGTCTGATGTGCACCTGCAGCCAGCTTTCCAGAAGTTACGTGAAAATGGTACACCAGAAATCGAAGCCGCTGTTGAGGCGTTAACGGATGTTCTGAAACTTAAAAAGTAGTGCATTCAATATGGGTTCAGTTATAACGGTAACTATGAAGAGACGAACATATTCCCGCAGAGGTTTCATCCAACGCTGGATATATCATATCGTACCGTTTTTAACGTTCGCGCAATTCACATTAAATGGGTGTGGATTGAAAGAATCATCTCGGAAAAAAGAAAATGATCATTTAGCTGAATCCTGTGATGACTTCACCGGGATCAGTGAAGCAGATCTCAATACACGTCGTGGTTTGGGTTATGTAAAGACATCACCGAATTCGGGTAACCAATGCGATAACTGCAACCTTTGGCTTCCGCCAGCAAAAGACAAAACATGCGGGGGATGTTTACTGTTCAAGGGTCCGGTTTATCCATCAGGCTATTGTACCAACTGGGCTGCGAAGGTGTAGCATTATCTCCAAGCCGTCCTTCAAGGATTTTCAAATCCGTTCATTTTATGCTACAATAAGAATCATTCCTCCGTTTTTTTTTTGACGTATTCGTTTTTCGGCCCTAATATGAAGTATCGTTTCGGACAACCCGTTTGAATTTTATGGTCATGAAAAATTAACGATCAATGGCAGGGAGATTCGGGCGATGTTCGCGTTATTGGTGCATCATAATTTACAGTCCCACAGGGGACGCTGCTTATGGTAAAAAAGAAATGGTAAAAGAAGAAAGTCCCGTGGGGACGATCTGGAATTCTATGGTGTGTTCTCAGTCATCAAAACACCAATCAAGGAGCGAAGAGAGACTCTCATACGTCGCAACAACCCTCAAATTTGCCGTAGCTTTATTATATGCGTATGCTGCGCGTGAAAATTCAAGCTCTTCATCAATCAATACGGTAGACGCCGGCTCCAGCATTTGATCTCTTAACGCTGCCAACAGGACTTTCCTTGGCGCAATGCTTCCGATCAAATCCGGCAGATCGTATGCCGTCAGTACACCGGCGATTCCCCATGAGAAGTCGACTTCATTTGGATGCCAATAGTCTCCTCCTTCATTTTTTGTCAGGCCAATTTTATAAAACCGATTCATGGCAATGGAGCGAAAGGAAATGAGAGAACCGATAAGTGCAATATTATGAATAGTAGAATCGAACGCAGCAGCATGAATAAGTGGAAGGCACATCTCGTCGATGGCTATCGCGCCTACTTTCGCTGCATCAACATCATTCCGGTTCTTCAAGTAGGTTGCCACCCTTACGATATCGCCTGCCTGAATTCCTACCACACTTCGGCCTATTAAAACGCCTGTATATCCTAATGCCAGGCCTCTTGTTGCCGTATTTTTAGTTTCACCTACACCCAGGAGATCCGCAGCTGCAACGATGTACCCTTGTTTTACCAGTTTCTCTATCTCACCACCTGGGTTTGCCTCCGTTGTTTTTCCCTTCGGATGAATATAAATCACGGCAGGATGCTTACCAATGGCATTAGTAGGCGCAAAAACGAGTACAGGTATAACATAATTCCCTCCTGCTGCAATTGCATACTTTGCAACGGAATATCCATCACGCTGATATATTCCATTTACAAATGGCGCTGAGTCATTGCTGGAGGGCATAACATATCCTGATATCTCCTTTGCTTTTATTGGAATGCTGTTTAGATGCTTTTCGACATCCCTTCTTGAGATCTTGAGATTGTTAATCAGTTTTTCGGTTTCTTCCTTGGTTACATCAAAAACCATTTTACCTCCGAGGGATGTGGCGATCTGTCCCGACGGTGTCACGGTTAATTCTTCTGCTGATAATACTTCAATATCCTGTTCTGATGGATCACCGGGAATATTAAAATGCTTCATGAAAAATGTGTAAATCGCCAGCCTTATTTTTGGTGTCAGCCAATGCCTGGAATCGTCTTCAACCAGTTCAATATTATTTTTTCTCTCAAACACTTCGTAAACCTTCTCTGCTTCTGCATAGGCTTCACGTGCGCCTTGCAGGCTGAGGTATTCGTCACGCGATACAAACGTCATAAGTGTCGGTTTCGGGGCCCTGACTTCAATCAGGTCTTCAAAAGTCAAGCCCTTAATAAGGCTATGAAACAATTCTGCTTCGGCGTCCTGTGCTCCTTTTGTTTCCAGTTGTCTTCTGGAGGCGGTTGACCAGCTGCAGGGTACAGCCACCTTCACCCTTTCATCGAGTGCGCCGAGGTAGGAGGTTATTGTTCCGCCACCCGAAAATCCAGTAACGCCAATTCTTGCAGGATCAACCTCCATCCGGGTTACCAAATAATCGATGGCCCTAATGCCATCCCAGGTAAAGTACCTTGCGCTGGAAGCACCCGACAAAAAGCATTGATTTCCAAAATAGCAGTGCTCAATGACACTATAGCCGACGGATGAAAACTTTATTTGAGAATCGAAATACTGCACGTGCTCACCCTGACCGAGCGGATCGATTGCCAATACAATAATTCCCTTCTTTACCAGATTCAAAATAATTACCTGATCCAATTCAGCCCTGAAAGATTCCTGCTCATGCCCGATAACATTCAGGACAGCTGGAGCCTTTCCTTTTATCCCATCAGGGATAAAAAGACAAGCGGTAACGTAGAATCCCGGCATCGACTCATAAATAATCTTTTCAATCTTATATCCTTTCTTTCTGATTATGCCTGTGATTCTGGGATTCAACGCAGTTTTTTCAGGAAAGGGTCCGATTACCTCCAGCAATTTCTCCTTAACGTTTTGCTGTCTGCGAATCCAGTCGGTCCTGGTTTTGAGCCTGGCAATTTCATTGTCGCGGATGTCGTAATACGCAAACGCCTGTTTTGTCAGGTAATCAATCAAGAGGCTCCCCGGATTATTCCATTTGATCCATTGTTGAAGAACATTCAGGTTTTCTTCCTCTTTTTTAAGCGTAAGGTCGACATGCCTTGGGGTAGGTTTTGTTTGGGCGTAACCGAAGCTGCTTGCAAAAATCAAACAGCATATTATTACAGCACAAGAATATTTTTTCACTTCAACCTCCTTTGTTAAAAAAAGCGATAATACTTACTTTCGTTTTCCATATGAAAGATACTGATTTGGATCCAGAGATGGATCGATAAATAATATGAAATCGTCTCTGGTTTTGCAGACAACCGGGTGCAATGCCGACTCTTTATAGATCACCGTAAATTGGAATATCACTCATTTCGATGCATTATGGAATTCTTCCAACCGTTCGATGCGAAAGAATGGCCGCAAATGGATATAGCTATATTTTTCCCTAATATTAGTCGAAACGAATTCTTACTTTAGCAGCTATGGAATACAGACAGCTTGGAGCATCTGGACTTCGCGTGCCGGTGCTTAGTTTTGGTGCCGCTACATTTGGTGGGAGAGGTGATTTTTTTAAGGCGTGGGGGGCAACGCAGGTGGAGGAAGCTACGCGTCTGGTAGACATTTGTCTGGATGCGGGAGTCAATTTGTTTGATACGGCCAATGTATATTCGGCAGGTGTCTCTGAAGAAATATTGGGGCGGGCGATCCAGGGCAAGCGCAGCCGGGTATTGATTTCCACGAAAGCCACTTTTTCCATGGGGACAGGGGTGAATGACTATGGCTCTTCAAGAACTCATCTCATTAAAGCTTGCGATGAAAGTTTGAAACGGCTGGGTGTCGATCATATTGATATTTACCATCTGCATGGTTTTGATGCCAACACGCCGGTAGAAGAGACGCTCAATGTATTAAACAACCTTGTGCAAAGCGGAAAGGTACGCTACATCGCCTGTTCTAATTTTTCAGGATGGCATTTAATGAAATCGCTTTCTGTTGCTGAACGGTATGGCTGGGCTAAATACGTTGCACATCAGGCATACTATTCATTGGCAAACCGTGAATTCGAATGGGAGCTCATGCCGCTGGGAATTGATCAGCACGTGGGCACAATCGTATGGAGTCCGCTTGCGGCAGGTCTTCTGAGTGGAAAATACAGACGGAATCAACCCCAACCGGATGCACGCGTAGCGCAAGGCGGTAGCCCTATCCCTGAACATGTCGTGTCATATGAAAACCTTTATAAGATTGTTGATGTACTCGACGAAGTCGCCGGTGAAACGGGAAAAAGTATAGCGCAAGTATCCCTGAATTGGTTGTTACAGCGACCCACTGTGGATAATATCATTATTGGTGCGCGCAATGAAGCGCAGCTTAAACAAAATCTGGGTGCGGTTGGGTGGAACCTTACAGTTGATCAGGTCAAAAAGTTGGATGCTGCAAGCGATTCTCACCCAATTTATCCTTACTGGCACCAGCGCCAAACACCCCTACTAAACGCTGCAGCCAGGCTATATTAACCGGCGAATTTTTTGTAATTGCCCTTTATTTTTCCAAATCGTACCGGTACAGTTTAAGGTATCAGGAACAATCGACTATATTGTAGAGAAAATTTAATTTACACAGAATGGCCATGAAGGTTTTGGTTTGCGAAGACGATATTATCGTAATAAAAGTAATTCAAGTGGCCCTGGAAAACGAAAATGTCGAGGCGATTTATTTACGGGATGGACGCAAGGCCCTTGCGTACTTGGCAGCGCATGAAGTCGATCTAATTATCACCGACATCCATATGCCATACCATAATGGTGATGAGATTCTCAAACTGGTTCGGGAGGAGCAGAAAAAAAATACCCCGATCATTATGATCTCCTCAGATACTGCAGAGGAAGTGATAGCACTCGCCCTGAGACAGGGCGTGAATGATTTTATCAAAAAGCCAATTGATGCCATGTCTTTTCAAAAACAACTTAAAAAGTTCTTACCGGCATAAGTCATTTGCTGCAGGCATTTTCATTTGGCTATTACGAGCGATGGGAGCGACAGCAAATCCAAGCCTCGCAAAATGTACTCAGATCGCCAATAAACTTCTAATTCCTGATTCCAGGCCTCTCAATTCCGCGAGACCGCGCAAGCGCCCGATTGCCGAATAGCCTGGGTAAGTTGTTTTTTGTAAATCGTCTAACATCTGATGCCCGTGGTCCGGCCGCATGGGAATAGACCTCTTTGCACGCTGCATCAACAAAACAATTTCCTTCACGACTTCGGGCATATTGGCATCGCCTTCCAGATGATTGGCTTCGTAAAAATTTCCGTTAGCGTCTCGTTGTGTGCTCCGCAAGTGAAGAAAATGAATAGCATCGCCTAACCTCCTTACAATCCCAGGTAAATCGTTGTCCGGGCGGGCTCCAAATGACCCTGTACAAAAACAAATTCCGTTGGCGGGAGAAGGACACGATTCCATTAATTCCACGGCGTCTTTTTCTGTGCTCACAATTCGCGGCAGACCAAGAATGGGATATGGTGGATCGTCAGGGTGAATGGCCATTTTTAATCCGACTTCTTCTGCTACAGGTATTACTTGCTTCAAAAAGAAGAAGAGATGCTCCTTGAGTTTTTTTGCGTCAATGCCGGCGTATTCTTTTAAGGCTGACAGGATTTGGGCTGGCGTAAATGGTTCATCACTTCCCGGTAGTCCCAATAATGCGTTGTTAAACAGCTTTTGCTTTTGCGGTTCGGTCATACTTTCGAAGCGTTTTGTGGCCACAGCAATTTCAGCAGCTGAGTAGTCCTTTTCAGCGCCGGGTCTTTTCAGCAGAAAAAGATCAAACGCGATGAAAGCAGCTCTTTCAAAATACAATGCCTTACTACCATCAGGCATGGGGTATGAAATATCGGTCCGCATCCAGTCGAGTATGGGCATGAAATTGTAAGTCACAACCCGCAGACCGCATTGCGCGACATTGCGCAAACTTTGCTTATAGTTTTCAATGTATTGGAGATACTGTCCGGTTTGCTTTTTAATGTCTTCGTGTACCGGTAAGCTTTCAATTACGGTCCAGGTCATGCCGGCGTTTTCAATCAGTGCTTTTCTTTTTTCAATTTCTGCTATTGTCCAGATTTCTCCGACTGGAATGTGATGCAATGCTGTAACCACACCTTGACAGCCTGCCTGAAGAAGATCAGATAATCTAACCGGATCGTTCGGCCCGTACCAGCGCATGGTTTGTTCCATTGTCATATTTTATATTGTTAGGTAAGCGGCATTCTTAATTATTCTTCTTGTTTTTTCGATAAGGGTGATCTTACTGGATCTACGTCTTTCAAGAGTTGAAATGTGGTTTTGGCGTAAGACTTACCTTTTCCGGATTTTATGTTATGATACACCGGAAACTATCAATTTCATTGAAATTTAGATGATTTTTGAATCAAATATTGAAAACCAATCTAATAAAATCAATATCCAACCGGTTGTCAATTATTGGTGTGTTTACCACATTATATTGGTAACTTCGATACTGGTCTTAATGCGAGTGTTCCCCTTGTGAATCAAAAATAGCCGTACCCGGTGTGTGGCCAGGAAATAAAGACAAATCATATGAGTAAAGAAAAAAGCATCCCGATTTCCAGAAGAAAATTTCTCGAATCTTCGGCAAAAGCAGCAGCGGTCACTTCCTTCACACTGGGGTTTCCGTCGATTGTGCCGGCCAGTGTATTTGGTCAAAATGCCCCCAGTAACCGGATCAACATAGGTGCAATAGGAACGGGACGTATTTCACGTGGTCATGATTTGCCGGGTGTTTGGAAATATGATTATGCGCAAGTCATGGCTGTATGTGACCTCGACAAGAAGCGCGCTGATGATGCCAGACTACTGGTGAATGGATACTATACAAAGAAAAACGGCAAACCCTTCGACGGTGTTACGGTCTACAATGATTACCGGGAGTTGTTGCAGAATGAGGACATCGACGCTGTCATCATCAGCACACCCGATCACTGGCACTCCTTCATTGGCATAGATGCTGTAAAAGCAAAGAAGGATGTATACATGCAGAAACCTGCATCACTAACTATTGCTGAGGGCAGAGCGTTGAGTGATGCTGTACGTGCCAGCAAGCAAATTTTTCAAATTGGAAGCCAGCAGCGTTCATCCACGCAATTTCGATATGCAGCCGAGTTGGTTAGAAATGGAAGAATCGGTGATCTGAAAACCGTATATGTTGGATTACCTGGAGATCCTTCTGGTGATGAAGAGCCAGAGATGCCCATCCCCGCAAATCTGAACTATGATATGTGGCTAGGGTCAACCCCATCTGTGTATTATACAGAGAAAAGGGTTCATCCACAAAAAGACTATGACCGGCCGGGGTGGTTGCGTTGCGAACAATTTGGTGCCGGCATGATTACAGGATGGGGATCGCATCACGTTGACTCGGCGCACTGGGCGATGGGTACAGAACTGACCGGCCCGGTTGAAGTTTGGGGTTCAGCAGAATTTCCTACTTCGGGTTTGTGGGATGTTCATGGGATTTTTAAAACAGAGGCCTTGTATGCGAATGGTGTAAAAATGGTGATCAGCAATGAGTTGCCAAACGGTATAAAATTCGAAGGAACCAAGGGATGGCTTTTTGTAACACGTGGAAATTATCAGGCTACAGCCAGCGATCCGGTGGCCAATACAGAAGGCGTTAAACCTTTGGAGGCCAGTGATCCGAAGATTATAAAATCTGTGATCGGTCCTAAAGAAATTCATTTGTATGAAAGCAAGGATCATCATGGCAACTGGCTTGAATGCATTAAGTCGCGTAAGGAAACTATTGCACCGGTAGAGGTAGCACACCGTTCATGTTCAACCTGCTTGGTACATCATATTGTTATGAAGGTGAAGAGAAAAGTGTATTGGGATCCGGCAAAAGAACAATTTAGTAACGATGCAGAAGCCAACAGTATGTTGTCGCGGCCGCAGCGATATCCCTATACAGCCAGGGGATAAGTAGTTTCCATAAATAATTCATTATACATTAGCCGCCTATGCGGATGATGGAAAGTTAATTTGTAGATAATCTTATGCTTATGAAATTTCTGCCAAAGAATGATAATGCGAAATCAATGAAAAGTTCTATCAGACTTTTGGAATTGAAGACATCCCGATTCTTGTACCCCGTTGTTCTGATCATATTATCAATTTCTTGTCAACCTCGAAAAAGCGCAGAAGAGATGAGTCGAAAACCAGTTCAGATTGTAACAGTTGATCCAGGTCACTTTCACGCAGCCCTGGTTCAGAAGTCCATGTACGAAGATGTAGATTCTGTTGTTCATGTGTATGCTCCTGAAGGAACAGATGTACAGTTGCATCTGAATAGAATTGAAAACTTCAACAACCGTCCGGATAATCCCACATCATGGAATGAAGAAGTTTATACCGGTATTGATTTTTTTGAGAAAATGTTGGCCGATAAGTCCGGCAATGTTGTGGTGCTTGCCGGCAACAACCAGAAGAAAACAGAATATATCTCCAGATCCCTGGAAGCCGGATTTAATGTGCTTGCAGATAAACCCATGGTCATCGGCGGCGAGGGCTTTGAGATGTTGAAAGGCGCATTTGATACGGCAAAGGTTAAGGATCTTCTGTTGTATGATATCATGACAGAGCGTTTTGAGATAACAACCATACTTCAGCGAGAGCTTTCAATGTTGCCTGAGATATTTGGTGCACTGGAAAGAGGCACTCCTGAGAATCCGGCGGTAACCAAAGAAAGTGTACATCATTTTTATAAGTATGTTTCAGGAAGTGTGCTGACACGCCCGGCATGGTTTATGGATGTAAGACAGGCCGGAGAAGGGATTGTAGATGTCACAACCCATCTTGTTGATTTGGTGCAGTGGGAATGTTTCCCCGAACAAGTACTGGATTATACGAAGGATATTGAATTGACTTCGGCAACACGATCGGCAACTGATATGACTCTCAGTGAATTCACAGCCATCACCAAAGTGGATGCTTTTCCCGACTATCTGCAAGGTGCTGTCGTGAATGACAGTATACTTCAGGTTTATTGTAACGGAGAGATCAATTATAAAATAAAGAATGTTCATGCAAAGGTGTCTGTGACCTGGGCGTACAAAGCTCCCGAAGGAGCTGGTGATACACATTACTCCATCATGCGGGGGACGAAAGCAAATCTGATTATCCGCCAGGGGGCAGACCAGCAATACAAGCCTACACTGTATATTGAATTGGTGAAACCCGATGCAGCCTATGGCCAAGTGTTAACTACCCAAATGAAAGCAGTTCAAGCCAAATACCCGGGTGTGGAGGTAAAGGCAATAGAAAAGGGCTGGGAAGTAATTATCCCTGAAGAATACAAGGAGGGCCATGAGGCACACTTTACACGTGTAACAGAAAAATTTCTTGAATATCTTAAAAATAAGAATATGCCAGATTGGGAGGTCCCCAATATGCTGGCTAAGTACTACACAACCACAAAGGCACTCGAATTAGCCCTTAAGAAACCATGAAACCAACTTCTTCGATCGCAATGAGGTTCCTTATTTTCATGTTCGTAGTCCTGAACCTGACTTTGGCCAATGCACAGCTAAGAGCAATTCCACCATCGTTGTTTACCCTGGAGGACATAACGGAATTTCAAGTGGAAGGGAGTACAAGATTTTTGGAATCGCTAGAGATCGAGGTATTTACACTGAAACCGGGAAAAAAAATTTTACGAGCCCAAACAAGAAAAGAAGAGGACCTTGTGATCGTCAAAGAGGGACAGTTGGGCATAAATCTAAATGATGCAAGTGGTATTGTCGGGCCTGGGAGCGTTGCTTTTGTAATGCCTGATGAGACCTATGCAGTGCAGAATAATGGCAGCGGCCCCGCAACTTTTTATCGGCTGAAGTTTAAACCAAAAAATTCCATTGACAAATCAAGAGGTCAAAGTAACGGTGGATCCTTTGCCATAAATTGGGACAAAGTTGTAATGAAAGAAAATGAACACGGTGGACGGAGAGATTTCTTTGACAGACCTACGGCGACGTGCGAGGATTTTGAAATGCATGTAACAACCTTGATTGAAGGCTTGCCCAGCCACCCTCCCCACACCCACGAACCCGAGGAGATCATTTTGATGATAAAAGGTGATGCAACGATGTCAATAAACAACAAAAATTATGTGGGCTCAGCAGGAGATCTTTTTTTCCTTCCTTCCGGTAGTCTTCACGGCATACGTAATTCAGGCAAAGGGCCATGTGAATATTTTGCCTTTCAATGGAAATAAACATTTTAGGCGTTCTCCGCTATTAGATAAAACCAGGGAATCGTCCTTTTTAAGCCTTGTTTTCATTAAGCCGTGCACATGACTTTGGTAAGATGACAACATTGATTGACGGCGATATTGCATTTCGTCAGCACAGTGGCGGCCTACCCGTTTTGGTATTTCGATTCAGCCAGCAGGTGATATCATCCTGGAATGCTTTTTTCGGATTAAGCTTGTAAGCAAAAAGCAAAATTGTGATGTGGTGATCTGAAATGCATTGTTGCTTTTGGTCAAATAACTTGTTCAATATCCGATTATATATTGAATGACTCACATTTGTTGACAAAAATTACCAATTTTAAGTTTGCGCACCAGAAGAAATATAGGACTATGATTTTAAAATATCTCCGGACAACGATTTTTTTTCTTTTTACTTTCGCTCCCTGTGCTTTCGCGGAAGATGGTTACAGATTGTGGTTGCGTTATGATCGCATTGAAGATCAGTTGATCCTAAAAGAATACAAAAAGAATGTTCAAGCTGTAACCTTTGAGAGAAAATCCCCCACATTCCAAATTGCTGAAGACGAATTGGTCCTGGCGCTAAATGGATTGTTGGGAATAAATCCAGTGCTATCGAATTCCATCAGGCATACCGGAACTATACTGATAGGTACTCCTGACAGCTCTCCGCTCATTGCCGGACTGAATATTATGGATAAACTGACTGGGCTTGGAACGGAAGGATTTCTGATTTTGACCGCTACCGTTTCAGGAAAGAAATGCATCATCATTACAGCCAACAAGGAAGCGGGGGTATTATATGGTACTTTTTATTTCATACGTTTATTACAGACCCATCAGCCCATCCAGAACCTATCCATTGCGAGTGCGCCAAAAATACAACACAGGATATTGAACCATTGGGATAATCTGGACAGGACCGTGGAGCGGGGGTATGCGGGATTTTCACTGTGGGACTGGCACAAACTTCCGGACTACCTGGATCCTAGGTATTATGACTACGCGCGCGCCAATGCTTCGATAGGTATCAATGGTACGGTGATCACCAGCGTGAATGCAAATGCACAGGCACTAACACCCGCTTATTTAGAAAAGGTGGCAGCCCTGGCAGACGTATTCCGGCCGTATGGCATCAAAGTATACCTCGCTGCGCGTTTTAGTGCACCGGTAGAACTGGATAAGTTGCCAACCGCCGACCCGCTTGATCCGGCGGTGCGCGACTGGTGGAAAAACAAGATAGATGAAATATATACCTACGTCCCCGACTTTGGTGGATTTGTCGTAAAAGCAAATTCGGAGGGACAACCAGGGCCGCAAAATTACAAGCGTTCTCATGCCGACGGCGCAAATATGCTGGCTGATGCTTTGGCGCCTCACCATGGCATTGTAATGTGGCGGGCTTTTGTGTACGATAATGAAGTACCGGAAGATAGGTCGAAGCAGGCTTACAATGAGTTTAAGCCGCTGGACGGAAAATTTGATCCCAATGTGATGGTACAGGTGAAGAACGGACCTATTGACTTTCAGCCGCGTGAACCTTTTCATCCTTTGTTTGGGGCCATGCCAAAAACACCACTGATGATGGAATTTCAAATTACCCAGGAGTATCTCGGTCAAGCCACGCAACTGGTGTACCTGGCGCCCTTATTCAAGGAATGCCTGGATGCTGATACGTATGCCGAAGGGAAAGGTTCATATGTTTCGAAGGTCATCGACGGTACGCTTGAGAATCATAAGTTGACTGGTATGGCAGGCGTTGCAAACATAGGGAATGACCGCAACTGGTGCGGCCATCCTGTGGCGCAGTCAAATTGGTATGCCTATGGAAGACTGGCGTGGGATCCTGAACTTGCATCTGATGCTATCGCGACGGAATGGGTGCGCCAAACGTTTTCAAATCGGCCTGACGTCGTTAAAACCATTCGTGCTATCATGATGGCTTCGCGTGAAGCGGCCGTCGACTACATGACGCCTTTGGGACTGCATCACATCATGGGATATAGTCATCACTACGGACCAGGACCATGGATCACAGATAAGCCTCGTGCCGACTGGACTTCCGTTTACTATCACCAGGCCAACAGTGAAGGAATTGGATTTGAGCGAACGACCACCGGCAGCAATGCCCTGGGACAGTATGCCCCTGAAGTGCAAGCGATATATGCAGACGTTGATAAGTGTCCGGAGGAATACCTGCTTTGGTTTCATCACGTGAGCTGGGACCATCGGATGAAATCTGGCCGTTCATTGTGGGATGAGCTTTGCTATCGCTATCACGAGGGCGCAGATACAGTAGCGTGGATGCAAAGATCTTGGGATGCCCTGGAAGGAAAGGTTGATGCATACCGGTTTCAACAAATAAAGAGCCTGTTGGGAATACAGTACAAAGAGGCCGTATGGTGGCGCAATGCATGCGTTCTGTATTTTCAGACTTTCTCCGGAAAAGAAATCCCAGTAGGTCTTGAGAAGCCTGATAAAACACTGGCGTATTACGAACAACTACAGTTCCGGTATGCTCCCGGAATCAGGCCAAGATGGTAGGTTGCTTTACAGCGCATGAAGTTTTATTCAAACTGAAAAGTTCCGAATCTTTCAAAGTCATGAAAGTTGGTTTCCACTGGTTTCCATGTCCAGGAGGAGCTTCCGTCATCGTAGTCGATCCGGTATAGGTTAATGCGCCATTGTGTTCCGGGTTTAGGCGGAACATTCTCCATTGGTTTGAGCAGGGCATATGGAATGAATATTTCAGCTATCCAGGAAGTCGTGCTGCCCTTTTCATCCTTTATTACTTTGGTAGCATGCCGTGTCTTGCGGTCACCTTCATAATGCCAGGGTGTCCATCCGAAAAAATCGCCTTTAAAATTTGGTACCAGGATGGCAAGTTCGTAGTTAAGCGGTGAAAGTTCGTATTCAAAGTAGAGCGGGGTTGATTCATCCGTCCAGAAGAATATTTCTACAACATCTTCAGTATAGAGATCCGCAAAGTCTTTCGTTAAGGTAGCCGTGATTTTTTTATCTTCGCACGCGACAAGTGCGTATATGCCTTGGTCTGAATAAAGTAATTTTGCTTGTGTGTTGTAGTTGACCAAACCTTTGCGCTTGGTTAGTTGGAGCCATTTCGTGTTATTCCAATTTTCGGATTTTCCATCACCGGATAGCTCAAAATCTGTGGTGCGATGAATCACCGTTACATCACTTTTCTCCGTTGCATCTTGCGCGCGCGAAGAAAAATTAGAAGCGCAAAGTATTAAAGCAATGAGAAGAACGATACGGTGATTTATTTTTACTGAGATCATCTTAAGGGTATTAATGGCGTATTATAAATGTAATTAAGGTATCGCTAAAAACCTATGTCGTATCTGTTCTTGGTAGC
>Ga0224500_10001119_pt1 | contig 16447 bp, 14 predicted proteins | sample SF_Oct11_sed_USG_FD_168126 | JGI IMG/M metagenome (GOLD analysis project Ga0224500, IMG submission 168126) | Sediment microbial communities from San Francisco Bay, California, United States - SF_Oct11_sed_USGS_4_1 | ecosystem: Environmental > Aquatic > Marine > Sediment | place: USA: California... | reverse complement strand
GTCGGTGCCCATCGCGCGCCGCATCCGGTCCGTCGTGAGGTGATTCCGCACGTCGGCAAAGCCGAGCCGGGCGGGGATGCCCATGGCCCGGCCGGCCGTCGCGAGGAGCACGGCTTTCGCGACGCAAAACCCGGACCGCCGGGCCAGCACGCTACTGGCCCGCATGGCGGCCGGCCTCAGGTCGATGTGCTTGGGATCGTAGCGAATGCCGTCGCGCACGGCGTAGTAGAGTGCGACCGCCCGGTCGATGGCGCCGGTACGCGCCGCCGTGACTGCACGCGCGAACTCCACAACCAGGGGGTGATCGGCATCGAGAAAGCCGGTTGGTTGGAGCTGCGCGCCGCCATCCGCCGCCACTGCATCCATACGCCTCGACCCCGGGAATACTCCCCAAGGTCGGTACGACGGTAGGGTAGGGGCAAGGGGCGGCGACATGCGCCGCGGCGGTCAGGCGCTGGCGGCGAGCGTAAGCTCCGGTGCATCGGTGGCGGCGAGTGACTCCTCCACCATCTCCCGGAAGACCGCGAAGACGTGGGGATCCCGCCAGCCCTTCTCCACTTCGGCGGCAATGTGGTCCAGCGCTTCGGTGGGGGAGAGCGGTACCCGGTACGGGCGCTTGGTGGTGAGCGCGTCGTAGATGTCCACGATCTGGAGGACCCGGGCCGTCAGGGGAATCTCCTCTCCGCACAGGCGGTCCGGGTACCCCGCGCCGTCGAAGCGCTCGTGGTGGTGCCGGATGATCGGGAGCACGCGGCGGAACGACGCGAGTCCCGCGCAGATGCGCTCCCCCTCCGTCGGGTGGCGGCGCATGACCTCCCACTCATCGTCCGTGAGCGGTCCCGGTTTGAGCAGGATCGCGTCCGGTACGGCCACCTTGCCGATATCGTGAACGATCCCGGCCAGCCGGAGCGCCTCGATTTCGACCTCGCTCAGCTCGAGCCGCTGGCCCAGACGCTCCGCGTACTCCGCCAGCCGCTCGCAGTGACCGTGCGTGTTCGGGTCCTTGCCCTCGATGCACTGCGCCATCGCAACGATCACCGTCTCCGCCGGCTCGAGCCCGTCCGTGAAGCCTTTCGCACGAACAAGGCCCTGGACACGCGCCACCAATCGGGAAAGGTCGAATGGCTTACCGAGCAGGTCGTCCGCACCGGCCTCCAGCGCGCGGATGCGGAGTTCCTCCACCTCCATCCCCGTGGCGAGCAGGACGGGAATGAGCCGAGTCGCCGGATCGTGCTTGAGCCGTCGGCAGGCTTCGAACCCGTCCATCTCGGGCATCAGGGCATCCAGGATCACGAGGTCCGGCCGCTCGCGACGCACGTGATCGAGGGCCGGACGGGCGGCGCTCAGGCCGGTGATCGTGGCGCCGGCGCGGCGCAGCACCCGTTCGAGCAACCGCCGGATGTCAGGATCATCGTCCACCACCAGGATGCGCGCATGCGCGAGGGGACCGCTGGCGGTCTGCTGCATCGTGGAGTCATCGGGTTGGACTGCCGGGGCCTTCGGACCACGCGCACACACTTCGGGCGTCGTCGCGACCGCGGCCAGCACCGCACCCACCACCTCACGCAACCGCGCCGGCTTGACGGGCTTGCTGACGTACGCCGCGAACCGTGTGGCGGGCATCGCGTCGCTCACGTCGCGGCCTTTGCGCTGGAGGGTGGTCATGAGGATCAGCGGCGTCGTGCCGGCGTGCGCCACGGCGCGGATCTCCGCGGCAAGCGCCCGGCCATCCAAGCCCGGCATGTGACCATCGACGAGGATCGCGTCGTATCGCTCGCCCGCACGAAGCCGCGCGAGCGCCTGCGCCCCACCGGTCACGGCCGTCGCGCTCCCACCCCATCCCTCGACGAGTTCCACAACGTGCTGGCCCGCGAGCGCGCTGTCATCCACCACCAGGAGTCGCTTGCCGATGAGATCGGGGTCGAGCGATTGGTGCGACCGCGCCTCGTCGATCGCGCGCACCTCAACCGTGAACCGGAACGTCGAGCCCTTCCCCAACTCGCTCTCGGCCCAGATCCTCCCACCCATCAGCTCCACCAGCTCCTGGCAGATCGAGAGTCCGAGCCCCGTACGGGAATCCCCGTACCCGCACGCGTGCTCGCCGATCGCGAACGGCTGGAAGAGACAATCGATCTGCTCCTCCGAGAGGCCCGGCCCGGTGTCCGCAACCGCCACCGCCAGCTCGAACACCTCGTCGGCCTGCGGCTTGCCTGTCACCGCTAAATGGACGCCACCGCGCTCCGTGTACTTGAGCGCGTTGCCGACCAGGTTGATCAGTACCTGCCGGAACCGTCCGCCGTCCCCGACGAGCCGCGATGGCACGGCTGGGTCGATCCGATACACGAGTTCGAGGTCCCGCTCCGCCGCGCGGACGGCAAGCAGATCGATGCAGCTCTCGACGGTCGCGTGGACGTCGAAGGGACTGCTCGCAACCTGCAGCCCACCGGCTTCGAGTCGCGCGAGATCCAGCACGTTCGTCACGATCTCATCGAGTCCTGCCACGCCGCGCCGCATCACATCCAGCATGTCGCGCTGGTCCGCACTCAGCTGGGTGTCGCGCATCAACTCCACCACACCCCCGATGGCCATCAGGGGCTGCCGGAACTCATGCGCCATGAACGCGAGGAGCGCGCTTTTGGCGTCGCGCCCCGCCGTCGCACGAGCAAGCGGTGTCTGCACCTCGCCGACCGGCTCGCCCCGCTGCGCGATCAGGTTGCGCATGTCGATCGGCCAGCCAGCCGGCGAACACCAGTACTCGTTTGAAAGGGAGCGGGCCCGACCTCGATGAGCCGATCGCCGTGTCCGTGGGCGATGGCGCACGCTCTCGCACGCAGGCCGGCGGCAAAAGCCACCGTGTCCTGCAACGTATGTGGCGGAATGCGAGAGGGGCGGAATGCCACGCCGAGTGATCCCCTTTCCGACTTTGGTGCGGTGAGTCACGAACCCTGACGGTCTCTGCAGAAGCAACATCGGGACCGAGGGTTGATGACCACTTAACCTCTTGTGGAAAAATGCTTTATGTCAACGTGACCTACCTCTCAAATGGGGCGGACCGACCCAGCAAGGGTCAAAGCGAACCAGGCACGGATAGTGCTTCTTCAGTCACCCGCATTGGTGAAGTAGACGCTCCTGCTGGCCGTGAGGGCACGCATGTCAGAGCTCGCCGTACTGAAGCTGTCCGACTCCTTCCGCGAGTTCTGGAAAGAACTTGCTCTCGATCTCGATCTGCGGCTGCACGCGCTGTCCTCGGACGGCGCGGGCGTGGTGCCATCGCTGGACTCGGTCGCCCTCCTCGTGGGAGCTGGTGGGGCAGAGCGGGAGGCCATGCAATGGTTGACGGACCACGACCTGCCGGCACGCGTGCCGGTGTTCGTCGTGGGATCGGATCCCGGTCGCCGAACGGCGACACAGGTCATGAGCCGGGGCGCCACCGACTACTTTGCCCTGCCCGAAGACGTGGAGTTGTTGCGCAACGCGCTCGCGGCCGCCGCCGAGCAACGCCGCCACGCGCCATCGCCGTCCGATCAATCGTCCGACGAGTGGCCCGACGCATTTGCCGCGATCGCCGGGGAAAGCCCCCTACTAAGGAAAGAGCTGACGCGGGCAGCGCGCCTTGCTCCGCACCGCAACGCCAGCGCGCTGATCCTTGGCGAGACGGGAACCGGTAAGGAAGTGATGGCCCGTGCGATTCACATGAGCGGGCCGCGCCGGGACGGGCCGTTCGTGCCGGTCAATTGCTCCGCCTTGCCGGAGCAACTCGCGGAATCCGAGCTCTTCGGCCACGAGCGCGGTGCCTTCACCGACGCCCACGCGGCCAAACCGGGCTTGTTCGAGGTGGCCGACTCGGGAACGCTGTTTCTCGACGAAATCGGCGATCTCCCTCCCGGCCTCCAGGCAAAACTGCTCCGCGTGCTCGACGACCGCGAAGTCCGTCGGGTGGGCGGGACCAAATCCCGCACCGTGGACGTGCGCATTCTCGCGGCCACGAACGAGAACCTCCAACGTCGCGTGCAGGAAGGGACGTTCCGCGAAGATCTCTTCTTCCGCTTGAGTACCGTGGTCTTCTCGTTGCCGCCCCTGCGCGATCGCGAGCAGGACGTCCTGCTCATCGCGCAGGCGCTGCTCGAGCGCCTGGCGCGCGAGCATGGCTTGCCCGTCCCGGCGATCTCGCCGGACGTGCGGGGTCTCCTGATGAGTTATTCCTGGCCTGGCAACGTGCGCGAACTGAAGAACAGCCTCGAGCGCGCGTTCCTGCTTTCGCCACCGGGTGAGTTGCTACCTGACGAGATCGTCCACCAGGAGATCCCGCTGGCGCAACCCACGGGCCCCATTCCCTTCCCGGCTCCGCTCGACGAGATCACGACCGCCGTCGCGCGCGCTACGGTCGAATGGTGTGGCGGGAACCGCAGTGAGTCCGCGCGACGGCTGAAGATCTCCACGCGGCGCCTGCGACGGCTGCTGGGTGAGACCGGTGTCGGCGTGGAAGGCGTGGAAGCGGAAGAGCCGGTACCGACACCCGCGTAACCTCGCCCCAGCCGCACCGGGACGGCGAATCTCGGAAGCCGGCCCCCCACCTCATTCAGCGGGGTCACCTGGAGCACCACGTCCCCCCCACAGGGTCAAAGTGACCCTGCTCCGGGCGTTCGTGATCTGCCAACGTATCTCCTAAACTCAATCAGAGAAACAACATACGCCGCTCGGGCCGCCCGGGCCTGCTTCGTGCCTTTCCTCACGGCCGACCCGCGGTTTGGGGCATGCGTCACGATTTGGCTTCACGACCTTCCGGAGAGACCTAAGTGGTCCGGCTCAAGGCCTTTCTCACAATCATGCTTCTGGCGAGCGCCGCCTGCAGCGACGCGAACTCGCCGGACGTGCCGATGGCGCTGGCGAAGCGCCGGACACTGCTGGACGCTCCAGTCGCTACGACATCGAGCACCACCGATTCCGCATCCCGCGAGCCAAGTCCCATCAAGCTCGCCGAATGGGCGCCACCCCTGACGACCTACGATACGACGTTCATCGCGGTCCAGGGCAAGCCCAGTACCCACGCCATCTTCTTCCAGCAGCAGCCCTGGATGACGTACCCCGTGAAGTACATGGAGTTGAACATCCCGCCGGGTGCGGAGTTCGTGGATGCCGACGGGATGCCGGTGCCGCGGGGCACGATCGTACCGATCACGGTGCACGCCGACAGCGGGGTCATCAGCTTCGAGTTCGGTCCGCATGGTTCGTCCTTCTCGGAGCGCAAGCCGGCAACGCTGTCGGTGTGGTGGCTCTTCGCCGACCTGGGCTCGCTGTCGGCGGCAGGCCTGCAGGTCTGGTATCAGGGCAACAGCACCGAACCCTGGAATGCACTCACTACTCAGATCGACCTGGCGGGCGCGTACCTCGAGGCGCCCATCTATCACTTCTCGAACTACGCGGTCGCGTGGTAGGGAGTCCCCATGCATAGCCCGTTTCCTCATGTCGGAATCCTCGCCACGGCACGTCATGCCGCGACCGCCCACGAGCCACGCGTGTGCCCCACAGAGGCGCTCGCCCCGGACGTCATCGCGCTCGAGCAGGCGCGCCTGACCCATGGCTCCCGACCGATTACAGACACCGCGCAACGAGGAGCATCGATGACCCGGCGTTTCATTACCTCGGCGCTGGTCGCCGTTCTCGTGCTCTCCTGCTCGCCAGGAATCGAGCCGATGACCGACCAGCCCTCCGCCGACCTGAGCGAGCCCCACTTCCTCCAGTGGAGCCCCGCGGACGGCCCCCTGCGCCTCACGGCGATTGGTGCGATCGCAGAACGCGATCCGGTGCGGGCCGGTGACGGACCGACCGAGCTGGTCTTCAACGAGATCTCTCTCAGCTCCTACGCCGCCCGCTTCTGGGCCGTGCGAGGGAAAGAGCGCACGCTTCAGCTCAACTATCTGAGCCCCATGGGCACCAGTCCCTTCCTGCGGCTCGAGATCGATGACCCGGCAATACGTCCCGATGGCTCGTCGATCGCCTATGGGGACTCGGTGTTGATCACGGTCCTCGTGGATCCCGTGAACATCCGGGTGTCGCTCGAGCCCACGGGCCTGCAGTTCGGCCACGAAGCTGACCTCGAGATGTGGTGGACGGGCACCAACGGCGACCTGAACGGCGACGGCGTGGTCGACACGCGTGATCTCGAGATCGAGAAGCAGTGGCTCGGACTGTGGTATCAGGAGGGCGTGGGTACGCCATGGACCCCGATTCCGGCGGAGAAGTCCCTCGCCGACAAGCGACTCGAGGCAGACCTGAAGCACTTCTCCGGCTATGCCGTGTCCTGGTAGCCGGGAGTCGACGATTCGCAGACCGACTGTGTGCACGCTCTCGCCCTCGGGGCGGGACACTATGAGGAGAGGAACGATGCTCCGAGTTGACCGTTTGGCTTCCACCGTCTTGCTGGCCCTCACGTTCGCGGCGTGCAGCGATGCGACCGGGCCCGCCGGGCCCGCCGGACCGGACTTCGAGTACGCCGTGGACGATTTCTCGCGGGTGAGGGACACGACGCCCTCCACGCCGCACTATGCGCTGCGTCATGCGGCCACGGCACCGGGCTTGTCCACCTATCAGGTGAGCTTCTGGGCCAAACGCGGAGAGGAACGGAGCGTCACGGTCAGCTACGGGAATGACGGTCCCACGTACCTGACGTTCACCGTTCCCCGCATGGGCCTGGAGCGGGGACTCGACGGTCACAGGTTGTCCGTGGGCGATTCGGTGCTGATCAGCCTGCAGCTCGATCCCGTGGCGTTCCAGGTGGAGTTCGAGCCGTCGGGGCTCCAGTTCAGCAAGAAGAACCCCGCGACGCTCCGGGTCTGGTACGGATTCATGGACCCGGACGTCAACCGCGACGGTAGCGTGGATGCCGCGGACCAGACGCTGATGCAGTCCGGTGTTACGTACTACCACTTCGATACCGGCGGCATCAACTGGAAGAAGATCAGCTCGTTAACGGACCCCGTCACCCAGACCATCGAGACGGCGGTCGACGGTTTCTCCGGCTACGTGATTTCCTGGTAGCCTCACTCGTAGTCACATGAGGAACCCGAGAATGCGCTACTCAGTCATCATGCTGCTCTGCGGCGCTCTCACGGCGTGGGGCTGCAGTCCGGAAGTCGCCGGTCCCATTGCGTTCCACTTGGAGGACGCCGCTCTCGAGCCCCCACCGCCCCCTACGGCGGACGAGTGCCGGGTACCGGACCCGCCTCCTGAAACCATTCCCTGGTCCAACACGGCCCCGGCACTCGAGGCGTATTGCACCGCCTTCTGGGTGACACAGGGCGAGGATCAGGAACTCTCCGTCGGGTTCGCGAGTGACGATCGCGTGAAAGCGCGGTGGTTCCTGCGCTTGTTCATACCCGAGGGAGCGCAGTTCGTGGACGATGCCGGCATGACGGTGCCCGATGGCAGTCGCGTGCGGGTCACCGTCGCGATCCACCGAACGCTGTACGCGGTGCAATTCGGGCCCCATGGCTCCGAGTTCCAGGTTGGCCGGCCGGCCGTCCTCAAGCTGAACTACTCGTGGGCCGACCTGGGCAAGCAGGACGCGAAGGATCTCACGATCTACTACCAGGCAGACGAGGGTGGCACCTGGGCGAAGGAGCCCACAATTGTCGACCGGAGGGGCAACTACGTCTCGACGTGGCTTCGGCACTTCTCCAACTACGCGGTCGCCTGGTAACCCCGGCGGCATGAGGAGCACGACCATGAGCGGTGCGGTCGCAGAGTCGGAACGATATCAGAGCCTGGCAGACGCCGGGCAGTACGCGGTGCTGGCGGACGCCATCAAGGCGCGGCCGGAACAGGACGTCGCGGCATCGGCCCTGCTGTCGCTGCTGTATGGGACGGCCCAGGCACGCATTGGTCAGCACGACGACGCGGTGCGGTGGGTGGACCGGGCGGTGGCCCGGGCCCGTCAGGAGGGCGAGCCCGCCGTCGAGCGGCGGGCGCTCAACGCGCGCGGCGGCATTGCGTTCGTGGGCGGCCGGCTGGACGAGGCGGCCGACTACTTCACGCAGGCTTTGATGGCGGCCAGCCGGGACGGTGATCTCGCCACGGTGGGCCGGTGCTCCAACAACATCGCCAGCATCAGCAGCCTGCGCGGGCGGCACGCCGAGGCCATCGCGTCCCATGAGATGGCCATCGCGGCGTTCGAGCATGCCGGGCTCCGGCGCGGCGTCGCGGAGTGCCGGCACAATCTGGGCATCACGTACGGGCAGCAGGGCGACCTGGAGCGGGCCCTGGCGGAGGCCGGGCAGGCCATCACGGACGCGGAACACGTGGGCGATCGCGGCCTGATGGGACTCACGCGCCGCGGCCGGGCCGAGCTGCACGTGCTGGCCGGGGAGTTCGCCACCGCACGGGACGACATCGAGGAGGCACTGGCCACGCACCAGGAACTGCGCGATCCGCTCGAACAAGCGCAAGACCAGCGAATCGTCGCGGCGATCCTGGTGGGTGACGGTCAGTTGGCAGAGGCCGAGCGCGTGCTTCGGAAGGTCATTGGCCGAGCCGAGTTGCTGAATCATCCCCAACTCGTCGCCGATGCCAGTCGCGACTTGGCCTTTCTGTTGCTGCGGGCCGACCGCCGCGAGGAGGCCCACTCGACGGCTCGGGCCGCGCAGGCGATCTTTGTGCGCCTGGGTGCCGAATACGAGTTGCGCAAATTGGCCAGCCACGATTGGGAGAACGAGTTCGGGGCGGAGCTCCGCCGATCCCTCGAGCCGCTGCACGACGCGCAGCGACTGGCGGATGCGGGACGCTACGCGGAGCTCGCGAGCTACCTCGAGCACCGGACGCGTGACGAGCTGAACGCGTCTCCGACGCTGGCGTTGCTCAATGGGATCGCCAACGCCCGCCTGGGCCGACTGGAGATGGGGCAGCAGTGGGCCACCATCGCGCTGACCCGTGCGCGCACCCGTGGCGATCGGCTGCTCGAAGTGCGCGCCCTCAACGTGTGCGGCGCCATTGCCCTCGAGCGGGGCGGCATCACCGAGGCGATCCACTTCTTCACGCGCGCCCAGCAGGAAGCAATGGAGCATGGCGACCTCGCGACCGTGGGGCGCGCGGCCAACAACCTGGGCATCATCGCCAACATGCAGGGAGAGTACGGACAGGCCGTCAGCTCGTACACCATGGCCATCGCGGCGTATCAGCGCGCCGGCTTGGCGCGGGGCGTCGCCGAATCGGAACACAACCTGGCCATCAGCTACCGCGAGCAAGGCAGTTTTGCCGAGGCACTCCACGCCGCCGACGATGCCGTCCGGGACGCCGAGCAAGCCGGGGATCGGACCCTGATGGCCCAGGCCCTGGCGGGACGGGCCGAGGTCCGCATCGCCGCAGGAGACGCGGCCGTGGCCGCCAAAGAGGCGGAGCGGGCGCTGGCGATGCACCGGGAACTCGGCGACGAGGTCCGGGAAACGGAGGATCTCCGCATTCTGGGAATCGCACTGAGTGACCTGGGCGAACGCGACAGGGCCGTGGAGATGCTCGCCGAGGTCGTGCGGCGGGCAGGGGAGCACAACCGGCCCCTCCTGGTTGCCATCACACAGCGTGACCTCGCCCACGCGCACTTGCGCGCGGGGAATCAGTCGGCGGCGCGGGACACGGCATTGGACGCCCGCGCCGGCCTCCGGCGGCTTGGCGCCGCCGTCGAAGTGGCGAAGATCGACCAGCTGCTCGCGACCCTCAGCTAGACGCCTCTCAATCGGGCGCGGTGGCAACTCCCCCGGGGGTTGCCACCGCGTTGTTGTTGGCGGAAGCCACCGGCTGCGCCCCTTCCGAACGCGGCCTTCCCCGCCAAGGTCACTTTGACCCAACACCAAGGCCGGATTGACCCAGATTCCCACCCGCTCGGGTGATCGGACGATCACCTAACCTCATATAAATCAACGTGATGCAGCGTTGTGGCATGATGGGAACGCCGCGTGCACTAGGCTCGGTACGGCTGTTACAACGTGGCGTGTCGCACAGGAGCCCCGGCATCACGATTCGGGGCGCGACGACCGAAAGCACCGCGCAGGAACGCGGGTCCGCGCCGCACCACAGCTTGTCACGAGCAAGCAAGACCAAGGAGAACGCCGTGTTTCTCAAGCGTAGCGCGATTGCCCTCTTCCTCCTGCCGGCTTTCATGGCGTGCAGCGACGGCGTGGGGCCGGCCCCGAGCATGGACCAGCAGGCACCCAATCACCTGACCTGGGATAGTCCGCCCCAGTTCAGCGTTGGCGGCTCGGGTATGGCCGACAACGACGTGCAAGGCGACGACCCGGTGCTCCCGGGCTTTGCCGCATCGAGCTCGGACGGATCGGCGTACCTGTACTCCGTCTCGTTCTGGGCCGTCCGCGGTGCGGACCGCGGGGTCATGATCTACTACCGGAAGTCGAGCGAGGACGCCTGGAAGCCCTACGAGCGCTTCGTGGTTCCGGCCGCCGCGCTCGCGTACCGTCCGGACGGGTCCGCGATCGCGACTGGGGACTCGGTCCTGATCACGATGACGATCGACCTAGCCCAGATGGTCACCACCTACGGGCCGTCCGGTCTGCAATTCAGCAACGGCACCCCGGCATCCCTGCAGAAGTGGTACACGGGCGCGAGCGGCGACTTCAACCTCGACGGCAAGATCGACGAGAAGGACACGTACATCGAGAAGAGCCTGCTCGACCTCTGGACCGTGAGCAACGGCACGCCCTGGACGTCCACGAAGGCCGAGCACTCGATCACCGAGCGGTGGTTCAAGACTTGGCCCGAGCATTTCTCCGGCTACGCCGTGTCCTGGTAGGAGGATAGCATGCGCCGTCTGACCATACTCATTGGCATCGTCGCGTTACTGGCCGGTTGCGACAGCCCTGCCGACCCGGGCGTCGCACCGACGATCTCGGCCGCGAAAGGGGGACGGCTTGCGTCTCTCGAGCCGACGTCGGCCACGACGACGCGGACAACCGAAACCACGACGGGCAGCGCGGAGCCGCAGGTTCTGCAATTCGTTCCCGGATCGCCCGCGCTCACGACATACGACACCACGTTCAGCGCCCACCAGGGCTGGCAGCAGAACTTCGTGATCCGCCACGAGGATGGAAACTACTTCCTCGTGCTCGACGTGCCGAACAGCGCGCAGTTCGTGGACGCGGACGGCACGCCCCTCCCCGACGGCGAGGCGTTTGGCCTCCGCGCGCGCGTGGACAGCTCGGCCGTCAGCTTCGAGTTCGAGCCGCACGGGTCGTACTTCACCGGCCCCCGACCCGTCGTGCTCTGGGTGTATCTCAGGTACGTGGACGTGGGATCCGGCGGTGACTTGCCCGATGTCTGGTACCAGGCCGAGACCACCGATCCGTGGAGCGCGTTGAGCACCACGGTGGACAAGTCCGGCAAGTGGCTCAAGATCGAGCTGCGGCATTTCTCGAACTACGCGGTGGCGTGGTGAGATCCATAGACGACGTCGGGAGCCCGTATCACGCTCCTTGGTGTTCCGGGAGCCCCGCCGGGAGTGGAGACTGAGAATGAGCACGTTCAGACGAACATCGAGTGCCGTATGGCTCGGCACGGTGATGCTGTTCGCCAGCGCATGTACTGAGAGCAGCCTCGCCCCGCCGGAGCCGTCGCTTGCCAGGAAGGTGAGACTGGCGGAACCGACCGCCGGCAGTGCGACGACTACGGAACCGGTGATGATTCGGCAAGCGGCCGATGCGCCGCCGCTGCACACGTACGACACCACCTTCACCGCCGTTCAGGGAGAGGCGAACACGTTCGTCGTCTTCTATGACGACCCCGACAGAGAAGGGGTCTGGGAAGGCGAGGTGTTCTTCAAACTGGACATTCCCCGCGACGCGCAGTTCATGGATGAGGACGGCAGTCCCGTGGCGACCGGCGACACGGTGGCGATCCGCGCCGTGATCGATCCGACGCAGTTCCTGGTCCGTTTCAGCCCACACGGCTCGCTCTTCAACGGGCGCAAACCGGCGCTCCTCTCCTTCTACCTCGTGTACGCGGAGTTGCACACGGGCCATGACGCGGTTCCCGACATCTGGTATCAGCCAGTTGAAGGCGAACCCTGGACACCGTCAGCGACCTCGTACGAATGGAAATCTAACCGACTCAAGATCACCCTTGACCACTTCTCGAACTACGCGGTGGCGTGGTAGGAGAAGGTGACTCAAGTGTCCAGACGCACCGCCGTACTCGGTCTTACCGCCCTGCTGGTGGCGTGCGACGGTGCGTCCAACACGACGGCCGCACCGTCGGGTGCCACGACGACGGAGAGCGCGGCACCGCACGTGCTCCGCTTCACGCCCGGCTCACCGCCCCTCAGGACGTACGACACCACGTTCGTCACCCGTCAGGGCTCGCAGCGGATCTTCGTGATTTCCCACGAGGACGGGACCCGCTTCATGGTGCTGGATGTGCCACAGACCGCTCAGTTCGTGGATGCGAATGGGACGCCCACGCCCGACGGCGAGCCGGTCAACATCCGCACGCTGGTTGACCGCGAGTCGGTCAGGTTCGAGTTCCAGCCACACGGGTCGTATTTCGACGGTCCCCGTCCGGTCGTCCTCCGGGTGTGCCTCGAATACCTGGACCTGGGTTCCAGTGCCCCGTTCCCGAGCATCTGGTACCAGGCCGACACCAGCCACTCATGGTCCGAGGCGTCCACTACGGTGGACCTGACCGGCAGGTGGCTCATGATCGACTTGCGTCACTTCTCGAACTACTCGGTCGCATGGTAACCGCCGTGGAGCCGGAGCACGTCAAGGCGCGGCTGGCGAGCCTGATGGCCGCCATCGAGGCGTTCGAGGCCAGCTTGGCCGATCAGGACGTACCGTTGGACATCGTCTCGGACTTCAAGTCGTCCGTGGACGACCTGCGACTGCGGCTCTGGGGACTGCTCACCGCGCGGAGCGCGGAGGACCATCTCGCGTTTCGACAACGGTTCCGCCTCCGCCGGCTCCGCGAGTTGTGCCTCCAGGTCGGGCTCGAGCTGCAGGCGGGCGAAGTGCCGCAGGAGGAGGACGAGCTGCACAAGCTGGTGGTCGCCGCGCGCGTGCTGGTAACGGCGGCCGGTCCGCTGGACGCGAAGCACACGGGCTGACCTTCTCGGCCGCGCTCGCGCCGGCTGAAGCAGATCCTTGGCGCCCACCGTCGTCGAGGCGACGGTTGCGCCTCCCCGCTTCACCGACCGATGGCGCCGAGGACTCGTTTGAGCGGGATTCATCAGTGTATGCTCGGCGGGCTCCACGTCCGCGCACCGGGAACGATCGCACAGCGTCCATCCGGTGCGCCGCCCCGCGTCAGGTGATCGGCGACACGGTCGAATGGTGATCTACATCGCATTTGTGGACGTTCGCTCGCACAGCGGCGTACGCCGGGCCGTATTACGCTGTTGCATCGTGATCTTGCGCCTTGTCCGTCCCTCCATCGGATCATATGTTGGTGATCCCTCGGAACAGTGGGTGTGCAATCGCAGTGCACGTGGGTGACCGGGCGGCACGTCGCTGACGGTCATGCACGGATGACCCGCTTGCCTTCGGCCGGACTCCGTACTGCGACAAGGACCGTTCACTCGCTGGCGTGCGCAGGAAGGGTCGTGATATGGCGGGTGAGCCGACCACCCCGTTTCCCAGAATCCCACGCATTCTCGTCGTAGACGACGAGGACATCAACGTCCGGTTTCTGCAGGACGTGTTGACGCCGGCCGGCTACACGGAGCTCACCGTCACGACGGACCCGCGACGCGCCGTCGGCCTGTTTCGCGACACCCAGCCCGATCTGATCCTCCTCGATCTGAAGATGCCCCACCTGAACGGGCACGAGGTGCTCGCGCTCCTGAAGCAGGAGATCCCTGAGGGCGCGCACCTGCCGATCCTCGTGCTCACGTCGGACAGCAGCGCGGAAGCCAAACGGCTCGCCCTTGCGAGCGGGGCGCACGACTTCCTCGCGAAGCCGCTGAGCCCGGCCGAGGTCCGGCTCCGGGTGCGCAACCTGCTAGAGACGCGATTCCTGTACCTAGCGCTCCAGGAGCAGAACCGGCAACTGGAGGAGCGCGTTCGGCAACGCACCGCGCAGCTCCAGCACCGGACCGACGAGCTTGAACAGGCACGTATCGAGATTCTCGAACGCCTCGCCCGGGCCGCGGAGTTCCGCGATGACGCCACGGGCTTCCATACGCGGCGGGTCGGTCACGTCTCCGGTCTGCTGGCGGAGACGCTCGGCGTGGCCGCGCCGGAGGTCGAGCTGATCCGTCGCGCGGCGCCCCTGCACGACATCGGCAAGATCGGCATTCCCGACGCCGTGCTCCTGAAGCAGGGTCGCCTCTCGGCCAACGAGGTGGCGGTGATGCAAACCCATACCGTGATCGGCGCGGAGATTCTCGCGGGCAGCGACGTCGCCCTGCTGCACCTCGCGCAGGACATCGCGCTCACCCACCACGAGCGGTGGGATGGCGTGGGGTACCCCAACCACGTGGCCCGCGAGGCAATCCCGCTGGTCGGGCGGATCGTCGCGGTGGTGGATGTCCACGATGCGCTCACCCACTCGCGGCCGTACAAGGCCGCGTGGTCGCACGCCGACGCACTCGCCGAGATCGGGGAGCAAGCCGGGAAGCAGTTCGACCCCGACGTGGTGCAGGCGTTCCGGGAGCTGTGCCTCCGCACGCCGCTCGACGGGCTGCAGGACGGCGCCGTGATGGTCGAGGTCCCGGCATGAGGTGCCGGGCGTTCGTCAGCGGGGCGGTACTGCTGCTCCTCGCGTGCACCCGGACCGGCGGGGGCGAGGCGCCGAACCCGCGGGCGGGCATGACGGCGGCGCTGGCGGCGCTGGATCGGGGCGACGTGGAGACCGCGGCGGCCGATCTGGAGCGGGTGCTGAGCAGCGGCGCGAAGGGTACGGACGTGCAGCACGCGACCCTGCTTGGCGCGGTGCTCTACCTCCATCCGCGCAACCCGAAACGCAATCCCGACCGGGCCGCCGAGTTGGCAGCCCGGTACGTGACCGATCCGGACGCCGGCCTCGGTGAGACGGAGTTGGGGATGGCCCTGTTCGAGCTCGCCCTCGACATGGGAGGGAATCCCCGGCCCGAAGCGGTGGGTGGCCCACTCCCCAAGCTGCCGGGGGGCGTGCGCTCGAACGCCGAGCGGATCCGCCAACTCGAGGCTCAGATCCAGCGGCTGCAGCAGGAACTGGCACGGATCCGGCAGACACTCAAGCCACAGCCATGACGATCCGCACCCGCCTGCTCGTCGCGTTCGCCGCCGTTACCGTGCTGCTCGGAGCGCCGCTGGTCTACGGGGTGAATCGGCTGAGTGCCGTGCGCAGCATCGCCGTCACGCTCCGCGATCGCCACGCCGGCGCCTATGGCGCCCTGGGTGGGCTGCGGGCCGCGATTGCGGAGTACGACCGGCAGGCGCGGAGCTACGTCATCGTACCCGACCCCGAGTTCCGCGCGGGGATGCGCACGGCGCTGGCGACGGCCCGCGCACAGGAGTCCCTGCTCGAATCGGCCGGATTTGGCGACGTCGCAGCGCCGGCACACCGGTGGCTGGACTCGCTCGCGGACGCCACCCGGGACCTCGAGCTCCTGGTCCAGGCCGGCCGGCAGGAGGAGGCGACCGCGCTCACCGGCGCGCGCGTGCTCCCGGCCCTCGCCGGCATCCAGGCCGCATTGGCGCCCATGCAGCAGGCCGTGAGCACGTCCAGCGCCGAGCAGGCGGCCCGGGCTCGGGACATCAGCGCTACCGCTACTGCGATCGGCACCGGCGCCGCGATTCTCGCCGTCCTCATTGCCGCCGCGATCGCCTGGTGGACCACGTCGGCCGTCACCGATCCGTTGCGGCGCCTGCGGCGCAGTATGGCGGCGGTCGCGGAGGGCGGCTCGACCCCCGCCCCCGTGCTTCCTTACATGCGACAGGACGAGATCGGCGACCTGAGCCGCTCGTTCCGCGCCATGACGGAGCGGCTCGCCGAGCTCGAGCGCGTGCGCGGCGAGTTTCTCAATCTCGTGAGCCACGACCTCAAGGCGCCGATCAGTCTCATCAGCAGCTATGCCGAGTTGATCGAGGAGGACGCACCGTCCGATCTCGAGCCGCAGTCGTACCACCTGCTGGAGTCGATCCGCGAGCACACCCGGCACCTGACGACGCGGGTCAATCGCCTCTTGAGCCTGGGACGGCTGGAGGCACGGGCGTACGCCGTCCGCCCGGAACCCGTCTCCGTCCGGGCGTTCTTCCACGGCGTCCGGCAGGTCTTCGAGCCCCAGGCGCGCCGGAAGGGCATCGAATTCACGCTGACCATCGAGACCGAAGCGCCGGAGACGATGCTCGCGGACGTCGAGTGCGTGCAACATGAGATCATCGACAATCTCCTGTCCAACGCCTTCAAGTTCACGCCGGCGGGAGGACGGGTGGTGGTCCGCGTCTGGGGCGACGACCTCCCCCGTTCCGCG
>Ga0224500_10001118_pt1 | contig 16462 bp, 11 predicted proteins | sample SF_Oct11_sed_USG_FD_168126 | JGI IMG/M metagenome (GOLD analysis project Ga0224500, IMG submission 168126) | Sediment microbial communities from San Francisco Bay, California, United States - SF_Oct11_sed_USGS_4_1 | ecosystem: Environmental > Aquatic > Marine > Sediment | place: USA: California... | reverse complement strand
TCCTACGGCCGAAATCTGCCGCTGCACCTGGCGATCGACCTGGTCCGTTCGCTCATCGGCCTGCCCGATCCGCTCGAGAGCGTCCCCGCCGACGAGGCGCGAGAGCGGTTGGCGAGTCGGCTCCGTCATCTCGCTGGCCCGGATGACGCAGGGATCGGACCGGTCCTCAGCCACCTGCTCTCGCTGCCGCTTGACGAGGCCGGCGCCGAGCGCCTGGCGCATATGGAGCCGCACACGCTTCGGCTGCGGTACGGCGAGGCGGTCTCGAACCTGGTCGCGGCCACGGCCCGGAACGAGCCACTGGTCATGGTCTGTGACGATGTGCACTGGGCCGACGACGCCTCGGTGGACCTCCTGACGTCGCTTGTCGGCACGGTGTCGGCGCTGCCGATCCTGTGGGTGATCGCCAGTCGCGCCGATCGCGAGGTTCCCGGCTGGAGGCTCGTCGGTGCGGTCCGGGATGCGTTCGGCGACGGCCTGATCGACATCCGGCTGCGGCCGCTCCAGGCCGACGACGGTGAGCGTCTCGTGGCGAACCTGCTGGCGATCGACTCCCTGCCGGCCGCCACCCGGACGATGATCCTCGGCCGAGCGGAGGGCAACCCGCTGTTCGTCGAGGAGATCGTCCGGATGCTCATCGACCGGGAAGCCATCGAGTTCCACGATGGCCGATGGACGGCCACCGAAAGGGTCATGGACGTCGAGATCCCCGAAACGCTCCACGGCCTGCTGCTGGCCCGGATCGATCGCCTTCCGGCTGAGGCGCGACGGGTGCTGCGCGTTGCCTCGGTCATCGGCCGGACCTTCCCGGTCAGCGTGCTGGACCTGGTTGCCAGGAGCCCGTCATGACGACGGAGCCGAGCCAGGGCATCGGGCGGGAGTTGGGGCTCCTCGAGGGCGCCGGATTGATCGCGCTGGCGGCCTCGTTGCCGGAACTCGAGTACGTCTTCCGCCATGCCCTGATCCAGGACGCAGCCTACGAATCCATCCTGAGGCAGGACCGACGATCGCTCCACGTCCAGGTCGCCGAGACCCTGCTGGCGCTCTACCCGGACCACCGGGACGACCTGGCACCGACGCTTGCCCACCATTTCGAGCGCGGCGAGGATCGCCCGAGGGCGATCGAGTACCTCGCCAGGGCCGCCCGCCACGCACGGTCGCGGTTCGCCCGTCATGAGGCGGTGGACTTCGCCCGGCGGGCCGTGGCCATGCTGCCCAGCGGGGACGCGATCAGCGTCGAGGAGCGCCGAACCCGTGCACAGATGCTCTTGCTGCAGGCAGAGGCAGGTGGCGATTTCGTGCCACTCAACGACACCGTCGCACTCCTCGAGGCGGTGATCGCCGATGGCGAGGCCCTTGAGGACGCGGCGCTGTCCGCGCGCGCGTACCTCGAGATCGGCCTGGCGCGCGCGCTGAGCGGCGAGCAGTTCCGCTCCAGCGCCCCGCTCGCGACGGCCCTCCAGCGCGCCACCGATCTCGCGGAAGCCAGCAGATCGCCCGATCTCATGGCCATGGCCATCTCCGCGATGGGACAGGCGCACTACGCAGCCGGGGAGTTCGCCGAGGCCATCGAGTCCTGGGAACGAGCGGTGCCGGCGCTGATCGAGGCCGGCCAGCTCTACGGCGCGTCGATGACCGCGGGCCAGCTGGGAACGGCGTATGGCCACGTGGGACAGTACGAGAAGGCCGTGAGCTGGACCGACCGGGCCTACGAACTCGGCGAGAAGAGCGGCGATCCGAATGCCAGCCTCGACGCGGACCTCGCGCGCTCGATCGTCGAAGGGGTCACCGGCGATTCGGCCGTTGCCATCGAGTACGCGACCAAGGCGGCCGATGCCGCCGCCAAGGTCGACAACAAGGCCTGCGCGATGGTCGCGCACTCCGTGATCGGCGAGCAGTATCTCCGTGAGGGCGAGGCCGCCCAGGCGGCGATCGCCTTCGAGGCCAGTGCCGACCTGGCGACCTTCTGCCAGTTCCTACCGGTCAAGATCGAGCAGACCGAGCTGCTGCTCCAGACCGCGCGAGCCCGATCCGGCGTCGGCCGTGTGGAGTTCGAACGGTACGAGCGCGCGCTCGAGCTGGCGCGCCAGTTCGGCGATCGGCTCGCCGAGGCGCAGCTGTACGAGCAGCGGGCCCGCGACCGGATCGACGCGGGACAGGGGGCGGCCACCGGCGAGGACCTCTCCCGTGCTGCGAGCCTGTACGAGACGCTTGGCGCTGGGGCCCATCAGCAGCGGGTCCGCGAGCTCCAACTGCGCCTGCAGCAGGCGGCCGGAGGCTGATCCCCGAGACCGACCGCCGACGTCGACTCGTCGGTCTCAGAGCGACGGCTTCAGGATCATGTCCGCGACGATGACCACGAACAGCACGGCGTTGAACGCGACCAGGAACACGGCGCGGCTGTTGGCCATGTCGTCCACCACGTCTTCGGCCGGGTGGGCACCGTCTTCGGCCTTGACGGCGTCCTTCGCCACGTCGACAACCCGCTTCCCGATGATGGCGGCGTTGACGAAGAACACCGCGACGAGCAGGTAGGCCACGATGAGCCACGGGGCGACGAAGTCGAAACCGCCGGTGGCTGCCGTCACCAGCCCGAAGACCACGCCGGCGATCATCGCCAGGAGCGCGGCGATCCCGAGACCGGTCCGCTCCACGGTGCGATGCACGAACGCCAGGGCTCGGACGTCCCGCCGCCATATCGCAGAGGCGTAGAAGATCTCCGCCCCGATGAACAGCGTGATCATCGTGATCATCGACAGGACGTGCAGCGTCTTCCAGGTGAGCATGCAGATCCCTCCTCCACGCATCCGGTCGCTTCGGGCCGGCCGGGTCGCACGGCACGGGCCTTGCTCCGGACCGGGGTCGGATGCGTTGGCCCCACCGTAACGGTCGACGCAACCCCGCTCGCTCTCGTCGGCGTGGGCGCGCTTGTCAGTCCATGATCGCGAGCGGCTGCAACCCGGACAGGGGGCCGTCCACCCTGGGTGCAGCCAACTCGGGCTCCGGGCCGCGGTCCGTCTCGCGAGCGGCGAGCTCGGCGTCAAGCTGGGCGACGAGCGCCGGGAGGCTCGACCGGAGGGCTTCGCCGTACGCCGCGCCGACCTCTCGCGCGAGCGCCAGGTCTCGCTTGGACCTCGGCGGGCCGAACCGGTAATGGATCATCGTGCCGGAGCGAAGCGGCTCGAGCTCGATCGTGTGCAGGAGCTTCAGTGGGCCGGCGGGGGTGTCGATGATCGTTCGATCCGTGACGTAGTCGTACGGACGCCAGTCGAGGATCTCCTCGATCACGGCGTCCTTGCCGTGCATGCAGTGATTGGCCGAGCCAGGCCCGCGACGTCCTCCGGTGGCGCCCTTGACCTCGACCTTCGTCACCCAGGGCTGCCAGCTCATCCGCCGGCCGGGCTTGGTGAGGAACTCCCAGGCCACCTGTGGCGGCACGGCCGAGGCGACCGTCACGGTAAGGATCGACTCCTCCGGCGAGACGAAGACGCGTCCGCGAGCTTCCTCCTCCTGCCAGCGCCGCTCGAGATCGTGCGCCCAAGCCTGGACGTCGCCGATGCGATCGTAGGTTTCCGTGTGCGCGCGCATGCCGAGCGCGGCGGGCTCGATGTCGGAGGCATCGATGCACGCCTGGCTGATCAGCGCATAGGCGCCGATGCCCAGCCGTTCGACGACTTCGTTCTTGAGCAGCCGGTGCGCGACGATCACGTCCGAGCCGAGGAGCTCCTGTCGACCCGCGACCTTCTGGATGATGGCGTCGCCGTGGTGAACCACGAACTTCAGGTCGAGATCCGGGATCCGGCTGCACGCGTTGCACTCGCACGACGTCGCCTGGCGGACGTCACGCCGACGCCGGCGAAACCCGAAGTAGCAGCGCTCGATCGTGTCGAGAAGCATCGATCCGTCAAGCGTCTCGGCGATCGAGTACGTGAACGCGGCGTCGCCCTCGAGCTTGGCCAGCCGGAAGTTGGGCCGGAGCGCCGTAACGACGGCACCGATGAGGTCCGCCAGGATGTCCTGGGCATGATCCAACTCGACATCGGCGAGGTAGCCCGTGTACCCGGAGATGTCGGCGATCAGGAAGCAGGTGGGTTGCGCGGATGACAGCATCGTTTCTCGGGGCGGCGGTCGCAACGACTGGCCCCGACTATACGTGCCGGGCTTCCGCCGTGGGCTCACGTCGACTCCGCCGTCCGGAACCAGGACGGCCCGACGCCAGGTGCTGCGCTAGGATCGATCATCAACCGCCGCCCGAGGAGGCCGCTGGTGGACCCGAACCACGCCATCCTGTTCGAACCCGTTCAGATCGGGCCGAAGACCCTCCGCAACCGCTTCTACCAGGTGCCCCACTGCTCGGGCTTCGGGACCGAGAAGCCGTGGACGCAGGCCGCCCACCGTGGCATGAAGGCGGAAGGCGGATGGGGTGCCGTCTGCACGGAGTACGCGCCGTTCACGCCGGACACGGATGAGGCGCCGCTGATCGCCGCCCGCTTCTGGGACCGGGACGACATGCGCGCGCTGCGCCTGATGACCGACGCAGCCCATCGGCACGGCGCGCTCGCCGGGCTCGAGCTGCACCACGCCGGCAACCACGCCGAGAACAACGTCACGCGCTACCCGACGCTGGCCCCGAGCCAGACCGCCTCGGACCTGCATGCCCACGTCGTGGCCAAGGCCATGGACCGTGCGGACATCGAGCGGATCCAGCGCGACTGGGTCGAGGCGGCGAAACGCGCACGGGACTGCGGCTTCGACATCGTCTACGCCTACGGCGCCCATTCGTACCTCCTGATGCAGTTCCTCTCGCCCTTCTACAACCGTCGCTCGGACGGCTACGGCGGGTCGTTCCGCAACCGCGCCAGGTTCTGGCTCGAAACGCTGGAGCGCGGCAAGGAGGCCGTCGGCGATGACTGCGCGATCGCGACCCGGATCGCGGTCGAGGGTCTGGGCCCGTCCGGCATCCGACTGGACGAAGCGCTCGAATTCGTCGCGCTCGCGGACCCGTATGTCGACCTGTGGGACGTCAACGTCGGCTCGATCAGCCTGTGGAGCCACGATTCGGGGACATCGCGGTACTTCGAGGAGGGCTACCAGCTGGAATGGACGGGCCGCGTCCGCGAGGCGACCGGGAAACCGATCGTGGGCGTCGCCCGACTGACGAGCCCGGACCTGATGGCCGGGATCATCCGCTCCGGCGCCTGGGACCTCATCGGCGCGGCGCGCCCGTCGATCGCCGACCCGTTCCTCCCCCAGAAGGTCGCGGAGGGCCGCACAGAGGAGATCCGGGAATGCACCGGCTCGAACGTCTGCATCATGAAGGTGGACGGCTTCGGGCACCTGGGCTGCGTCCAGAACCCGACTGCCGGGGAAGAGCATCGCCGCGGCTGGCACCCTGAGCGCGTGGAACCCGCGACGAACGCTTCGACCCCGATCCTCGTCGTCGGCGCCGGACCCGCCGGGCTGGAATGCGCGGTCACCCTCGGACGACGTGGGTACGAGATGGTCCATCTCGTCGAGGCGGAGCCTGAGCTCGGCGGCAAGCTGCGCTGGATCCGCCGCCTTCCGACCCTCGGCGACTGGGGCCGCGTGGTCGATCACCGGGCGGTGATGCTGGGCAAGCTGGGGAACGTCGCCGTGGTCACCGGGAAACGCCTGTCGGCCGACGACGTCCTCGACTACGGAGCCGCCACCGTCGTCCTCGCGACCGGCTCGCGCTGGTCGGGCGAGGGCCTGCAAGCGAACACGCATGAGCCGATCGCCGGTGCCGACCCCTCGCTCCCGCACGTGATGACCCCGGAGCAGGTCGCGGTACTCGGCAAGCGGCCGATGGGCCGGCGGGTCGCCGTCTACGACGCCGAGGGGTACTTCACCGGCCCTGGCATCGCGCAGCTGCTGGCGCGGGAGGGCTTCGAGGTCGCCCTGGTCACCGCCCTCGCAGTCGTGTCGCCGATCTCCGACCTCACCGTGGAGGGGCCACTCCTCCGGCAGGCCCTGCATGACGCCGGGGTTCGGATGACGACCGGCGTGACGATCACGGGGATCGATCCCTGGCGAGTGATCGGTGAGACCGAGTTCGGTGACCCCTGGTCTCTCGAGGTGGATGGCGTGGTGCTCGTGACCCAGCAGGTTTCCGACGACGCCCTCTATCGCGAGTTGGCCGAGGATGCCGACGCCCTGGCGAAGGCGGGGATCACGCGATTGGTCAGGATCGGTGATGCCGTGGCCCCACGGATGGTGTCGGAGGCGGTGTTCGAGGGCCACCGCGCCGCGCGCGAGATCGAGCTCGCGGACCCGATGGCCGTACGCCCCTTCGACCGTGAGCGCCGGGTCCCGGCGGTCGAACTGGAGGCCTGACTGCGGGCCTGCCCGAACGCCTGCTGGGGGGACGGGTCGCGGCAACGTGGGCCAAGAGGCACTTGCCGGTGTCGACCCACGGCGCAGAAGATTCGAGCTCCACGCGGGAGGTGCCGCATGCTCGAGGGATGGGTCTGTCCCGGATGCCGGTCGATCAATCAGCCGCGCACCGACCGGTGCTACAGCTGCCGTCTGGAGCGGGATGCGGCCGACGACCGGTTCGTCCAGAGCGGCGAGGCGGCAGGCCCTCCCGTCGCCATGCGCCAGCCACTGCCGCCGGGGTATCACCCGGGTACTGCCGCGATCTGGCATGTGGGCCCGACATCGACCCCCTCCGAGGCATTCGAAGCCGTCCGGCGTGCCGCGGCCGAGGAGCTGGCGGACGTCGATCCCGCGTCGATCAGGGCGTGGGGCAGCCTTGATCCCAACGACCGACTGTGGATCGCCGGCAGCTTCATCCTGGTCGGCGTCGCGGTCGCGATGGCGGATGGCAAGGTGGAACCCGGCGAGCTTGAGCGGGCGTTCGTCAAGACCGACGACCTCGCGGCCGAAACGAGATCGTTCGTCGTGAACTGGGCGATCGGGCTCCTTGGAGAGCGGAGCGTTCCCGAGACCGTGATGTCGACGGCCTTCTCGACATCGTCGCCCGAGCCGGCGATCGCGGCGTCCAGGCAGGCCCTCGCCAGGCTGCCCGAGGCGGACCGATACCGGATGACGATCGCGCTGCATCGGATGGCCTGGCATGCCATGACGGTGAAGAACGGCTCGCCGCCGACACCGGCGACGATCGAGCTCCGCCAGCTGCATGCGACCATCGAACGTCTCGGCCTCGACCTTTCGGCTGCGGTGGCTTGGGTACAGGAGAACGGCCCCTAGGCACGCCCTTCGCCTGCCGAGTCAGGCTGCACGGTCGGCACACCGCCGCCCCACTGCGCCGAAGCGCATCCGGCGGACGGAACGGTCCTCCCGATGTCTACCTCCGTGCTGGAGACTCGCCTCCGATGGTGCAGACTCGCCTCGACCTGCACCCGCCGCCCAGGACCCAGTACTTGCGAGGAGCCCGATGACCACCCAGCTCCCGTCCCACGCCCGCGCCGTCGTGATCGGTGGCGGCATCGTCGGCGTCAGCGTCGCCCATCACCTCGCCAAACGCGGCTGGACCGACACAGTGCTCCTCGAGCGCAAACAGCTCACCAGCGGCACCACCTGGCACGCGGCCGGGTTGGTCACCAAGTTGCGCGCCACCTACAACATGACCCTCCTGGCCGCCTACGCGGAGGAGTGCTTCCGCGAGGTGGAGCGCGAGACCGGCATGAGCACCGGCTTTCGGACGACCGGCTCCATCCTCGTCGCCCGGACCGAGGAGCGCTGGACCGAGATCGAGCGCGGCATCTCGATGGCCCGGGTCTGCGGCTTCGACGTCGAGGCGATCGACGCGGCCGAGGCGCATCGGATGTGGCCGCTCATGGATCCGTCCGGGATCGTGGGGGCGGCGTACCTGCCGGCCGATGGGGTCGCCAACCCGACCGATGCCACCCTGGCGATCGCCAAGGCGTTTCGACAGCGAGGCGGCGCTGTCTTCGAGCACACGGCGGTCACGGAGGTGCTCACCAGGGACGAGAGGGTGACCGGCGTCCGGACAGAGGCCGGCGAGATCGCCTGCGACGTCGTCGTCAATTGCGCCGGGATGTGGGCTCGCGAGCTGGGGGCGAAGAACGGCGTCAGCATCCCCCTCCATGCGGCGGAACACTTCTACCTGGTCACCGAGCCGGTTGACGGGCTCCAGCCCGACCTGCCGGTCCTGCGCTGCCCGGACGACACCGCGTACATCCGGGAGGACGCGGGCAAGATCATGGTCGGGTTCTTCGAGCCCGGCGCCAAGCCATGGGGGATGGATGGGATCCCGGAGGACTTCGCGTTCGGGACGCTGCCGGAGGACTGGGATCACCTCGCCCCCTTCGTCGAGATGGCCGCCCGCCGGCTCCCGATCCTCGACGACATCGGGATCCGGCTGTTCTTCAACGGACCGGAGAGCTTCACGCCGGATGACCGCTACATCCTGGGCGAGGCGCCGAAGATGGCCGGCTACTTCGTGGCCGCCGGGTTCAACTCGGTGGGCTTCCAGTCCGGGCCCGGTGCCGGCCGAGCGGTCGCGGACTGGATCGTGGACGGCCACCCGCCGATGGATCTCTCCGAAGTGGACATCCGGCGGTTCATGCCGTTCCAGTCCAACCGGCGCTACCTGAAGGAACGCACGACCGAAGTCCTGGGCCTCCTCTATGACATGCACTGGCCGTTCCGCCAACCGGACACCGCCAGGGGCGTCCGCAGGAGCCCGCTCCATGACCGCCTGACCGCAGCCGGGGCCTGCTTCGGCGAGACCGCCGGGTGGGAGCGCGCCAACTGGTTCGCGACCCCGGGGATGGAGCCGGCCTACCGCTACAGCTGGGGTCGCCAGAACTGGTTCGATGCCTCGGCCGCGGAGCACCATGCCGTCCGCGAGGCGGTCGGCGTCTTCGATCAGAGCTCCTTCGGGAAGCTGCTCGTCCAGGGCCCCGATGCCGAGGCGGTCCTGAACCGGATCTGCGCCAATGACGTGGCGGTCGAGCCGGGCCGAATCGTCTATACGCAGTGGCTCAACGAACGGGGCGGCATCGAGGCCGACGTGACCGTCACGCGTCTCGACGAGACCCGCTTCATGGCGATCAGCGCGGCGGCGGACCAGGTGCGCGATCAGGAGTGGGTGGAACGACACATCCCGCCGGAGGCCCGCTGTGTCGCCACCGACGTGACCGCAGCCTGGGCGGTCATCAACGTCCAGGGGCCGAACTCGCGCGAGTTGCTGTCGCGCATCTCCCCGGCCGATCTCTCCAGCGACGCCTTCCCCTATCTCACCGCGCAGAAGATCGAGGTCGGGCTGGCGACGGCCTGGGCGTTCCGTGCCACCTACATGGGCGAGCTCGGGTGGGAGTTGCACGTACCGACCGATCAGGCCCAGCACGTCTACGACGAGCTGATCGGCGCGTCCCAGGGCCTGGGCCTGCGGCACGCCGGCTACCACGCCCTCAACTCGCTGCGGATCGAGAAGGCCTACCGGTTCTGGGGATCGGACATCACGGACGAGGACACGCCGCTCGAGAGCGGCCTCGGCTTCGCGGTCGCCTGGGACAAGCCCGGCGGCTTCATCGGCCGGGACGCCCTGCTGCGCTCACGTGACGAAGGGCTGCGCCGGCGCCTGGTCGCCTTCGCCCTGGACGATCCGGGTCCGCTGACCTATGGGAATGAGCCCATCTGGCGGGACGGCGAGCTCGTGGGCAAGACGACCTCGGGCTGGTACGGGCACACGGTGGGACGGGCGATCGCGCTCGGCTATGTCGGAACGGGCGAACCGGGAGCGACAACGGCCGAGTGGATCATGTCCGGGACGTACGAGTTGGAGATCGCCAACGAGCGATCTGCGGCGCGGCCGTCGCTGCGGCCGCTCCACGACCCGAAAGGCGAGCGGGTCCGCATGTGAGGACCGCGCCCCGCGTCGGAGCGCTGCGGGGCGGCAGGACCGGCCGGGCGGGCGTCGACAAGGCGGGCGCCAACGCCCTGCGAACGCTCCTCGTGCGCCGATCCGACCCGTCGGTCGAGATCCCGGGCACCCCGCCGCCGCCGGTGCGAGCCGCTTCGCTGGGCGGTGAGACTTTGCGCTAGGCTTGCCGCCCATGCGCACACTCGGGCGGAGGTTGGTCACGCTCGTATCCGGCGTCGGCGCACGACCGGGCGATCCGGTCGAGCTGCGGATGCGCAAGGCGCTGCTCGTCCTGGTCGCCCTGATGGTCCTGCCCGCAGCGGCTGTCTGGGGAGCGCTGTACTGGCTCGCCGACGAGCGCACCGCCGCACTCCTGCCGTGGACGTTCCTCGTCGGGTCGCTGGCCAGTCTCGCCGCGTTCGGTCTGACCGGCAGCTACCTGCTGCTGCGCCGATCGCAGCTGCTCCTCGTCCTGCTGATCCCGTTCCTGCTCACGATCTCGCTCGGGGGGCTGGCCGCCTCTGGCGGGGTGATCCTCTGGTCGCTCCTTGCCCCACTCGGCGCCATCACGTTCGACAGTCCGAGACGGGCCTGGCGCTGGTTCGTCGCGTACGCGATCCTGCTCGCCGCAGCCGTACCGCTCTCCGCGACCGTTCGTCCGGTCGCGGCCACGCTTCCGGATGCCATGGCGCTGGCCTTCCTCATCATGAACGTCGGCGCCGTCTCGCTCATCGCCTTCGTCCTCCTGGCCACCTTCGCCCGACAGCGCGAGGATGCCCAGCAGCAGGCGGACGGACTCCTGTTGAACATCCTCCCTGCCGAGATCGCGGAGCTCCTGAAGGCGGATGCCCAGCAGATCGCCGAACAGTTCGACGACGCGAGTGTCCTGTTCGCGGACGTCGTGGACTTCACGCCGCTGTCCGCGAGCCTCTCGCCAGCCGACGTCGTGAGCCTGTTGGACCGACTGTTCACGGACTTCGACGCGCTGGTGGACCGCTTCGGGGTCGAGAAGATCAAGACGATCGGAGACGCGTACATGGTCGCATCCGGGGTCCCCCGGCGGCGATCCGACCACGCCCAGGTCCTGGCCTTCATGGCCCTCGAGATGCAGGATGTCGTGGGGCGCCATGCCCGCGACGACGGCCGCGCGCTCGAGCTGCGGATCGGGATCAACTCCGGGCCGGTCGTGGCGGGTGTGATCGGGCGGCGGAAGTTCATCTACGACCTGTGGGGCGACGCGGTCAATACGGCCAGCCGAATGGAATCCCATGGGGCGCCCGGCCAGATCCAGATCGGCGAGACCACCTACGAGCTACTGAAGGACGATTTCGAATGCCGGGCGCGGGGTCCGGTGGAGGTGAAGGGCAAGGGCGTCATCAACACGTGGTACCTGCTCGGACCAGCGAACGGTCGGATCGGGAGGGCGCCCGCGTGACCAGGTCCCCGAGCGGCTGGGACGTCGGCAGCCCGGTCCAGGCGGAGATCTTCGTGATCTGGCGCGGCGGCGACCACCTCGAGCTCACGGGACCGTGCGGTGCGGCGCCCTGGATCGTCGAGCTCGGCGAGGCCGATCATCCGGTCGAGGTCGTGGACCGGATCGTGCGCGACGTCGTCGGTGAGCCCCGGCTCGTCCACTCCACCTCGTGGCGGCGCGACCGTGGTGCCGTCCTGTTGAGCTTCGTCGTCGTCATCGACGATACCCTGGTCGGATCGATGCCCAGCGAGCCCATCGGGCGAGTTGCGCTGGCCCGCTCCGAGGCGACCGCCGCTCCCCGTGACATCGCCCATGCGCAGGTGGTCGAGCACGGCCTCCGACACCTTGCCTGGCTGGTCCAGGATGATCTCGTCGTGCGGGCAGAGCTGGACCCGGCCTGGCAGGCCATCCTGGCCGAGTACGTGCCAGAACCCTTCCGCGGCCTGGGCTGAACAGGAGCGATCGATGGACGACCACAACACCGAGCGACGACTCCGCTGCGCGTGCGGCTGGGAGACGGCGGGCACCCTGGACGAGATCGAGACCGCAACGGTGGAACACGGGCGCCGGATGCACAACATGACGCCCAGCCGAGACGAGGTGGCAGCCATGCTCCTTCCAGCCGACGAGCCGAGCGCAACCTGACGGGCACGTCGATGGATCCTTCGACTGTCCGGCGTGACCCATGGATCTGGCTGGCCCTCGCGTGCGCGGTGGGGTTCCTGCTCCTGACGATCCTGGTCGGCAGCGGCGTCGACCTGGCATTCGACGATGCGTTCTCCACGGCGATGCGCGGATTGCCCGTGCCGCTCGGATTCTGGGAGGCATGCACGTTCGCCGGCGGGGCGATCCTGATCCCGATCGGCGTCATGCTCACCGCCTCCGCGGCGCTGACCAGGCATGCTCGTCTCGCGGTCATCCTGGCCGTCGTGCTGGTCGGCTCGACCCTATTCACGGACCTGCTCAAGGACCTCGTCGCCCGGCCCCGACCGCCGTGGGAGGCGCTCGCCCCGGAGGTCGGGTTCAGCTACCCATCGGGCCACACGCTGGAGAGCACGGTGACCTACGGCCTCATCGCGCTGGTGGCCTGGCGAACCCCGCTGTCGCGGCTGCCCACCCTGGTGCTCCTGGCGATCGGCCTCGCCATCCCGCATCTCGTCGGCCTGTCGCGGATCGCCCTGGGCGTCCACTATCCGAGTGACGTGCTGGCGGGGTGGCTGGGAGGCGTCGCGATGGTGGCGCTCGGCGCCGTTGTCATCCGCGCGACCGGTGCGATCGCCGTCGGCCCGATCCCGACTGCGGTGACGGTGGCGGTCAGCAACGACTGACGTGCCCCCGAAGCTCTCGAGAAAACGCTGCGGACGGACCCCGACGCCACGTAGGCTTTGCCGGCCACGGCCGACGGGGACCTTCGGTGGGTTGGACGGATCGCGAGACGATGAGAGACTGTGCCCCGACTCCGCAGGGGGTGCATGACGATGTACAACGGCGACGCCGTGCGGCGGCAGGACCGTCGGGGGCTCGAGGGCCTGGCGCCTGGGTCTCCCTTCCCGCCGATAGCCGACTACGCCTTCCTGTCCGACTGCGAGACCACGGCCCTGATCTCGCCGGGTGGCAATGTCGAGTGGATGTGCCTTCCGCAGATGGACTCCCCCAGCGTCTTCGGCGCCCTGCTGGATCGAGACGCCGGCGGATTCCGCATCGGTCCGTCCGACGCGACGGTCCCCGTCTCTCGCCGCTATCTCCCGGGAACCATGATCCTCGAAACATCGTGGATGACGCCCACGGGCTGGATCGTCGTGCGCGACGTGATGCTCATGGGTCCGTGGCGCCACGAGGACGATCGGTCGCGATCGCATCGCCGTGCCCCGACCGACTACGACGCCGAACACGTCCTCCTGCGCATGGTTCGCTGCGTCAATGGCGAGGTCCAGGTCAGCCTGGACTGCGAACCCGTGTTCGACTACGGGCAGCAGCATGGCACCTGGGAGTACCCGGAAGACGGGTACCGGCAGGGCATCTGCCGTTCCGGGGAAAGCGACCTGACGGTCACGCTGACCAGCGACATCAACATCGGCTTCGAGGGCCCGCGTGCGATCGGACGCACGCTGGTCCGCCAGGGCGAAACCCGCTTCGCCGCGCTCTCGTGGCACACGGGTCAGCCACCTCGGACGCCCGAGAAGGCACGCGATCGCCTCGTGTGGACCGCCCACCACTGGCAGCACTGGCTGGCTCGCGGCCATTTTCCCGATCATCCGTGGCGCAGCGTCCTCCAGCGGTCCGCGCTCACGCTCAAGGGACTTACGTTCGCTCCCACGGGAGCGGTCGTGGCGGCAGCCACCACCTCACTGCCGGAGACGCCCGGCGGCGAACGCAATTGGGACTACCGCTACTCCTGGATCCGGGACTCGACGCTCGCCCTGTGGGGCCTCTACACGCTCGGGTTCGACTGGGAGGCGAACGACTACCTGTACTTCATCGCCGATGTCGCCCGACGCGACCAGGACCTGCAGGTCATGTACACGATCGATGGCGAGCCGGTGCCCAACGAACGGATCCTCGACCACCTGCAAGGCTACGAGGGCGCCCGACCGGTCCGTATCGGCAACGGCGCGAACGCGCAGCGCCAACACGATGTCTGGGGTGCGGTCCTCGATTCGGTCTACCTCCATACCAAGTCCCGGGACCACCTCGACGAGCGCATCTGGCCTATCCTCGTGCGTCTCGTCGAGCAGGCGCTCGAGCACTGGCGTGAGAAGGACCGGGGGATCTGGGAGGTGCGCGGGGAACCGCAGCACTTCACGAGCTCCAAAGTGATGTGCTGGGTCGCCGCTGATCGAGGCGCCCGCCTGGCCCGTCTGCGCGACGATCGCGAACGCGCCGAGCGCTGGCAACAGGCGGCCGACGAGATCCGGGCGGACGTGTGCGCCAACGCCGTGGACCAGCGCGGCGTGTTCACCCAGCATTACGACACCGATGCGCTGGACGCGTCGGTGCTGCTCATGCCGCTCGTGCGGTTCCTGCCGGCCGATGACGATAGGATCCGCCGCACCGTGCTCGCGATCGCCAACGAGTTGACCGAGGATGGCTTCGTCCTGCGCTATCGGGCCCACCTGACGGATGACGGCCTGGACGGCGAGGAGGGCAGCTTCACGATCTGCTCGTTCTGGCTCGTATCCGCCCTCGTGGAGATCGGAGAAGTGGACCAGGCCCGCCGGATGTGCGAGAAGCTGCTGAAGAATGCGAGCCCACTCGGCCTGTACGGCGAGGAGCTTGACCCGGAGACCGGGGGGCACCTGGGCAACTTCCCCCAGGCCTTCGCCCACCTTGCGCTGATCAACGCGGTCATGCATGTCATCAACGCGGAACGGGCCACCATGGAGGTCCGGCGGCCGCGGCCCAGGCCGGATCCCGGGTACCAGCCGGTGGTGCGACAGGCGACCGGAGAGTCGGCCGAGAACACCGCGGATCGCGAAGCCCTGCGGGGCGATTGAGGGATTCGCTCGGGGAAGGTGGCGGCCGGGTACCCTGACCGGCGTGAAGAGCCACTATCGCGTCGTCGTCATCGGGGGTGGGATCGTCGGCGTGAGCGTCGCCTATCATCTCTCGGTCCGGGGCATGGCGGACGTCGTGGTCATGGAGCGAGACCGACTCACGGCCGGATCGTCGTGGCATGCCGCCGGCGGCTTCCACGCCATCAACGCTGACACCCGGATCGCGGCCCTCCAGCGATACACGATCGGCCTCTATCCGGTCGTAGAGGCGGAGAGTGGCCAGAGCATCGGGCTCAAGATGTCCGGAGGCCTGGAACTTGCCGGCACGGCAGAGCGCTTGCGCTGGCTGCGCTCGGAACTCGCCTGGCTGCGCAGCCAGGGCCACGAGGGGGCTCGGCTGCTCACCCCCGACGAGGCGGCGGCGATGGTTCCGATCATCGATCCGGCGGGGCTCCACGGGGCACTCTTCGATCCGGAGGAGGGCAACCTCGATCCCAACGGCGCGACGTACGCCTACGCGGCGGCGGCGCGGGCGCGCGGCGCCGAGGTGGTCCAGGGCAATCGTGTCGTCGCACTGGAGCTTCGCCGAGACGGCGGCTGGGACGTCGTCACCGAGCTCGGCACGGTCGTTGCCGAGCACGTCGTCAACGCAGCCGGACTGTGGGCACGCCGGGTGGGCCGGATGGTCGGCGTGGACCACCCGCTCATCCCGATGCCGCACCACTACCTCGTCACGGACGAGATCCCCGCTATCGCGGCGATCGATGGTCTGATGCCGGCGGTCACCGATCTTGAGGGCTTCACCTACCTCCAGCGCGAGGCGGGCGGCGTACTCCTCGGCATCTACGAGCAGCGACCGGTCCACTGGGCGGTGGACGGCGCGCCATGGGACTTCGGGATGACCCTCTTCCCGGAGGAGATCGACCGCATCCTGCCCGAACTGGAGATGGCATTCGATCGCTTCCCCGTCCTCCGGGAGGTCGGGATCAAGCGTTGGGTGAACGGGGCGTTCACGTTCACCCCGGACGGGAACCCCCTCATCGGCCCGGTCCACGGGATCCCCGGCTACTGGGCTGCCTGTGGCTGCATGGCCGGGTTCTCGCAGGGTGCCGGGATCGGGCTGGCGCTGGCCAACTGGATCGTGGACGGCGATCCCGGTCTGGACGTGTTCGGGATGGACGTCGCACGCTTCGGCGCGTACGCGTCAGACGACGGCTACCTGAAGGCCACGACCGCCCAGTTCTACGCGCGTCGGTTCGTCATGGCCTATCCGAACGAGGAGCTGCCGGCCGGTCGACCGCTCAGGACCACGCCCTGCCACGCGGCATTGCTGGCGGCCGGTGGACGCTACACCGTGAACTGGGACCTCGAGGTGCCGCTCTACTTCGCGCCGAGCCGGGATTTCACCGAGACCGAGACCCTGGGGCGGTCCAACGCCGAGCCGATCGTGGCGCGCGAAGTCGCGGCGGTCCGAACGGCAGCAGGTGCCTACGAGATCGCCCAGTACGCGCGCTACGAGGTGTCAGGACCGGGGGCTCGGACGTGGCTGGACGGGATCCTTGCGGGACGGCTGCCCAGCGTCGGCCGGATCCGACTCGCGCCGATGCTCGGGTCCGCGGGGCG
>Ga0224500_10001117_pt1 | contig 16466 bp, 13 predicted proteins | sample SF_Oct11_sed_USG_FD_168126 | JGI IMG/M metagenome (GOLD analysis project Ga0224500, IMG submission 168126) | Sediment microbial communities from San Francisco Bay, California, United States - SF_Oct11_sed_USGS_4_1 | ecosystem: Environmental > Aquatic > Marine > Sediment | place: USA: California... | reverse complement strand
GCCAACGCAATCATTTACAAACCTCCGGATACAGATCGCGCCATTCAGGATTCAGGCTTTCAACCAGTCGAATTTTGGCCGCTCTTGATCCACCCTTGATTTGCTTCTCCCTGCAAATAGCAGCGTACATGTCTCCATGCAGCTCAAAGTAGACAAGAATCTTAAGGTTGTACCTGGACGTGAACTGACTGCCGCGATGGTTACGGTGATTCCAGACTCGCGTAATCAGGTTACTGGTTACGCCTGTGTATAAAACCCCGCGGGGACGATTGGCCAGGATGTAAATGGCTGGATGCTTCGTTCGCATGGATTTCGATGCATTGGTTGCCTGGTTATAGCGTTTCGGAGTTGGGCGATCGGTTCCAGAATCATAAATGGGCGATTCGACGAGATTGCTTCGCTGCGCTCGCAATGACGGGATGCGCTCGGAATGACGGGATGCGCTCGCAATGACTGGATGCGCTCGCAATGACGGGATGCGCTCGCAATGATGGGATGCGGCCGCAATGACACGGACCCGTCATCGCGAGGAGGCCGCAGGCCGACGAAGCGATCTTCGCTCCAATCCGCAGATAGCTTCGCTACGCCCGCAACGACAGGTATCATGGATGTCCGTCTCGCAATTCAATAAGAATCGACATGCCAATCGAAATTTCCTGCTTCAAAGCCTACGACATCCGTGGCCGCATTCCGGATCAGCTGAACGCCGACATCGCGTACCGCATCGGTAACGCCACGGCACAGTTTCTCGACGCGAAACGCATCGTCGTCGGTCGCGATATGCGGCTCTCGAGCCAGGAATTCACGAACGAGGTGACCCGCGGTCTCATCGAGGCCGGCGTCGAAGTGCTGGACATAGGTCTCTGCGGCACCGAGATGGTGTATTTCGCGACCAGCCACCTCAAGGCCGATGGCGGCATCATGATCACCGCCAGCCACAACCCCGCCGATTACAACGGGCTGAAACTCGTTCGCGAACAGGCGCGGCCGATCAGCGCCGACACGGGGCTGGCCGATATCCGTAAACTGGCAGAACAGGACCAGCGCAAAAAGGCGAAGAAGCGCGGATCCCGCATCGAGACCGAGATCTTTGACGAATACATCCGGCACATGCTGAGCTATATCGATATACGCCAGTTGCGCCACCTCAAACTCGTCGTCAACGCCGGCAACGGTTGCGCCGGCATCGCCATCGACGGACTGGAAAAACGCCTGCCGTTCGAATTCATCAAATTGCACCACGAACCGGACGGCACGTTTCCGCACGGCATCCCGAACCCGATGTTGCTGGAGAACCAGGCGGTAACCGCCGAAGCCGTCGTCAAGCACGGCGCCGCGATGGGCATCGCCTGGGACGGGGACTTCGATCGCTGCTTCCTGTTCGACGAGAAAGGCGGGTTTATCGAGGGCTACTATGTCGTCGGCCTGCTGGCGAAGAGCCTGCTCGAACACAATCCGGGCGCCAAAGTCGTGCACGACCCGCGACTGACATGGAATACGCTGGACATCGTGCATGAGGCAGGAGGCGAAGCGGTGCAAAGCAAATCCGGCCATTCGTTTATCAAGGAAACCATGCGCAAGGTGGACGCGGTTTACGGTGGCGAGATGAGTGCGCACCATTACTTTCGCGAATTCTCCTATGCCGACAGCGGCATGATTCCCTGGCTGCTGGTGGCCGAGCTGATGTGCAGGACAGGCACGTCGCTGTCGGATCTGGTTGGCGAGCGCCAGGCGAAGTATCCGGCGAGCGGGGAGATCAATCGCGAAATTGCCGACCCGAAAGCGGCGCTGGCCGGGTTACACGAACGCTATGCGGGCAAAGCGCTGCAGGTCGACGACACCGACGGCTACAGCTTCGAGTTTGCCGAATGGCGCTTCAATATACGTATGTCCAATACCGAGCCGGTGGTGCGTCTGAACGTCGAGAGCCGGGGCGATGAAAAGCTTATGCGGACAAAAACTGCGGAGGTCCTCAAGGTCCTTGAAAGCAACGGCTGATTCGCGAGCGGGCACTGCCTGATGGCCACAGCACAGATTGCTGCTATCGGTTACTCGAGTGCGGGGGCGTTGTTTCTGTTGTTGACGGTCCTCTTGCTCAGTCGCTGGCGGGACCGCTCGAAGTCACCCATTCTCGCGCTGGCCTCGCTGGTGACTGCGCTGTGGGCCGGTACGCAATCGGCCTCGCTGGCCGGCACGGTGTCCATACCGTCACTGAACGTCATCACGGAACTCAGCCGAGGCACGATCTGGCTGGTGGCCCTGGCGCTGATCCTTCGCAGTCTCGATACCGCCGGAACAATCCAGTCCAGATTTCGTCGCTACGGACTGCTGTTGCCAATGGCGATGGCCGGGCTGGTGTTGCTGTCCCGATCCGGCGGGCAAAACGGCGCGCTGAATACGACATTGGTTGTCGGCTCATTCACCATGGCGTCACTGATACTGGTGCTGATCGAACAGATCTATCGAAACACGCCGCCGGACAGCAAGTCCGGTATTCGGTATTTCTGTGTTGCCGTCGCAGGCATGTTCCTCTACGACGCGCTGATGTTCGGTAGTGCGATCCTGGCGCCGCCGCTGCGTCCGGATCTTTGGGCAGCGCGCGGTTTCGTCAATGCATTGCTGGTTGTGCCGCTGGCCTATTCGGTCGGGCGGCGTTTTCGCCTGTCACTGAACACCCTGTTGCCCAGGCAGATCCTGTTTTATTCATTTACGTTGGCGGTGATTGGCGGCGCGCTGTTGCTGGTGCTTACCGGCGATTTCTACATCCGGCGCGTGGGCGGGACCTGGGCCGAGGTACTTCGCATCGTATTCCTGGTGGCGGTTTTACTGGTTGCGGTAATGCTGCTGGTTTCTCCGCTGATGCGGGCGCGGGCTCGCGTGCTGCTGATGAAAGCGCTGTTCCAGTACAAGTACGACTACAGGCGCGAGTGGCTTCGATTCATTGCGACGCTGTCGGAATCCGGTGCAGAGCAGGTGCCTACGACAGCGGTTCGCGCCGTTGCGCAGATCGTCGACAGCCCCGGCGGTGTGGTCTGGGCGCAGCAGGCAGGCGACCCCGATTACGTGCCGGTTGGATCGTGGCGCTACCCGTTACCGCTACAGCTCGCTATTGGCAGCGACTCGAGCCTGGTCGCGTTCCTCAACGAGCGGCAGTGGATTATCGATCTCAGCGAAATGAAAGAGTTTCCGGAACGCTACGAAGGCCTCGAGCTCGGCGAGCTGCTGCAGGACGAAGATGACTGGTGGCTGATCGTGCCAATGCTGCTCGGCAACCGTTTGTCGGGATTCATCGTTTTGCTCAAACCCCGCATGGTGCCGGTTCTCAACTTCGAGGATCATGACCTGCTGAAGACCGTGGGCCGACACGTCGGTACCCACATCGACCAGGCCGAGGCCGACCGGCGGCTCGCCGAGGCCAGCCAGTTCGGTGCTTATAATCGCCTGACGGCCTTTCTGATGCACGATCTCAACAACCTGATTGCGCAGCAGTCGCTGGTGGTGAAGAACGCGGAGCGATTTCGCGACAACCCGGATTTCGTTGACGACGCGATCGACACCATTGCCCACTCCGTGTCGCGCATGCGGCGCCTCATGGAGCAGCTCTCCAGCGGCTCGAAACCGCCGGTCAAACGCCGCGTCAACGTGTGCTCGGTGTTAAGCAATGCGATCGAGCGCAATTCACACCGCGAGCCGGTTCCGGAATTCGCCGGCTGCGACGAGGACATTATGGTGCTGGCCGATGCCGACCGCCTGTCGATGGTCATCGAGCACCTGTTGCGCAATGCCCAGGAAGCAACGCCTGCTAACGGACAGATCACGGTCGAGGTGAAAACGGCCGGCGGTATGGTCGTCATTTCGATTGTCGATACCGGCTGCGGCATGAGCCAGGATTTCATTCGCGACCGCCTGTTCCGGCCGTTCGACAGCACCAAGGGCAGCCAGAGTATGGGCATTGGCGCCTACCAGGCGAGGGATTACGCGAGCGCGCTGGGCGGGCGCCTCGATGTGAGGTCAGCGGTGGGCGAGGGGACGACGTTTATTCTGAGGTTGCCGCTGGCCGATTGATTCGCGTCATGCATTCGGCCGAAGCAGGCTCTGAATGCGTCCCGGTACCGAACCGAGTAATGACTTCCCCTTGGTGCGCCGGAACAAAATGCGTGACAGTGCTACCAGGGGACGAACGTATTTGTGTCTTGGCTCGAGCAGTGTCAGCCAGATAACCCGCGCATTCAGCCGCGTGAGGAACCAGCCGACTTTGCGACGGCCACTCATTTGGAAGGTCTGCAGGAGCCAATGGAGCACGCCGAGATTGATCCGACCCATACGCTTTCTCGCGCAGCGGATTTGATCGTCAAGTTCGGCCGGCACATCGATCAGGTTGCATTGCTCCAGATACAGCAGTAAGGCAGTCAGCGTGTCGGCGAAGATACTGTACCGCGCCATCCAGGTTGCGATCCTGGCCCACTCCACGGAAACGTCCTGTCGATTAACGAGATGGATAATGTCGTTGATGCTGATGACATTTACCGGCCACTTGTAATCTATCGCCCAGTGCATCAGCGTGTAGACAATCTGATATTCCGGGCTGAATCGATAGCACGGAACACCATCAAACATTGATTGTCGAACCTCAGCGCTGAATACTTCCCGCTGGTTGAGGCTCTTGTCGGCGAGAATGGTGCGCGAAACGAGCGAAGTATGAATCTCGATGGATACACCGGAATCCGGATGTCGTAACTCGGGCAAATGGTGGTGACGGGCAGGCGTTCGCGGACCTTCGGATTCCGACCTTACCCGATAACCGCTTGAGAGCAGCAGTTCGTTAAGCTGTGCCGAATGCCCTTCGCTGACCAGAACGTCAATGTCGCCCATGATCCGGTAATGCGCGGGTCGGTAGAGCTCGTCGGAAATCGAGATTCCCTTGAGTAGTACGACGTCAATGCCGGCGTGGTTCGCTGCGCGGAGGACCTCCGTGGTCGCCTTGCGCATTTGTCGGTAAATGATGAGAGCGGTGAGATGGGCGCTTCGAAAAATTTGATCCTCTTGCGCCGATTCCGGCGTGTTCAATCTCACGTCATAGGCCATCGGGCCGAGACCGGCCGAGACGATGTATTGCTGCTCCCAGTCGGTGTATGGCGTATTACCAGTATCGATTTCGTGTGAGCGCTTGTGGTAGCGCTCGAGCAACTTCGTTACATAAGTTCGGTTTGCTGGCATCAATTGTCTTTACGTTAAGCGAAATATTCTGCGCAAGATTTTGACGACCGAAATTTCTAATCGTTTTAGATCGTCAAATTCTTCGACACGCGGCAAAAAGTATACGACACGCGTCACACTCTGTACCGTGCGCCTCTCAAAGTAATTCGACATAAACTAAAGTAGAATTAGCTTGGCTGTCAGGGAATTGCAGTTTCTCCCAGAGACATCCCTGAGATTATAAGTGATTGTTTCCTCGGTGAAATCAGCTTAGCAGAGCTTACTATGCAAGAGTCAGAGCGTGAAATCACAGCCAAACCCAGAGCTGATTTGGCTGTCGAGTATATCGATGACGACCTACTGGTGCTGGACAAGAAGCACGGGCAGATTCATCAGCTCAATCATACAGCCTGTGTCGTGTGGAAGGGTATTGCGGCTGGAGACAGTTGGCGTACAATTGTTTCCAGTCTCGTCGATCAATACGAAGTGTCCGCAGACACGGCAGGCAAAGACATTGAACGACTGGTCAGCCAGTTCCGAATATTGAACTTGCTCGAATCGCAATAATTTAGATATGGAATTTAATTCAGGGAACATTTGCAATCGGAGCGTCGAATAATGAGTACAAGGCGTGAGTTCTTGAAGAAAGTTGGTTATACGGCGCCGGTGGTTCTCACCATGGCCGCAAAACCATCGTTCGCCAGCAATGGATCGGGCCGGCCCGAAGATAAGCCGAAGCACGGATCGAAGAACAAGAAGAAGAAGAAAAAGGCTGGCCGTCGCGGTCATCACGACGCGGCCTGGTAAGCTTCTCTTAGCAGCAGTAATCGAAAAAGGCGCCAATGGCGCCTTTTTCATGCCCGGGACTTACGGACAGGTAACTCCGGGCTGCAGCCTCTTAGCCACGATTTTCTTTACGGATACCCGTCGTCTTGGAATCGATTTTTCTGCAGATTTTCGGTCAGATCGTGCGTGTCGACTATGACGACCAATTTGTCGAAACCCTGATCTCCGCATGCTATTCGGCATTTGTACCCGCAAGTGGCATCGGCCAGACGCCCGCGCTGACCCTTATTGTGCGAAAGAGCGAAACCGGGAATCACTGGACGGTCGACGCTCGCGATTCTTCCAATCGTTGCGATGATGTTGCAGAACTCGTGTATGTCATTGAAAAGAGTATGACCATTGCCCTGCAGGAGTTGCGATCAGAGCTCTATTTCGTGCACGCCGCAGCAATAGCATTAGATAATAGCTGTACGCTAATTGTAGGAGAATCCGGGGCAGGAAAATCCACTCTTTGCTGGAACCTGTGCAACACAGGCTTCGTGTATATGAGCGACGAGCTTGCGCCAGTGCATCCCGAGACGCTCGAGGTCGAACCGTATCCGCATGCTATCTGCCTGAAGAGAGACACGCTTGGTTCGTTTCCATTGCCGAGACAGACGTTTACCACGGCAGCGACAATGCACGTTCCAATCCACCTGCTGCCATTGCCGGTTGCCCGCAATTCCACCAAGATCGCCAGTATTATCTTTCTCACCCAGGGCGACGATGACAACCCTCCGGAGATCGAGGACATATCGAAATCGGAGGCGGCCGCGAGACTTTATGCAAATAGCCTCAATCAGCTGGCACACGAGCACGAGGGACTGGCGGCCGCGTCAAGGTTGGTATCTTCGGCGAATTGCTTTCGCATCGAGAGAGCTGGCATTCGCGAGATGCGCGAAGCCGTAGCCGAACTGATCCGTTCCCAGGCAGCAATCACTGTTCAGTAGGCTTTCTTGTCCCTGAGAACAATAAGCGCTGTCTTGAAGATGATCTTGAGATCCAGCCCGAGTGACCAATTACGCAGATAGTTGAGATCGCACTCTACCCTGCGGCGCATGTCTTCGACGCAACTGGTTTCCCCACGAAGCCCACTTACCTGTGCCAGGCCGGTAATGCCCGGAGTGACCATGTGCCGGATCATGTATCCCTTGATCAGGCGCCGGTATTCCTCGTTATGTATGACGGCATGGGGACGGGGTCCGACCATGCTCATCGTACCTTGCAGGACATTCAAGAGTTGTGGCAGTTCATCAAGCGAATACTTTCGCAGAAACGCACCAATCCTGGTCACGCGGCTATCGAAGCGGGTGGTCTGACGCACATCTTCGTTGTCTTCCGAGACGTTCATTGAGCGAAATTTGTAAACAACGATTTCTCGGCCATCCAGGCCGTATCTTCTTTGCCTGAAAATAACGCTTCCACGGGTAGTTAGTTTTATGCACAAAGAAATCAATAGAAGGAGTGGGGCTAGCAGCAATATGAGAAACGAGGCTATTGCAATATCGCTTACACGCTTGACTACGCCTCTGGTGCCGTAGAAAGGTGTCTCACACAAAGCGATGACCGGTACTCCGTCAATCTCATCGGTTCGACATTGGATGAGATCAAACACGAAGATGTCGGGGACGTAGTAAATGGATGTTGTCGTATCGTGCAATTCATCCACAAGAAGCGATACTCGCTCGATATTTCGCATCGGCAAAGCGATAAAGATAATGTCGGCGCCGCTGGTCTTGAGATACTCGGGAATATCCTTGAGATTACCCAAGAGTTGCTCGGAATGCACAGCACCCAATCGATCGATGCTTCGATCATCAAAAAAGCCGGCGAGCGACATTCCCAGATGGGGAGCGGACCGGATTTTCTCGGCCAGCCTCAGGCCAAGCTCGTTCATTCCGGCAATAACCACGGGTCGCGAATGTTTTGCGGACAGCGCTAATCTTGAGACTGCTCTTTCGATTGCAACCTGCGCCAAAACAATAAGTGGCGGTGTAACGATAAACCACGTGAATAACAGCTTTCTGGAATACATTGTGGATGATTTGGTCGCATAGCCGAAAACCGCGAGTATGGCGCAGAGCAGGAGCCAGCCGACGGCAACAGAGGCAAGTTTCGCGGTGACCGGCTGTCGAATGTATATGTCGTTTCCGTTCGGCCCGCGCAATATGAGTATTGCCAGGAGGGCAATGATGATCATCAAGGCCTGATACGGCTCGTTGAAACGAATGGTATAGAACCACATGCACAGCCATAGCGACGCTATAGCTATGATCGCTGCGGAAACGCGATTGACCAGCTTCGCAAAACCGACCGGAAGGTCGCGCTCCAAGTTCCCCGTGTCTACCATGAGTATCTCGTCAAGCGCCGCATTATTGTTAATTTAGTAGCAAGATCGCCTAGCGCGAACCGGAGACCGTAACGCCATAGAAGCAGTCCGACGTTCGTTCGACTCATTTAGTCGCGCAGAACAGATTACCATATTGCAACGAACCGCAAACTGTGACGCAGTTCACGTTTTGGTCGAGAATTCAGGCGCGCCCTCTGCGAACGTGTTCGGCTTCGTTTTCATCGCCAATCTGAACGAAAACAGGTGTGCTGAAAGCAGGTTTAGCTTTGGAGAGGAGCGCCCGATCAGTCTGAATCCACGCCAGTCCGGGCAACTTGGAGCGAATATGTCAAAGACCATCGCGACCGGTCTTCACAGAAACCTTGGCGTTGGATCAGGCGCGGAGGGAAAGCGTGCAATCCGACCAGGATGCCCAACCCGACATACGGCAGTATCCTGGCGGCATATTGAATTTGCCGCCAGGTGGTTTGGTTGGATAAGTCGGGTTGTCATGATAGCCTGTCGCAGGTAGTCGGATACCTGCGGCGACCGCTGGCGAAGCAGAAGACCAACAAGAATATCCCACGATCCAGATCACGCAAATTGAAGATTCGGACAAGTCCTCATCCGGTTGTGGAACCGTACGTGGCCTGTCGGTGAGAACGGCGGCTGTGAGTCGAGACGGGACCGGCAGGACAGTAATTGGCGGTTAAGGTATCTGACGACAAAAAACACGTACGAATTGCGCGACGAGATGATGTCGAAATGTTTGACAAAATTGACGTAGTCCCTACGAGACAAATTGCGCTCGACACAAGGTACAATTACAAGCTTTTAGTTAGTTGGAAAACCACGATGATCAGGCTTTCTGCAATTTGTTTCATGGTAATGGCGTCGCTGGCTGGCGGCTTGAGTATTGCACAGACTAATAGCCCCGATGGCTCTTACAAATACACTCTGTTGCCAGGCGACATGTTGGAAATATCCGTGTGGAAGGAGCCGGAACTTCAAAAAAGTGTTTTGATTCGGCCGGACGGTAGATTCTCATTTCCGCTCATCGGTGACGTACTTGCACTGGGAAAAACGGTAACGGAAATTCAGAATGAACTGACTGAGACACTAAAACAATTCATTCCCGAAGCAGTTCTTACCGTAACGGTTACAGATGTTGCCGGGAATAAGATTTACGTTCTTGGTCAGGTTAAAGAGCCCGGCGTCTTCGTTGTCAATCCCCGAGTGGATGTACTGCAGGCGTTGAGCATCGCGGGAGGCCTCACCCCGTTTGCGGCGGCCAACGATATTATTTTGATTAGACGTAGCGGCGATAAACAACAAACTTTTGGTTTTCGATACAGCGACATAGAAAAGGGTCGGAATCTGGAACAAAATGTACTGTTGAGTCCGGGCGATATTCTGATAGTACCTTGATGCAGAGATGAAACAGGAGCCTGCTTTGAAAAGTGAACATCGTTTGCCTCGGTATCAGTCGGCCATTCTTGCCGTGTTTTCATTGCAGGCGATTCCAGGCGCGACCGAGGCGGCGTCCGAGTTTCTACCGGATGTGAAGTTGGGCGCGAATTACATAAATGCAGAGTCCTTCGAAGCCAGCGACTCGGTAAACGACTGGGGCGGCAATATCGATGCGCGCCTGGATTATTTATGGTTCGATGAACGCGGACGTTTCGTTATTTCGCCGAGAATTTCGTCAACTCAATACGGTACTGCCCAGGAGCTCGATCGCGATTCGAAGAGTCTTGGTATCGGTTGGACGCGAAGCTACGCGACGGCAGAAGCAAGTCTTGGTATCAACTACTCCAGACTGGATTTGGTTAGCAGTGAGTTTGGTACCGTAACTATTGACCCCGACGGTGAAGTGGATGCGGGTTCGGAAGACAGCGGTATCGTCGGAAACGGTGATCGCGACCGGATCGGTATCAATGGACTGCTTGCGAAGAATTTGTCGCAGCGAGGCGATATTGTGTTTGCAGTCGACTACCTCGACAACACCTACAATGAGGACGGTCCGGAAACGAGAATCGATTTTTCTCAAGGAATCGGTAGTGTCGGATGGCGGTGGCGGCCTGACGAAAGGACTGCATTAACGTTCTCCGGCGGAGCGAGGCAATACGATGCAGACAATAATGTAAATGTTGATTCGTCACGCGTCGAAGCAATGTATGAAAGAAGCCTGTCCGAAACCAGCAACTTCTTTGCTGCGATAGGGTACGAGCAGCTGGACGGACAGCAGGGATCAGCCGATTTGGGTTCAGACGACGTCGTGCCGTTTCGGATTGGTGCATCCAGGGATTCGTTGCTGGGAACTTACAGCATCGAGTTGGCAAAATTTGTCAATCCGGTAAGCACCGGTCGGTTCGATGAGAGGACACAATTGACGCTGCTGGCTGAAAGGAGTTTCTCGGAAAGGCTGACCGGGGCGATCGCACTGGTTGCTTATCAGGCGAAGGCACTGGGCGTCAATTCGACGCAAGCTGACAGGGACTTCTTCTCAGGCCGCATGGAAATGTACTGGGCCATGACCAGCAAGTGGTATTTGGGAGTCGAGTTTTATCACAGCCAGCAGGATTTCAGCGATCTCGTTTCGGGCGCAGACACGAAAGTCCGAAGCGAAGTATTTTTCAACATACGTTACAAGAGTCAAAGCCGGACTCAGAGATAGGATAGTGGTATCCACCCGTGAATAGTCTACGAGAATATTTTGTAACTCTGCGCCGCCGCTGGGTTATCGTTTTTTGGTGCGCGGTAATTTCGCTGAGCCTCGCAATCATGGCGGCGTACGGTCCTGAGCCTCTCTATCGGGCTACTGGCGTGATCATGGTCGAGCAACCGGAAATATCACCGGACCTGGCAACATCGACGGTCGCAGGCGTCATCGAACAACGAATGCAACTGGTCAGCCGCCGCGTAATGAGATCGGAGAATCTGCGGCCTTTGGTTGAAGAGTTTGATATGTACCCGGAATTGGAGCCTTCCGACAGGGCACCGCAATTGCGAATGAACACGTTCATTGAGCAGGTTGATCCGATCTCCTTCGAACCCCTGGTCGGCGGCTCTGCATTCTCGATTCATTTCGATTACCCGGATCCCGCTGTCGCGCAGCAGGTGGCGCTGGCCTTGATCGACTTGTTCGTCGCAGATAACAGGGAAATCCGTACACAATCGGCAGCCGGAACGGAATCGTTCTTTGCCGCAGAGGCAGAGAGGCTTGCTACGTCGATAACCGAAGCCGAGGATCGCCTTGCGAAATTCAAGCAGCTTAATATAGGTGCTCTGCCCGAGGACATTGAGCGCAACAAACTAATCCTGGAACGTATCGGCGAAGATCGTAACGAAGTTCTCGCGGAAATCAGATTGGCGGTCGAGCGCCGCAATTTGTTAACCGTTCAGTTGGGCGATCTGTCGGGAGGCACAGAGTTGTCGAAGCTGCGAGCAGAACTCGCGGTTGCGTCTCAGAAGTATTCGGCGGATCACCCGGATATCAAGCGACTTAGTCGCGCGATAGCCGCGCTCGAGTCGTCCGGCGAGAACGCAAATACGATGGACGCAGAGTACATGCGTGTATCGGCTCAGCTGGCTGCTGTAGAAGAAGCGATAGCCGCTGCGACGATGCGAGATCGTGAATTGCAGCGGCGCCAGTCGGAACTCGAAGGCAAGCAGGTCCTGGCTCCGGAAGTCGAGAAGGAGTTGTTGCAGTTGACTCGTGAGTACGAGCTTGCGAAAAGCGAATACGAGAGCATTCGGGAAAAGCGTAGTGAGGCGAGGATTGGAAGTAATTTGGAGGATCAGGACAAAGGGCAGCGCTATACGGTCATTCGTCAACCCTATGCCGATCCGTCGCCGATATCGCCGAATCGAGTGGGGATTTTCCTTATTGGCATACTGTTCGCTATCGGCGGCAGCGCCGCGCTGGTATCGCTGCGCGAAAGTGCTGATACGACGGTAAGAGGGGCGCGTGATGTCGAAGCTGTTTTGCAAGGTCCGCCGATCGCTGTGATTCCTATAATTCGTAACGAAGACGACTCGCGTCGGCGATTCAAGCAATTGGCAGTACACGGAGCGGCATTAATCGTCGTTGGTTCGCTTACAATCGGAATAGTACTCAATGGGTAAACTGGAAACAGCACTGCGTCGGGCGAAAGAACTACACGCAGGCAAACGCGGTAGCCGCCGTGAATCGCCAATTGCTGAAACGGATGCGGATCAGCCAGGTTCGGCTGGAATTTGGCAGAATCTCGCACGCGTCGAGCTTGACACCGATACCATGGCGAGGCATCGGCTCACGGAAGGGTCGAAGCAATATTTCGGTGCCGCTATGGCTTACAACATGTTGCGTACCCGGTTGATCAAGCGTATGCGCGACAATGCCTGGTCATCGGTGATTGTAACCAGCCCGAATCCTGGCGCAGGAAAGACGGTCACGGCATTGAACCTGGCGTTCAGCCTGGCTCGAGAGCAGAGCCAACGGACCTATCTGATCGATCTGGATTTCCGGGTACCGAGTTTGCATACCTACGTCGGAGTGACGCCGACCAGGGATATTACCAGTTACCTCGATGGTGAGTGCTCGGCGTCCGAGGTTGTATCGGCGAGCGCTATCGACCGGCTGTATTTCGGATTCAACACTGTGCAACATGAGTATTCAGCAGAGCTCCTGACCTCGCGTCGCATGCGGGAATTCGTGGGTGCGCTGAAGGATAACGACCCGAACGCAGCCATAATTTACGACGCACCGCCGGTACTGGCGGCAGACGATGTGCTGGCGTTTGGCCCGTTGGCTGATGCGGTACTTCTGGTAGTTGCGGAGGGCGAGACCAGTCGCGACGATCTGGCCAAAGCGGTCGATCTGCTGAGCGACGTCAATATTCTGGGTATCGTGCTCAACAAGTCCAGGGGAATTGTTGGCGACTCCTATTACTAGACCGCTTGTGCGTCACCAGCAGAGACCCTCGTAGTTCTCGTGGGTGCTCCCCAGGGCTTTGCCAATGCCGGCCAGATCGATGATCTGAGTCGTTTCTGGGGAGCTCTTGAGTACCGTCAGGAACTCCGGGTCGTTGTTTCCGATTACCACCAATTCCGCAAAGTCCAGAATATGTTGAATGCTGTCGGTCATTAGCTTGGTAATGTGGGGAATTCGGTGCAGGATGAAATCCTTGTTCGCACCAACAAGCGCCGCAATCTGCACGTTGCGATCATAAATTTCCAATTCATACCCTTTGCCGATCAGCGTTTCTATGAGTTCCACTACAGGGCTTTCTCTAAGGTCGTCGGTGCCTTCCTTGAAGCTGAATCCGAGTACTCCGATTTTTCGACAGTCCTTGGCTCGGATAACGTCCAGCGCCACGGAAATCTGATTCTGATTGCTGGGTAAAACGGAATCGAGCAGAGGAGTTGCGGTGTCCAGTGAGCGTGCATGGTAGGTCAGGGCCCGAACGTCCTTCGGCAGACACGAGCCGCCGAATGCAAATCCCGGTTTTAGGTAAGCTGTTGATATATTTAACTTTTTGTCTTGGCAGAACATCTCCATGATGTGTCGGCCGTCGAGTCCCAGAGTCTTGGATATGTTGCCGATTTCGTTGGCGAAACATATTTTCAATGCGTGCCAGACGTTGTCGACGTACTTCACCATCTCTGCAGCATCCACGGTAGTTCGAATCACCGGTGCATCGATATGTGAATACAGTGACAGCAGAGCGTCGCCGCTGTCCGAATCGAATTCACCAATCACGGTTTTCGGCGGATTATCGTAGTCGTAGACTGCCGTTCCTTCCCGAAGAAATTCGGGGTTGTTGCACAAACCAAAATCGACCCCCGATTTCAGGCCCGACGCGGCTTCAAGGGTCGGGATTACGACCTGCTGCATCGACCCTGGCAGCAGTGTGCTTCGAATTACCACCGTGTGGCGCGAATCCACCTTTGCGATTGCAGATCCGATGTCTTTGCAAACGCGGCTGACGTATTTTGTATCAAGGCTCCCATTAGGAAGGCTGGGCGTGCCCACGCAGACAAGCGATATCTCCGATTTCCTTACCGCTTCCAGTGCTTCCGCAGTTGCACGAAGTTTGCCAGACGCCGCTCCTTTCGCGATCAGCTCGCCAATATCGTTCTCAATAATGGGCGACTGACCCTTGTTGATGTGACCGACCTTCGTCAGATTCGGGTCAACGCCGATAACGTCGTGCCCGTCTCTTGCGAGGCAAGCGGCGGCAACCGTTCCAACATAACCGAGGCCGAATACAGATATTTTCATTAGTCTTCCTGATTGGGGCAAAATATTACACGTAGAATTGTCCACGAATTCGCACACATTGTCGTGGGGTACCTCTCAACAATCGAAAGTATCGGCCGGCGATAGCTCATCTGTTTGCGTGCATTGTGTATTCGCCGGAAAGTGTACGTCGTAATTGGTCGATTGTGCGTCACGAAGGAACGAGGCAGGTTCAACTACGCCCGCGAACGAATCATTTTTCTAAAGAGCTGGCGCAATCGTCTTACAGGCGTGCTGATGGTTCGCGCGAACTTCAACAGGTACTTTTGCGCTTGCCATGTTCGCTTGCCAGTATTCGTCATGTCTGCCCGGCTGTAACCGAATGACTCGCCGAGCGCCATAACTTCGTCAGCCATCTGAAAGCCGAAATGGCGGTCCTTCTTCCACTTCGCAACCGAGCGACCGTGCAGGTAACCCTCATCCGGTGGCATTTCAGGGCAACCAGCAAACCTGTATACGGCCGCCAGCGAATTGACGTCGCGCACCATGTCTTCGTATCTCACCAGAACCAGGTCACACCGAACGCATTCTTTGAACTTAAGCAGATTTCGATAAGCCTTTAGCCACTCGTACTGATATTTTTCCGGGTACGATCGTCCACCGGACCATCTCGAATAAATCGTATCCATCGGGTTACGCACCAATCCGACTATCAGGAAGTCGATGTCGGGAAATCGGCGAATGCAGTCATTAATGAGTTCAAGTGCCGACCACTGATGTAAATGATGCGGTGACTTTTCAAAAAACACCGGAGCATACTTATCGCACAACATTTTCCAGCCACCGAAAATCAATTCGTCATTGTCCGCAGGTGGCACATAGGCTGGCAGATTTGCCTGCAGAAACTGAACCAGTTGTTTCTTCGATTTTTCTGCAGTGATTGGCACTTCACTGTCCAGCATGTCATATTGCGGCATGCCGAGAATGGACGCCGCTTTTGTCCAGTAAAGGGTCTCGTTTTCGCGGTGTTCGGTTTTCTCGACGTGGTGTACGTCTGGCAATCGGGTTGCAAGATTTTGCAGGGCACTGGACCCAGCCGATTTGCTTGAAAGCAGAATGATGCACTTGCGTGTGAGTGTCTCCATACTATTTGCCGCCTATTCGAGCCAGCCACGCAAGTCACGGCCGATCAGGTCCTGCGTTCGCATGATGTCGTCATGAAATACGGCCAGCACGTTTCGCCGGGTTACCGCATCCATCTCTTGTCGGTACATGGATCGCGTTTTGACGTTGGCCCAGATCCTTGCGAGGAATTCCGGGGGTCGCGCGAAACGCTTTACCAGCCGTTTCGCTCGGATGAGTGAGGAAAAGACGAATCGGTTCTTGGGCATTCCGCCCTGATTCTGTATAGAAAAATCCGGGACGAACGTATCGTCGACACCGAGAAACCGGTATAGATCGCGGGTTACGGCGGCGGCATCCGATTTCAAATCGTCGAAAAGAATGACTTTAAGCTGGTCGGGGCAAAACAAATCCATGTATTTTTTCAGGTCGGCCCAATAAAAGTTGCCCTTGATCCACGCACAATTTTCCCGAAACGCGCGTTCTTCGAACGTCAAATTTGTGGACCCGCTTCTATAGCTCATCATATGCACGGAATACAATCTGTCGGCAGGATTGCGCAGGCAAACGATGAGTTTGACATCAGGAATTTCATTGGCAATTCTTTGAGCGGCAACAGGGCTCCTCAGATAATTCGGTGACGACTCGCCGACCGCCAGAGCGGCACCGCTGTTCTTGAAGTACGCCTGGTACTCGTCAAAACTCCGAACTCGAGTAGATTCCGCCGTCAGGTGATACGGGTTGCTGGAATCGAAGGAAAAGTACCGTAAT
>Ga0224500_10001114_pt1 | contig 16477 bp, 16 predicted proteins | sample SF_Oct11_sed_USG_FD_168126 | JGI IMG/M metagenome (GOLD analysis project Ga0224500, IMG submission 168126) | Sediment microbial communities from San Francisco Bay, California, United States - SF_Oct11_sed_USGS_4_1 | ecosystem: Environmental > Aquatic > Marine > Sediment | place: USA: California... | reverse complement strand
TTTCAGGGGTGCGAAGTCCGTTCGGTCACCGACGGTCGCGGCGTAATAGGAGTCGGTGTGCGGCTGGGTTATCGACATATTCGGGAAACCTTCGGGAGGGCAGTGCGACGGATGATAACTCGAATTCGGAATTGGGTGACCCGCGTTAGGTGATTGGCTATAGTCGCGTCCATGAGTGACTATACTTCGAAATTTCCGCGGCGGACCGGCATCAGTCGCATCCTCTATGCCGGTTGGTATTCCCTGCGTGGTTTCCGCGAAGCCTGGGTAAACGAGTCTGCGTTCCGGCAGGAGGCAGTACTTGCCGTCATTCTGATACCGGCGGCTTTCTGGTTGGGCGAGACTCCCGTGGAGCAGATTTTGCTCATCGGCTCTGTTGCGCTGGTATTGATCGTGGAGCTGTTGAACTCTGCCGTCGAGACAACGGTTAACCGCATCGGCACCGAGATTCACCCGCTGTCCGGGCGGGCCAAGGACATGGGCTCGGCCGCCGTGCTGGTCAGCCTGCTGTTGACGCTGTTTGTCTGGGGCACGATTTTCGTTGCGCGATTTTACTGACCGGCCCGCCACAGCGACGCAGTTGAAATGGTGCCTAGTCGAGTGTTTCGAATCGGGCCTGAAAGAAACGCAACATTTCGGGTTCATACACGAACCGCAGGCCTTTGATCTCGTCTCGACGCGCCATTAATTTCAAAACGGCATCCGCCGTCACATCCATGTGCGCTTGCGTATAAACCCGCCTGGGAATCGTGAGCCGAACCAGCTCCAGGTTGGGTTTATGGTTTTCGCCTGTAGCCTTGTCGCGCCCGGCGGAAACGATGCCCCTTTCCATCGCGCGCACTCCGGATTCGACATACAAAGCGGCCGCCAATGCCTGTGCCGGGAATTGTTCCTGCGGTATGTGTGGCAACATCTCCGCCGCGTTCAGAAAAACCGCATGGCCACCTATCGGGTTGACGATCGGAACGCCCTCATCCCGAAGTTTGCGGCCCAGGTATTGCACCTGGCCGACACGGGCGAATATATGGTCGTCCTGGACACTTTCCGTGATGCCGATTGCCAGCGCCTCCATATCGCGCCCGGCCATACCGCCATAGGTGTGCAGGCCTTCGTAGACGACGACGAGACCGCAAGCCTTTTCATAAAACTTTGCGTCGTTCATCGCAAGGAAGCCGCCTATATTGACCATCGCGTCTTTCTTCGATGACATCGTGGCCGCATCCGTAAGGGCACAGATTTCGTAGACGATTTCCCGGACAGACTTGTCCCGGTATCCCGGTTCGCGTTGCTGAATGAAATGTGCGTTCTCGGCGACGCGCGTCATGTCGTGCACGAGCATGATGCCCTTGTCGTCGCACCAGACACGGAGAGCCTTCAGGTTTGCGAGGGAGATCGGTTGGCCACCTGCCATGTTCACGCAGGTTGCGATGCAGACGTAGGGTATTTTATCCGCGCCCACGCGGTTGACCAGGGCATCCAGTTTGTTGAAATCGACATTGCCTTTGAACGGGTGCTCTGATTTGGCGTCGTGGGCTTCGTCGATGATGACATCCACGAATGTCGCGCCCGCCAGTTCCTGGTGCAGCCGGGTTGTCGTGAAGTACATGTTGCCGGGGACGAAATCGCCTTCGGATATCAATATCTTGCTTAAGATATTTTCGGCACCACGACCCTGGTGGCAGGGAACCGTGAATTTGTAGCTGTAGTACTCTTCGACCGTGTCCCTTAAGTGATAGAAGTTGCGGCTGCCGGCGTAGGCTTCGTCGCCCATCATGATGCCGGCCCACTGGCGGTCGCTCATGGCGCCGACGCCCGAGTCCGTCAGCAGGTCAATGTAGACATCCTCTGAACGCAGCAGAAACGTGTTGTAGCCGGCGTCCTCGATGGCTTTGATACGGTCGGCCTTGCTGGTCATCTTGATCAGCTCGACCATCTTGATTTTGTAAGGTTCGGCCCAGGTTTGTGTTGCCACGATTGCATCTCCAGATAACATGAAAGTCCGGGATCAACCTGTGGTGTCTTGTTTCTTCACTGCAAAAACACCACCGTAATGATCACAGTGGCATTTCATCCCTCGTCAGCGTGGTTCGAGCGAGTGGCCTGGGGCGTATTTTAGAGTGGGTGGGCGGGGATGCCAGTACGTACAAATACTGGATTAACCGCTAGTGGCACCGACGAGTACGTTGCGGACGTTTTTTCCAACCTCGGCAACCGCGTAGCCGCCCTCAAGGACGAACAACATTGGCAAGCCCAGGCTGGCTATTCGTGAGCCGACCTGAAGATAGTCGGCCGTCTCGAGTCTGAACTGGGAGATCGGATCGTCCTTGTAGGTGTCGACGCCCAGCGAAACAACGACATAGTCCGGAACGTAGTCGGAAACCAGGGCCAGACCGCTATCCAGCGCCGCGAACCACGCTTTCGCACTGCTGTGCCAGCGCAAGGGAAAATTGGCGGTGAAACCCAGTCCCGCACCGCTGCCGCGTTCGTCGGCATGGCCGAGAAAGAACGGGTATTCCTGCAAAGGGTCGGCGTGTATCGACACGAATAGTACGTCATCGCGCTCATAGAAGATGGACTGCGTGCCATTACCGTGGTGGTAGTCGACATCCAGTACAGCGACTCGAGCTGCGCCGTGGTCGAGCAAATACTGTGCGGCTATCGCCGCGTTGTTCAGGAAACAATAGCCACCAAAATAATCGCTGGCGGCGTGGTGACCGGGAGGGCGACACAGCGAAAATGCGCTGGAGTCTCCCTGCAGCAATCGCTCCGCACCGCTCAATGCAACGTTGACGGCGCTTCTAGCCGCTGTCCAGGTACCCGCCGTAATCGGTGTTGATGCATCGAAAGAAAAATAGGACAGCTTGCCGTCGATTGTCTCCGGTTCGATCGAGCGCAGCCCGCGTATGGCCCAGCTAAGCGGCAAGGCATCGCCGCTGCGACCGAAAGCGGTCCACATATCCCATGCCCGTTCCAGGAATGCGACGAAGTTCGGACTGTGAACGGCCTGAATGGGTGCCAGGCCGAAGTCGTCCGGCATGACGACATCGCCAAGTTTCGCGCTTCTAACGGCGTCGAGGATAATATCCGCTCGCGCTGGACATTCGAAGCAGGGCTTGAGTTCGCCGTCGACGAGTTCCGATTTGCCGTAATGCAAATGGTGATCGTCGCTGTAGATCGTGAACATGCAGTTGTCAGTGCGTCACGGCTTAGAGACCGGAATTCGACCGGGATATTTGCCGCGCTTCTTCTTCCATCTGATGTTCTTTCTCTTTTTTTGCCAACTGCCGATTAAAAAAATAGCGGACAGACAGTATCACGGCAAAAAAGCCGATCAGCACGGCAAAAATCGTGATGTAAAAAAACCAATCCATAACAGGAGTCTCGTACTACCTGGCTGCAGTATTAGCAAGCCGTTCCGGAATGTCCAGCCTTCGCCGCTGCTACATCGAGTTCGTCGGAAATATTGTGCCGCATCTGTTCCCTGAATGCGTTTACGCCACTGAAAAACTCCCGCATCATGATGACCCAGAGATAAAAGCCGCGCTCGGTCAGGCAGAGCGTATGCCCCGTTTTCCTTGCCGCGCGAATGGACTGCAGAGCGCTGAGTTCGATCCATAAGGTCCGGCAAAATTGATTATCGAATCGTTCTTCTGCCGCAGCCAGGTCCAGTGTCCCGCCAAACAGGTGCATGAGCAGGTAATAACGCATTTGTTCCCGTGAACTCAAAGCGGATCGGCGCACCAGGCCCGTCAGACCTGACTCGACCAGTTTGAAGTAGTGATTGATGGAAAACGTACTGGCGTAAAGTGCGCCGTCAAGGTAACTGAACGCGCCGCTTCCCAGTCCGACGTATTCCTCTCGCTCAGCGATGTACTCGTCGACCATCGAAGTGCCCCGCGAAAAACACCAGGTTGAGGAGCGCGTGTAACCGGCCGCCAGCATATGCGCGGCGATCATCTCGTAATAGTGACGTTCGCGATCATAGGTGACGACCCCGATCTCCTTGTTCATTGCTTTCTTCGTGGCATCGGCCGACATCAGCGGATAGAACGACACCTGGTCGGCGCCGAGTTCGTTGGTAAGGATGTTGAGATCTGTTGCCAGCGATGTGTCGGTCTGGTGCGGAAAGTTAAAGATCATATCGACGTTAAGTGTGTCGAAATGACCTTGGGCGGCTTTCAGCCGGCGACGAATCTGCTCACTGCTGCCGTATTTGTCGTAGCGCTGCATCTCCTTCAGCAAACGATCGTCAAAGCTTTGCACGCCAACTGAAAGACGGTTGACGCCACAGTCCCGAAGTGCCAGTACTCGTTCATTTTCAAGGTCATCGGGATTGGTTTCCACGGAGATGCAGGTGACTGGATGCTGTGCACGGACGAGGTTGATCGTTTCTTTCAGTTCCCCCGGCATCACCGTCGGCGTCCCGCCGCCAACGTACAGCTCGGAGAAACGGAACCCGGCCTGGCCGACCATCGCAATTTCCTCGCGCAAGGCTCGAAAATATCGCGTGGCTTTATCTTCGCGAAACTCGACCCGGTGAAACGAACAGAACGGGCAAAGCACGGCGCAGAATGGAATATGCAGGTAGAGGAGGTACTGGTGATCGCGGGACGGACCCGGTAACGGCACCGCCCCGAGATCGTCGTTGAATCGCACATAGCGACGACTGCTGCGACGAAAATACCAGCTCAGGAGGTTAGCGAGTCGCATGGCGCGCTTCCTGAACGGCTATAGCGTTCAATCGCCGCGAACGAGGTAAATGTCACAGGGCAGGTGGTCAAGAACCTGTTCCGCTGTGCTGCCGAGAATTCGCCTGTTCTTGGCGGACCTCGCGATAGCGCCCATGACGACAACATCTGCGTGGTGCGAACGTGCAAAGGCTGGCAGGATTTCACGGGTACGACCCGGCAGCTGGTGAACGTCAAGCAATGAAATGTCGTTGGCTGTCGCGAATTCGTCAAGCTGGCGTCGGTGCGATTCTCGTACTCTTTTGTCGATCGCGTCGATAGGCAGCTCAATCGGACGAACCGTCCATGTTGCACGGGAACCGAGTTCAGTCAGTGACTGATAGGTATGCAGCAGGAGTAAGGAGCCGCCGAACCGGGAGGCTAACGTTTTGCCGGTTGCAACGATCTCCCGATCGACTGTGGCGGACGGATCGTGTTCGTGAGTCGGATCGATGGCTGCAACGATGATGGGATCTTCTTTCCACTCGCCATTCTTTACGAACCAGACCGGACACAGGAGCTCACGTATCAATTGCCAGTCTGTGTACGTAAATGTCGCGCGCTCTGCAGAGCTATGAAACCGGGTACCTTTAACGACAATAGCGGGTTCGGAATCGAGAGCCCTGCTGACAATAGCATCCCCAATCGGACGGTCGTGCAAGACCGTGGCCTCGACGTTGAGGTCGTCCTTTGAGACAGCGGCAGCGATGTCGTCGATAATTTCCTTTTGTGTCTGCCTGATGCGGTCGGCCAGCTGCTGCGCTTCAGTCGACGCGATGAAACTGTCGCCAAAGGGAATCAACAGCGGATCGCAAAGGAGTAACTCAAGGTTGTGGCCATACAGCGCGGCCAGGCGGGCTGCCCGCTTGGCTACGAGTTCCGGAAACAGGTCCGGTTCGATAATGGCGAGTACTGTCTTTTTCATGATCGGGCTCCGAAAGGCTTGCGCACTGACGTTCCACTCTAAGTTATTGATGGAATGCCGGATTGGGTATCCGGATGCAGCGCACGGACTTTCGGCGAGTACTTATTGGCGGTCCGGGTGGGCGGGTTGGATGTGGTGAGAGGATTTGGTTCACGCCTGCGGCGTGAATTCCTGCGGAACCAGCTCGCTGCGCGAGCTTGCCCAAAATTGCGGTGCAATTTTGTGATCCTTGATTTTGGTTCCAAGTCCCGACCAAGCCCAAAAAGAAAAGGCCCCAACAAGTGTGAGGGCCTTTTCTTTTTGAACTTGGTCGGGGTGAGAGGATTTGAACCTCCGGCCCCTGCCTCCCGAAGGCAGTGCTCTACCAGGCTGAGCTACACCCCGAACGCGCGCAATGATACACAGTCGAGATGCCCCGCGAAAGGCTAATCACGCGGTGAAAACAGGCAGTTTGCGAGGTCTTCGCTGGGCACCTCGTCCAGCCATGCGGGTTTCCTGAAGTTGCGCTTGATGCCGCGCGCAAGCTTGCCAATCTGCAGGCCGTCGACGATACGGTGATCGAAGGTACCGGTCATCGGCAGCATCGTGCGGATTTCGATCTGGCCGTCTCGAACGATGGCCTTGTCCTCGATTTTGCCGAGTACGATAACGGCGGGAACTTTCGCGGCAGGCATCAATGACGTCATGCCGGTGTTCAGGCCAAAGCTGCCGATGTCAGAGACAACGAACGAACCGAAGCTGTCAGCGGACAATCCGAGCGACTTGATCTTGAATCCCATTTCCACGGTGATCCATTTCAAGAACCGGAATACGGGTCGGCGAAATGGCCAGGGCACGCGATTCAGCAGGTACTTGTTTTGCGCTGTTTTGGATTCTTCGCCGGCGCGATTCTTCTCTGCGCTCGAACGGATCTCTTCCGCGATGGACGTTACCGTTCGGGCATGCGCATCTTTGATGATTATCGCTGATACGCCTTCGCCACCACCGATGGCGACGGGCACCATAACGTCAATGCGTTCGCGACCGACGACTCTGCCGCGACGAATAAAACAATTCATCTCGGGTACGTCGAACGCCACAGCACGTGCGAGGACGGCCGTGGCCAAATGCGTCATCGTGATCTTTACACCTGTGCCGCGTTTTTAGTCGAGGAAGCGCTTGGCATCGGTGACATCGATGTCCAGCGTGCCGTAAACACGGGAGTCCGTCGGCGTTGTATAGATTGCAGCGGCTGTCACCCGCCACGGAGTATTGAACTGGTCCATCTCAGGAGCGGCGCTGCACAGCGAATTCAGCGATGTTAATCAGTGCTTCTTTAAAATCCGACGCGGGCAAACCGGACAAAGATGCGATCGCTTTGTCGGCCGCTTCCTGTGCCTTGTCAGCCGTATATTGCAGTGCTCCTGTTGCTTCGATGATTTGCGTGATGCGCTGCAAATGGTCGAGCCCGCCCTCGAGGATGGCGTCACGGATGATTTTGCTGTCGTCGTCGGAAGCTACTCGCATGGCATAAATCAGCGGCAGGGTTGCCTTGCCCTCGGCGAGGTCGTCGCCGATGTTCTTGCCCAATTCCTCAGCGGACGACCTGTAATCGAGCGCGTCGTCGACCAGCTGGAACGCTGTGCCGAGGTGGCGTCCGTATTCGACCATAGCGGATTCAATCTTTCCGCCTTTGCCACTCAACACTGCTGCGATTAGCGCGCCTGCTTCGAACAGGCGGGCGGTCTTGCGGTAAATGACCTGCTGGTAGTCGTCTTCAGTCGTTTCCGGATCATGCACGTTCATTAGCTGCATGACTTCGCCGGCGGCGATGGTGTTGGTTGCATCGGCCAGAATCTGCATGACCCGCATATCGCCGATATCGACCATCATCTGAAACGACCGGGAATACAGGAAATCGCCGACCAGCACGCTCGCCTGGTTGCCGAACACGGTGTTCGCCGAATCCTGGCCACGCCGGCGCGATGACGAATCGACTACATCGTCGTGCAACAGCGTGGCGGTGTGAATGAATTCAATGATTGTCGCGGCGCGGACGTGCTGATAGCCGTCATATCCCAGCGCCCGTGCTGCCAGCAGTACGATCAACGGTCGCAGTCGCTTGCCGCCGCTCATGACGATGTACTCGGACACCTGCGACACCAGGGCGACATCGCTTTCGAGGCTCTTTACGATAAGCTCATCGACAGCACGCATGTCGCCTAAGGCGAGGGCGGAAATATCGTCAAAGCTGACGGGTGTAAGTGTGGGTTTTGTAGCGTGCATAAGTTGCGTGATAATGCCTGAACACGTCGCTATTGGCGACAATCGAGCCACGAAAACCCGAACTGCAAGCTATTGAAATAAGACCAGATATGGGCCGCCGTGACCGTTGACCCGGGGCACCTTAGTCTATAGAATTCCCGCTCTTTTGTGGCACCCGCCAGTCGAGCGCCTGCACGGCGTTTCGGAAGACCCACAAAAAAACCTTAATTCTCAGTAGCTTGCAAGAACGGCAAACTACCTATTGGAGCAAACACATGTATGCGGTTTTTCGCACCGGCGGCAAACAGTATCGCGCGGCACAAGGTGACGTCCTGCGTCTCGAGAAAATCGAGGCCGACGAGGGCGCGACGGTTAGTTTTGACGACGTATTGCTGATCGGCGAAGGTGCCGATATTAAAGTCGGCAATCCGACGATTGCAGGCACGTCCGTGAGCGGCAAAGTGCTGCGTCAGGGCAAGAGCAAGAAGGTACCGGTAGTCAAATTCCGACGCCGTCAGAATTACCTGCGCCAGGGCACACACCGCCAGTTCTTCACTGAAGTGGAGATCACTGCGATTGGTGGCAGCACGGCCAAGAAGGCTGCGCCGAAAGCGGCTGCAGAAGATAAGGCTGCGCCAGCTGAGAAGAAGGTTGCGGCACCTAAGAAAGAGTCCGCCGCACCGAAGAAGAAAGTAGCCAAGAAGAAGACCGCGGCGAAATCGGCTGACGCAAAACCGGCCAAGAAGGTTGCCAAGAAGAAGGTCGCCAAGAAGAAGGCGACCAAGTAGGACTTTAGATCAACGCAGCCTGGATCCAGGATCCGGGCGATTAAACTGACAGGTACAGTAAAGTGGCACATAAAAAAGCAGGTGGTAGTACTCGAAACGGACGCGATTCGGAAAGCAAACGTCTTGGCGTCAAGATTTTTGGTGGCCAGGAGATTACTGCCGGTAACATCATTATTCGCCAGCGCGGCACTCGTGTGCATCCGGGCGTCAATGTGGGCCTCGGTCGCGACCACACCTTGTTCGCAAAGAAAGACGGCTTCGTGAAGTTCGAGCGCAAGGGTCCGAAAAAACGGCAGTTCGTCAGCGTCGTAGACGCGTAGCCGGCGACCCTGGCGGAAGCTGGGGCCAAGCAAAGTATCTGAAAGGCCCCGCTGAAGCGGGGTTTTTCGTTTCCAACGCCTCCAAAGGGGTCAGAGCCCTTTTGGACGCTTTGAGCAAAAAGGGCTCTGACCCCTTTGGAGGGGCTGGGCTTGGGTGGACTATGAAATTCGTCGATGAAGCAACTATCAGTGTACTGGCCGGTAACGGCGGTCACGGCGCGCTCAGCTTTCGTCGCGAGAAGTATATCGAGCGTGGCGGTCCTGATGGCGGCGATGGCGGGGACGGCGGCAGTGTTTACCTGGTCGCTGATAAGTCATTGAATACATTAGCGGATTTTCGTATGAAGCGGAAATTCAAGGCAGACGGTGGCGAGGGTGGTTCCGGGCAGAACAAGACCGGGCGCTCAGGCGAAGATCTTGAGATCAAGGTACCTGCCGGAACCGCCGTGCATGACGTCGATACCGGCGAACTGATTTGCGACCTGACGGAGGCCGGGCAGCGGCAGAAAGTCGCCGAAGGCGGCCGGGGTGGTCTCGGCAATACGCGATTCAAAAGCAGCGTCAACCGCGCGCCGCGAAAATTCACGAAGGGTACTGACGGTGAATCGCGCAACCTGATGCTCGAACTCAAAGTCCTCGCGGATGTTGGTCTGCTCGGCATGCCGAACGCCGGCAAGTCGACACTCATTACAGCGATGTCGCATGCGAAGCCGCGCATCGCCGACTATCCGTTTACTACCTTGCACCCGAATCTCGGTGTCGTACGTGTCGGATCGCTGCAAAGTTTCGTGATGGCCGATATTCCGGGGCTGATCGAAGGCGCTGCAGAAGGCGCCGGGCTGGGTATCCAGTTCCTCAAACACCTCCAGCGTACCGGCTTGTTGCTCCATCTCGTCGATATCGCACCACTGAATCCCGACATCGAGCCCGCCGACGAGGTTCGCGCTATCGCCAGGGAACTGGAGAAGTTCTCGACCGAGCTTGCAGAGAAACCGCGTTGGCTTGTGATCAACAAAATTGATCTTCTCGCCGAAGATGACCGGGCGGTCGCAAAACAAATGCTGCTGGAGCAGCTTGATTGGGACGGGCCGGTTTTCGAGGTCAGCGCGGCAACCGGCGAGGGCACGGAAAAGTTGGGCCAGGCGATCATGCAGGAGCTGGATAGGGTCGCCAGGCGCAAAGCAGAAGCATCCGTTTGACATAATCTAAAAGCCGCCTTTGCCCTGTACGCCTTATGGTGCAAGGCTTGCCGCTGGTCGCTGCAAATCGACCATTTGTCGGAATGTCTGTCTCAGGCGACAGAATTCTAGACACTCATCACATGAATATTTCCTCCCCAAGCCAATAATTCTGTCATTCGCGGCGCTTGTAGCCCTGCGAATTCGTCGGACAGAAGGGAAAGGAAATGAAGCGCGCAAAGGGTTTTACGCTGATCGAACTCATGACTACGCTCGGAGTAGCGGCGATAGTGCTGTCCGTGGGCGTGCCGAGTTTTCGGACGATCGTGATGAACAATCGCCTGGTCACGCATGCCAACCAGTTCGTTGGCACCGTAAACCTGGCGCGCAGCACGGCAGTCCGTTACCAGCGCAATGCAACCGCCTGTGCCAGTGCCAACTACGACGCGGCAGTACCGACCTGCACGGCCACCAACGACTGGTCGAATGGCTGGATCGTCTGGGTGGACAAGGACCGTGACACGGTGACGGACGCAAACGAAGTGGTTTCAGTTTATGGACCGCTTCCTGAATCCTCGACATTTGTCGCCACCGGCGCGACAGCATTCACTTATGACTCTCGCGGCTTTTCTCTTGCCGGCGGCAACGATCTGACCATGTGTGATGACCGAACCGGCGAAACCGGTCGACTGATTCGTGTCAATGCAGCCGGTCGCACCAACATTTCGCGCGTGGGATGCCCCTAGTGATGAGTTCCATTCGTAACGCTCAGCGTCCGCGAACTTTCAGCGTGCCACGACGGCAGGCGGGTTTCACCCTGATCGAAGTGCTGGTTTCCGCTTTGCTGTTGTCTATCGGGCTCGTCGGCCTTGCGGGCTTGCAGGCAGCTGCACTGCTGAATAACCAAAGTTCATTCATGCGTTCCCAGGTTACGGCGCTGGCATATGACCTCGCCGATCGCATGCGCGCCAACGTTCCCGGCGCCAACGCGAATGCATACGTCCCGGCCAACGCAGCTTTTGTAGCTGCGTGCACTTCAACCGCCGGGTGTACGGCACAGCAGCTGGCACAGAACGATCTCGCGGAGTGGAATGCCGAGATCAACGCCTACCTGCCAATGGGCCAGGGCTGGGTTTGCATCGACAGCACGCCAAGGGACGGTACATCAGCGCTGGATCCGCAATGCGACGGTGTCGGTACGCAATTCACGATCAAAATCTGGTGGGATGACAATCGCGACGGCGCCATCAATCTGACTTTGGTTAACACTGAACGATTTACGATCACTTACCAACTGTAATTATGAATACGAAACAACAACCTTCATTCGCGCGACGGCAAACCGGTATCTCGATCGTCGAGATCATGATCGCCATGCTGCTGGGTTTGATATTGATGGGCGGCATCCTGCAGGTGTTCGCATCGTCGCGCCAGTCCTACCGCGTCCACGACGCCGTGTCGCGTATGCAGGAAAGCGGTCGCATGGCACTCGAAGTCATTGGCCGTGATGCGCGCATGGCTGATTTCTGGGGTTGCCTGAGTGAGACGGCTAATGTCGTGAATAACCTCGATAATGCCGGAGTAGGTTATATCGACTTCACGGCGGGGGGCGTTGCGGGGACCGAAGGTGCGGCTGGCGCGCCCGATACGCTGGTGCTGAGCGGTGGCGTGAATTCCGGCATTGAGATCGAACCGCCATACGGCCCGCAGGCTTCTGCAAATCTGAAAGTCGCGCCGAACAATGGGCTGGAGCAAGACCAGATAGTCTTCGTCAGCGATTGCGGCAATGCGGATATATTCCAGATTTCCAATGCCAACCCGAACGGGTCAGGCTCGGTTGTGCACAACACCGGCGCCGGCTCCCCAGGCAACTTTAACGTCACCAATCCCGGTTGCCCGGGTGCCAACGCGCATTGTCTATCAAAAGTGTACGGCGGTGACGCCAGCATATTTGCGGTACAGCAAATCACTTACACGATTGGACCGGGCTCCGAAGGCCAGCCGGCGCTGTTTCGTAACGGTGTCGAGTTCATCGACGGTATAGAAAACCTGCAGATTCTGTACGGCGAGGATACCGACGGCTCCCGTGTCGCAAATTACTACGTCCCGGCGGACCAGGTTGTGGATATGGGCCGTGTGATCAGTATTCGCTTCGCCGTGGTTGCGAGGTCGTATGACGACAACCTGACTGATGGTATCGCACAAAACTTTATCGTACTTGGTGCCAATGCTGTCGCCGGCGACAACCGCTTGCGGCAGGTTTACACCAGTACGGTGACCATTCGGAATCGCTTATGAACATCACAAGATCCTTCGGCGCAATGGCAACCCGGCATCGCCAGAACGGCGCCGTGCTGGCCGTCAGCCTGATTCTTCTCCTGGTCATTACCCTGATCGCGGTCAGCAGTATGCAGGGCACCGTGCTGGAAGAAAAAATGGCGGGTAATTCCCTCGATCGAAATCTTGCGTTTCAGTCTGCCGAATCGGCTGTACGCGAGGCGGAAATGTCAATCGAAGGTGTTGCCAGCCTGGGCGGGTTCAACGGCTCCGCAGGCCGCTTCGGTCGTACCAATGTTGAGCCTGACCCCTTGTACGCGGCTACCTGGACCGACAATTCCAAGCATGTCGATGCAGCCGCGTCGTATGGCGCCTATGCGCCGCCGCAATACTTCGTAAAGCACTTCACGACCGTTGTCGGTACGGAAGGTGCCTTGAACCTGTCGGGCTACGGTGACAACAAGGGCACGGGCGATGTCACGATTTTCAAAATTACCGCACGCGGAACCGGAGGCAATGCCGAGTCTGCAGAAGTCATATTGCGCACTTACTACGGGCGAATTTTCTAGTTCCATACTACGGCGAACTTTATGAAAACTATCAATAGACAGACACCGATCAAATCAGCCGCAATTGCTGCTGCAATGACGTATGCACTACTGAATCCGCTGACCGCGCATTCCGCACCAGGTACCTTATCGGACTCACCGCTATTCTTAAGCAATACGGTCGAACCCAACATCCTGTTCACGATCGACGACTCAGGCAGTATGGACTGGGGCCTGATGACGACCGAGAACAGCGGCATCATGGCCGTCGGTTGTGAATATTATTACGCTCAGCCGGCACCCGATAACGACTATTACTGGACCGTCGCGACCGAGGCCGCTCTGCAAGCTCAAGGCATAGCCGCGCCTTACGGTGGTGTCTGGCGGGCCTGGAACAAAGATTACAACAAGGTCTACTACGATCCGGAGATCACCTATTCGCCGTGGCCCGGCGAAGATTCGAACGGTAATCTTTACAGAGACGCAAATCCTGTAGCCGCACTGTATAACCCGTACACACCTTTGACTGGTGCGTTAAACCTCACAGCGACAACCTCGTATACGACCGACTACTGCGCAGGCGGGCTCGGCGCAGTCGCTGTTAACAACTTCTATCCTGCCCGATACAACCTCTGGGACGATACTGACGGCAATAACCTTGTCGATGCGACCGATGACCACAAACTTGTCGAGATTAGGTCGACAACCCTGACCTATACCGGAGGCACAAATCGACGCGACTGTGCTGCGGCTCCGACTTGCACCTACGCCGAAGAAATTCAGAATTTTGCCAACTGGTTCAGCTATTACCGCAAGCGTGAGTATGTCGCGAAAGCGGGTTATGGCCAGGTAATCGCGGGTGCCAGCAATTCCCGCATGGGCCTCGTGACGCTGCATAACAACGCCTCGGTCAATACGGCGATAAATGCCATGAATGATGATCCGCGTTCGGGCGCAAAGCGCAGCCTGTTGCGGTCGTTGTATTCGTTCCAGGCGTCTGGCGGCACACCGTTACGTTCCGCGGTTGATAATGCGGGCAAGTACCTGGGTTGCCAGTCGAATTCCTACTTCGGCAGCTGCCCGGCTTTGCCAGCGAGTTCGGGTGGCGAATGCCAGCAAAATTTTACCCTGTTAATGACCGATGGTTACTACAACGGCGGATTCGGTGGCGTCGGCAATGCCGACGGCAATAACGACACAGCTTGGGACAGTGACAATACCGGTCCTTACGGTGACACCAGCGTCAACACGCTGGCCGATGTTGCGATGGAGTATTACGAGAAAGACCTGCGGCCGGGCATCGCAAACAACCTGAATCCTCCGCCGGGTGGCATCGACGAAAACAAAGCCCAGCACATGGTTACCTACTCCGTAGCGTTTGGCGTAAACGGCCAGTTGGATGCCATGCCGCCGAATACAACCGATCCATTTAACTGGCCTGCGCCGAACACGGACGCGGCCAAGATTGATGACCTTCGTCATGCCGCCTGGAATGGTCGCGGAGAATTCCTCAGTGCACAGAATCCGGTTGAGCTGATTGGCGGATTACGCGGTGCCCTGCAGTCTATCCAGGGCCGCGTCGGTTCCGCAGCGTCGGTCGCGTTCAACACGGGTTCCCTGAGTACGAACTCGGAAGTGTATCTGGCGCTATTCAATAGTGAACGCTGGAACGGAAATCTGCTGGCATTCAGCCTGGATTCGAACACCGGTGGCATCAGCAACGTTCCCAGCTGGTCGGCCGCAAGCCGTCTCGATTCGCGAAATATTACGACGAACCCAAGAACGCTTTTGACCTACGACGGCGCAGACGGCATTGCGTTCCAGTGGGCACAACTCACCACGGCACAAAAGAACGATTTCCGCACCAACAGCAGCGGCGGGCTCGATAATGTAGCAACGGGCATGGCACGCCACGGGTATATTCGTGGCGATCGCGGATGTGAGTTCTCGTCGGGTCTGATCTGCAAATACGACGATGGCACCAACGTTTATACGACCAAGGGGCTCAGGGAACGTGGCAGCCGATTGGGCGACATAGTCCATTCGGGTCCCGTTTACGTCGGCGCCCCGGAATCGAACTGGCCGGATGTCGGCCCGTTCCCGTCAACGGCAGGCGACACCTATACCGAGTACCGAAATGCCCAGGCCGATCGGCCAGGCATGATTTACGTGGGCGGCAACGACGGCATGTTGCACGGTTTCGCACAGGCCAACGGTGCGGAGGTACTGGGTTATATTCCGGAAGCCGTGTTCTCCACCGGCGCGCTCAGTGGCCTGCATTACCTGACTGATCCGGCTTATGCGCATCGCTACAGTGTGGATCTGACGCCGTCGGTCGCCGATGTCTACGCCAGGACCACCGTGGGCGGTACGACGGCCTGGAAAACCGTTATGGTTGGTGGACTTCGTGCTGGAGGCAGAGGCGTTTTCGCGCTCGACATCACGGATCCCGGTAGTTTCTCTGAAGCGGGCACCAATCCGGCCAGGATCGTCATGTGGGAGTTTACGAGTGCCGATGATCCGGACCTTGGCTACAGCTTTAGTCGCCCGTCCATCGTTCCATTGAACGGTGGTAACGGCAACATCCGCTGGGCAGCCGTATTCGGCAATGGGTACAACGACCTCGGCAGCGGCCAGGCGAAACTGTTTATCCTGTTTCTCGAGGGTGGGCTTGACGGAGTCTGGAGCTCAACCGACTACGTTGAAATCACGACCGGAGTCGGTACTACGACGGACAGGAACGGCCTGTCAACACCCGCGGTAATCGATTCGGATGGTGACGGACTCGCGGATCGTGTCTACGCCGGCGACTTGAAAGGCAATATGTGGGCATTTAACCTGTCCGGTTCCAATACGGGTAACTGGGCTGTTGCCTACAAGCAGGGCACGGCGGTCAAACCGCTGTTCACGGCACCGGCCAATCAACAAATCACATCGACGCCGGTCGTGGTGCGAAACCCAACGATCCCGACATCAAACACTATCAATCCGAATACAATCGTCATGTTTGGTACGGGCCAGTACCTGACCGCCGGCGATACGACGACCACGAATACCCAGACCATGAACGGTGTCTGGGACTCGGGCAGTCACAGCCTGACGCAGGGCAGTTTGGTCGCACAGACGATCGGTTACGGATCCACTACCGGCGGTGCGTTCGGGCGCACGCTGACTGACAATGCCGTGAGCTATTCTTCGACGACGAAAGGCTGGTACATGAACCTGCCGGACAGTGGCGAGCGAATCATTACGGACCCGGTTATTCGCGGCGACCTCGTGTACTTCAATACGATGACGCCGGATACCAACCCCTGCAACTTCGGCGGTAGCGGATGGCTCATGGTGGCGAAGACGTCGAATGGCGGGCGTCCGGACGAGGTTTCGTTCGATTTGAATCGAGACGGCTTGCTTGATGACCTGGACCAGATTGGTGGCAATGCTGCCGTCGGAGTCGAAGTAACCGGCATACC
>Ga0224500_10001112_pt1 | contig 16500 bp, 18 predicted proteins | sample SF_Oct11_sed_USG_FD_168126 | JGI IMG/M metagenome (GOLD analysis project Ga0224500, IMG submission 168126) | Sediment microbial communities from San Francisco Bay, California, United States - SF_Oct11_sed_USGS_4_1 | ecosystem: Environmental > Aquatic > Marine > Sediment | place: USA: California... | reverse complement strand
GCAGATGTACGAACGGGTGGCGAAGGCTGTTGCTCAGGCAGAACTCAGCTGGTCGACTGTGGATCAATCGGAAGTGTGGGAACGCAGGTTTCTGGAAACTATGGAACAGCTGGATTTTCTGCCCAATTCACCCACGCTCATGAATGCTGGTACGCCATTGCCGCAACTCAGCGCTTGTTTTGTTTTACCCATTGCAGACCACTTGGAGGATATATTCAGTTCACTGAAATTAGCCGCACTGATTCAGCAGAGCGGAGGAGGTACAGGGTTCAATTTCTCCCAGCTTCGTCCCAAAGATGATGCACTGAAACATTCACAAGGCACCGCCTCGGGTCCGGTTTCATTCATGAAAATATTTGATGCAGCCACCGAAAACGTTAAACAAGGGGGAAAACGCAGAGGCGCCAACATGGGGATATTAAACATTGATCATCCCGATGTCGAAGAGTTTATCACTTGCAAAAGGATTGAGGGAAATCTGAGGAACTTCAATATTTCGATCGGGGTGTCAGATGCTTTCATGTATGCATTGCAACAGGGTGACGATTGGAAGCTTATCCATCCCAATTCACACCAAACCGTAAGAACGGTCAAGGCAAAAGACCTGTGGCATCTTATCGCAGAAAATGCATGGACAAGCGGAGACCCTGGTGTTATATTCCTCGATACCATCAATGCTTCAAACCCCACCCCTGCTATTGGAAAAATCGATTCAACAAATCCCTGCGGCGAGGTTCCACTATTGCCATATGAATCGTGTAATCTTGGATCAATCAACCTTTCCAGGTTTGTTCAGTTTAAGGGGGTTCACAATCGTTCACTGGACTGGCAAGCGCTCGCCCAAACCATTGCTATTGCCACCCGTTTTCTCGATAATGTCATTACGGTTAACCATTACCTCTCACCCGAAATCAAAGAAATGGCAGAAGGCAACAGGAAGATCGGACTTGGTGTGATGGGCTGGGCGGAATCCTTAAGCATGCTTGAGATACCATACGAATCAGCCGAAGCAGTGCAACTGGCAGAGCGGCTGATGAAATTTATTTCCCAAAAAAGTCTGGAAACATCTGTTGGGCTATCCAAAGAACGTGGCACTTTTAAGTACTGGAAAAAAAGTATTTACTATCCGGATGTCCCGGTACGAAACGCTACGCGCACCAGTATCGCCCCAACGGGAACAATATCTATCATTGCTGGTACTTCGTCCTCGATTGAACCTTTTTTCGCGTTGGCCTACCAGCGTATGCACGTATTGCAGGACGAAACACTTCAGGAAATTAACAGGAGTTTACTTCGGTTCCTGTCCGCCAATAAACTTGAAACGAAAGATATTCTGTCAGCGATAATGCAGACGGGCACATTAGAAAACTTAGCCGGGGTTCCCCGGCGCGTGAAAAACATTTTCAAGACGGCCCTGGAAATTCAGCCATCCTGGCACCTGAAACATCAGGTCGCTTTTCAAAAGTTTACCGACAATGCAGTTTCCAAGACAATAAACCTCAATCGGGAAGCATCACGGGAAGATGTTGATCTGATTTACCGGAGTGCCTGGCAAGAAAAACTCAAAGGCATTACCATTTTCAGAAATAACACCCGGAAAAACCAGGTCTTGCACCTAGGGATTAAACGCAATATGACAGGATGCAAAGTTTGCATCGCATAAATCAACCTTTATGAGATGACCACTTTATACAAGTTTGCAGATACCTTTTTTTTCGTCTTTCACATTTGCCTGATTGCTTTTAACCTCTTTGGGTGGATTTCAAAGCGCCTCCGCAAGTGGAATCTGCTAACCCTGACATTAACAGCATTTTCATGGTTCGTACTTGGCCTATTTTACGGAATCGGATATTGCTTTCTTACAGACTGGCATTGGCAAATCAGGGCAGCACTTGGCTACGCCAATCCTTTCAATTCCTATATCCAGTTCCTTATTGCAACCTTGCTGGGCATTTCCATTTCAGAAAAAGCAGTTAACGTGCTCACTGTGTCACTATTCTTTGCTGCCTTCACACTGAGCATCATTACCAATGTGAAAGACATCCGGAAAACGAAGCAAACAAAAGTGATCAATGACCAACGTCATTGAATCCAATTGCGTTTCTCATTGCCGTTAGAATGGAAGTCCTCGTCTTTTGTTAGGCAGATAGGTTTTAGAACCTGTTAGCGTTAAACGAACCGGGATGAAGAAAGTAATCACATTTGGTTTGCTCGGCGGATTGATCATGCTGGCAGTAGGTATGCTCATAAGTCAGCTTTTTCTGATGGTGGCCCCCTCTCTTAAAGTAGAATACGAGAATCCAAATCTGTTCAGGCCATGGTCAGATCCAATTATGCTACTCTATTTTGTCCACCCCTTTTTGTCAGGGACTGTACTTGCATGGATTTGGCAAAAAACAAAAGCACTGTTCAGTTCCGAAGCAAGCCTCACAAAAGGCATCCGTTTTGGTTTTACATTTTGGATCGCGGCCACAATTCCAGGGATGCTGATTTCCTACTCTTCCTTTCCCGTCTCGTTTCTCATGATCACAACATGGTCCATCAGCGTTCTCTTGCAACTCTTGTGCCTTGGCTTACTATTCGCCAGGACACTTAAATAAAATAGTAGACACAAACCAATGGTAAAAAAAACATAGCTATGCACGAACCTTTAAAAACGATTTACACCCGCAGGGCTGTCAGAAAATATAAAAATCAGGCTGTCGACAAGAAGCTGATCGATGAAATCATTGCAGCAGGGAGGATGGCCCCTTCTGCAATGAACAGGCAGCCTTGGAAGTTTTATGTCCTGACAGATCGCAAGCAAATCGAATCGCTTTCCGCCGCTATCGCCAAGATCGCTGAGAAATATTTTCACCTTTCGCATGGTATGGACAGTTCAAGAACGACCGACATGATTTTCTACCATGCTCCTGTAGTCATTTTTATCACTGCCCCAAAAGATAACGAGTGGGCAGCTATAGACATAGGCATGTGCAGTCAGAACATGATGCTGGCAGCAAAGTCATTGGGTCTTGATACATGCCCGGTTGGCTTCGCGAAATACCTAGCGCAAACAGACAAAATCTCACAACTGGCACTGCCTGCCGACGAAGAACTAAAACTCGCGATTATCATTGGATTTGGAGATGAGGAGCCAGCGGTGCACGAAAGAAAGAAAGACAATGTGAGGTGGCTCTAACCGCTGCAACAATGTGTACCAACATGTCGGTTTAAAGATGACTAATCAGCCGCATATATCAGTTTCCCTTCGAAACGAGCCGTCTGTCATCCTTCCATGATTTACCAGATCAAGTTCTCTTCAGGCTGGCGCACCGGGGTTATCTGCTTAAAATCTTCCTGAAAACGTGACACCTGTCATTTGATAGCAGAACTAAATGGCCTATAATGCCTTGTGGATGATCCAGTATGATATGTATGCTGTTTCGACACCTCTCAAATATGCCGGAAAAATATTGTTATGGGTGACGCATTAACTATAGGAATTACTGGTGATGTTATGCTGGGGAGAACGCTCGACCGCATTATTTCTCAGAGAGGATTCGATTATCCTTGGGGAGATCTTTTGCCCTTGATGAAGGAAACTGACTTCAACCTCATCAATCTTGAAACAACTTTAACCAACAGTGAAAGAAAAGTATACAAGACCTTCAATTTCAGATCGGATCCGGAAAATATACAATCCCTGATAAATGCAAACATTGCCGTTGCTAACCTCGCAAATAATCATATAAAGGATTTCGCCGGAGAAGGGCTCTTGGAAACAATTGAAACGCTGGATGCTGCGGGAATAAAACATGTGGGCGCAGGAAAAAATCGGGACGATGCCCTGGAACCGGCAGTGATTATGGAAAAAGGCATCATAGTAGGTTTTTTAGGACTCACGGACAACGAACCCGGATGGATAGCTAATCATGGCCCAGGGATAAACTATGTCGACCTTACCCATAAGGAAGAAAAAGCAAGAATCCTTCATTCCATCGAAAACCTCAGCAAGGAAGCTGATATAATCATAGTTTCTATCCATTGGGGAGACAACATGCGGGAAAAACCGGAACCAGGGTTCGTCAACTTTGCACACGCCATGGTGGGGCACGGAGCCAATGTAATCCATGGTCACAGCGCCCATATTCTTCAGGGTATTGAATACTATCACAATAGCCTGATCCTGTACGATACTGGTGATTTTGTAGATGATTACGCAGTTGATCCTGAATTGCGAAATGACCTTTCTGCATTCTTTACCATGAAGGTTGATAAGTCTGGAGTGCTCAACCTCAAACTGGTGCCAACGCGGATATTTGACTACCAGGTAAATCGAGCCATGCATGAAGATCATGAATGGGTTATCCAGCGCATAAAAAAATTATCATCCGTTTTCGACACGCAAATCGACAACCAGGGAAATTTAGATGTAAATCAAAGTCTATACTTTCAGGTATAGTACAAATTTCGCGGGTATAGATTCTTAACTTATCTATTTCGGCAGTTTATCACAATAGGCATCAGCCGCCTGCACATAACCTTGACACCGCCCCCTCCACTTCTGTTCATTTGTGAGATATTTTTTTTCCAGAAGATGATGAATAGAAAGTTTTGCCCTCAGCAAAGCCCTTTTTGCCTTGTAAAAATAAATCAATGTATCAGGGACCTCGTCGCCGCTTTTAGATTTGTAACAATTCAAGAATGATTGCCCTATGGCAGCGGCGTTAAGCATCTCACACTCCAACGCCAGTAAAGACAACTCCTCTGCAACATCCATTATTCTTAATGCACTATTAAATTCAACCCGGTCAATAATGACAGGTTTTGGTGCCAGACAAATGTGTTCTGGCCTCAGGTCACCGTGGCCTTCAACAATCCTCCCCCCTTCAACACGTTGGTCAAAAAGGTCAGCGTACTTAATGGTAAAATAAAAAAGATCTGTTGTAATGTCGATTATGGTGGAATGCTGCAAATTAAACTCGGCGCGAAGCAGTTCGTCACTATTGCGCTCAATATCTTTCACAATGTCTTGTCTGTATTGCCTGGAATTTCGCTTGACCGGCATTGACGAAAGATAGAAATCAGCCAGTACTTCCGCTGCTTGTTCAACCAATTCGCTTCTTACAGTGCCTTCCCTGATCGCTGTATGCAGCATATGTTCTTCGGGAAGGCGCTTCATTTTAACCAACCAATCAATTGTTTCTCCCGCTCCATTTAAGTGCATGACTCCGTCAGCGATTTTAAGTTGTACAACTCCACAATATGTATCACCCGCCAAAGCCTTATTAATATGTACCTCTTCATTACAATATTTGTGTCTTGATTCGGGCGTTGTGAAATCCAGAAAGTCGTAACGAACCGGTTTTTTCAATTTGTACGCGTATCGATCCGTCAAAAAGACCCATGACATATGGGTTTCCACAACTTCAACATGTGTAGTGCCAGGATAGGATGCGGGTTTGCTGAGAAAGTCTACCTTTTTATCCAGAGAATACGCCTTGGTGTGAAGGGACGTTGCTTTCATTGACGCTACCATATTATTCAATACCCATAAGCGAAACCAATGACCCTCCCGAATTCAATCTCCGAATAGTTTCAGCGAACAGGGGTGCAACATCCAGCACCACAAGTTTTTCCCTTGCTAGTGCCTGATCTAACCTGCCCGAAGCAATGGTATTGGTTACAACAACCTTGATCAAAGCTTTCTCCTGTAAAGCTTCGTTCGATTTTGGCAGAAATGCCCCGTGGGTTGCCACGACATAGACGCCCATGGCGCCAAGCCGATCGCATGCTGCTGCCGCCCTGGCCATTGTCGTGCCAGTGCTTATCAGATCGTCAAGGATAATAACAACCTTGCCCGCCACATCTCCTATGACAGCCTCCCCGCTTACAATTCCTTTACTTCGTGTCTTTTCCATAAAAGCAAAATCAACGTCAGTTGATAATTCCTTCGCCAACATATCCCGGAATTGTTCTGCGCGTTTTACACCACCAATATCAGGTGACATCACAGCAATTTTTTCATGCGATCGAAAAATATTCCTAAAATAGGCTACAAAGAGATTCTGTGCTTCAAGGTGTTCGGTTCTGCAACGAAATGCATTTTGAAAAGCCTGAAGATTGTGTACATCAATGGTTACGATTCTGTCCACATTCATGGCCTCAAAAAGAGCAGCTACGTAGCGCATGGTAACAGGATCGCGTGATTTCGTCCTCCGGTCTTTTCGGGCATAGCACAAATAAGGTACAATTGCAGTTACGCGTTGTGCACCAGCATCTTTAAGGGTCGAAATAAAAAAGAGAAGTTTGCACAGCTTATCATTCACACTTTGTTGTTCATCCATGTACAATGAATGAATGACATACACATCCTCGTCACGGACGCTGACAAGCGGGCGAATTTTATGTTCGCCATCTTCGAAATTCCGTTCTTCGTGTGCGTCAAGTGATTGATCAAGTGATTTAGCAATCTGCGCACCCAAGAATTCGCTGGTATGTAATGCAAAAACACGCATCATCATTGATTCAATAACCCAAAGTACTGCAGGACTTACATATCAATAGTAACAAATATCATCTTGAATGCAGACTTTGGTTATTTGAAATACGGTTGAACCATCACATATTAGGTCTGGTTAATCTAATTTTCAGACATTATACCTGTCCGTAGCCGCACCCGGTGAAATTGAAATTCCCATCATAATCCCGGAGAATACCTGTTTTGTTTCCATATTCATTCAAAAAAACACACCGAATTGTCCTGTTGCCCTGCATTGGTCCTTAAAATGCAATGCCCATTCAAATAATCAACTACAACTTATTTACATCAGCACTAAACCTCTTATCTTTCCAAACGATAGTTATTTGTATTGAAATCCATAGATCTTTTCGCATCGCTGCCATGAAAAATTTCTCCATTACCGGAACTTACACTGACCTTTATCAGCTCACGATGGCTCAAGTTTACTTTCTGACCGGTAAGCAGAACAACGAGGCTGTGTTCGATTACTTTTTCAGAAAGATTCCATTTGAAGGCGGCTATGCAGTTTTCGCCGGATTGGCTGACCTGCTTCAGGTCCTGGAAGAATTGCGATTCACCAAAGACGACGTTGCTTACCTTAAAGAAATCGGACTAAATGCCCAATTCGCGAATAGCCTTGAAGGGTTCCGGTTCAAGGGAACGGTCTATGCCATGAATGAAGGTGAAATCATTTTCCCAAATGAGCCGGTCCTACGACTCGAAGGAAATATTCTCGAGGCTCAGATTGTGGAAACCATGTTACTCAATATATTGAATTTTCAATCACTCATCGCGACCAAGGCTGCAAGAATGCGATCTGTTGCAGGTGACAGAATCCTTAGTGAATTTGGGTTACGGCGATCCCAGGGTTTAGGTGGCTATCATGCAACACGGGCGACTTTCGTTGGTGGTTTTAATTCCACAAGTAACGTAAAGGCTGCACTTGATTTTGGTATCCCGGTTGTTGGAACCATGGCGCACTCCTTTATTCAGAGCTTTGATGATGAATTATCGGCTTTCCGGGCATTTGCTCTGCACCGTCCCGAAAACTGCGTGCTGCTGGTCGATACGTACGATACCCTGAAATCAGGCTTACCTAATGCAATCACCGTTGCCAAAGAAATGCTGCAGCGGTCTCATCGCCTAAGCGGAATCAGGTTGGACAGCGGCGACCTTGCGTATCTCTCCATCCAGGCAAGGAAAATGCTTGACGCGGCCGGACTACAAGACGTTACCATTACCGTTTCGAACCAGTTGGACGAATGGACTATCAAGAGTTTACTGGACCAGCATGCGCCAATTGATGTATTTGGAGTCGGCACGAGCCTGGTTACCGCACCACCTGATGCAGCAATGGATGGCGTGTACAAACTCGCCTTTTCAGATGGCAAACCCAGAATAAAACTATCTGAGAACCTTAAGAAGATAACACTTCCGGACAAAAAACAAGTGTACAGAATGCGCAATGATGCAGGCAAATTCGCCGGTGCAGACGTCATCGCGCTGCATGATGAAAAAAGTCCCACGATTATGTATCACCCGCTGGAACCAGACAAATCACTGAGCCTTAAAGGTATGATGCAGGAAGCGCTGTTGGCTAAAGTGATGGAAAAAGGAAAGATTCTTCCTGATCATCCAAGCCTGCTTGAAACCGCTGCATACTGCCAGCAACGTCTAAAGATGCTTCCCGACGAACATAAGCGTTTCTACAACCCCCACGTATACAAAATTGGTATCAGTGAGCATTTACGGGATGAAAGAAACCAATTAAAGAATAAATACAAAGTATAGCTATGCATGCCTTGATCATCGTAGACATCCAGCATGATTTTACACCAGGTGGAAAACTGGCGGTTCCATTGGGTGATGAAATTATTCCGCTGGTTAACGCGCTCCAGGAGTCTTTTAGCCTTGTAGTTGCAACGCAGGATTGGCATCCGAAAAATCATAAGAGCTTCGCCTCAAGCCATCCCGGCAAAAATCCCTTTGAAAAAATCATGCTTCACGGATTGTCTCAAGTATTGTGGCCTGACCATTGTATCCAGGGCTCAGCTGGCGCAAAACTCCATAGCGATCTCAATGGGAATAAAATAGAAGCTATTTTCAGAAAAGGAATGGATCCGGAAATTGACAGCTATAGTGGATTCTACGACAATGGATACAAGAAATCCACGGGACTTGCCGGATATCTCCGTGAACGAAAGGTGCAAAAGGTATATGTATGCGGACTCGCCGCTGACTACTGCGTTTCATACACGGCAAAGGATGCGCTGAAAGAAAATTTTGAAACGTATATCATAGAAGATGCAACACGGCCCATCGCCCCAGAAGGCTTTGAAAAAGCAAAGGATGAAATCCTGTCTTCAGGAGGTCAGATCATAAAGAGTGAAATGCTTTATCGCCATATGTGAGAGCGTCTAAAGTTGAAGGGCTAAATAAGTAAAAACAATTGGGACAGATCCTAAAAGGGAATCAAACCGATCAAGAACGCCGCCGTGTCCCGGCAGCATATTTCCACTATCTTTTACATTCAGGCTTCTTTTCATCAGGGATTTTACCAGGTCGCCAAATGTTCCCGCAACGATAACTATCAGACCGATGATAATCCAACCCAACAGTGATACTTCGGTGAAGAAAGCGTGATTGACAAAGACAATAACCACAACCAGAAAAGCCCCGCCGGCGCTGCCCTCTAATGTTTTTTTAGGAGAAATCCGCCTAAACAAAGGATACTCACCGAACAAAGAACCGAAAACGAAAGCCCCTGTATCGTTCGCCCACAGCAAAAAGAAATAGCCCAGTATAACATTTGGCCGATAGCCAGTGTTTCCAAAACCACAACTAAACAAAAGAATAACGGGCAGCGTGATATAGATGATCCCTAAAAAGATAAAAGCCAGATTTGAAAAAGGAGTATCCGACTTCAGATACAGCTCTGTAATGAAAATAACGCTAATTAATGGCAGGTTTATCAGCAGCACCTTCCAGTCCGCAACTTGACTTACAAAACAAAATGTTGAAATTAACAGCGTCACCGACAACACAATACCCAGCGTTTTCCGCACAAGGTTACTGTTGATTTGAAAAAGGCGATAAAATTCCTGTAATGCAAAAAAGTTGATAATCAGACAAAGAACCATAAAGCCATAAACGCCAAGCATCACAGCACCGGGAACAATGGTGACTATGGCTACCCCTGTCAACGTCCGCTTCAACAAATTGCTCATTACTATTTTCTTACTACCACTACTGATTAGCTCAGCAAACCAACCCGTCAGAATTACCGTGCCGTCTTGCTTGATTCACCAGGGAACCTCATCCATACATACCCTGGTTTGTATCGGTGTGCTGTTGATACTGGACCTGACATAGAATACGTCCGGAAAATGATCGAATCAATAATCCTGGACAACTCGGATTCAAATGAACGTAGCAATTCAATGCTGGACAATGTCAGGCCTGTAATGTTCGATACGTATAATCAGACAGAACTTCAGCTGCAGGATACCTATAGCTGAACCCTCATTCAAGCTTCAGCTGGTGCAGTCGATCCATTCCGGGTCTTGGATTTTTTTACTGTACCAGCAATTGATCCCACCAACTCATCGAACTTTTCATCAATCTTCTCGCTTAATGCATTTGCGAGCTCGTTCCCCTTCTTTGAAATATCCTGATGCCTATTGGATCTCTTTTTGCCGGCCAGCACCATCCCCAATACAACGCCTGTGGCAATCCCTGCCAAAACGCTTAAAAATGCATTTCCTGTTTTCATACGCTTTATTAGTTGACTACAGCATTCATATTACTCCTTTACGGAAACAACGGAAAGTCAATCTAAAATGCCAACCTTCAGCCGGTAGGGTTATCATAAGACAGCCAGATCGGCTGGATGCAAGGCTGACTTGACCATCAGTGAAAATGTTGAAACGAAGGTATAGCCTGCCTACATCAAGCACAATGATAGTCATCAGGAATTCCTATGATGGTCATCATGAGTTAAATGGATCGTGATGGTATAATTGGTAATCAGCTTTTTTTAATGCCTTGGGTCCTCTGGTTTGCTGCTGCGTTCACCTGCTCCAGATAATGGAGCTCTACATGACAACAATCATTGATAATGGCTAATCAGCATTGTTGAAAGTAGCTGCAGCAGGCCATACTTTTGCATTAACGAGAAAAAGCAACGAATGAAAAGACCAATAAAAACACTCCGCGACGCCCTGGCATTTCAGCTGGCAGGGCTTTACTATGCCGAAACAAAAGTGAAAGATGAATTGAAGTCTTGTAGTGAACATCTCTTCTTGCCGATACTAAAAAGAGAGATCAAGAAATACCTTGAAAGTTCAGATAGCAAGCTATTAAAACTCGAACGGATATTTAATTACCTCATGCAAGAACCAAAGGGAAGAAAAAATAAGGTGTTCAATGAACTGATGGATGAAACAAAAAAAATGATCTTATCCACCAACTCACCCCACTTGAAGGATATCCTGATGATCAGTTGTGTTCAAAACATTTGTTCCTATAAGGTTTCAAGCTACAAAACCGCATACCTGTTTGCGGTGGAACTTGAGCTTGATATTGTGGCGGATCTTATTCAGCATATCCTTGCTCGTGAAGTGAAGACAGGCACGATGCTAGCTGAACTGGCAATAGAAGAATTCAATAGAATTCAACGGGCAGATAAACTGCAAGAAAAAATTATCATGTGATCATGTAACCTTTAAACTACAAAAATATGGCAATGGACTTTGAAAAATATGCAATGAAAGGAAATGAGTTCCTGAATCGACTTGCCACAAACCTGGGAAACGAAGACCGGGACCACGCTGCGCGGATTGTAAGAAGCACATTCAGAGTGCTTAGAAACCATGTTACATTGGAAGAGTCTTTTCAATTATTGTCACAGTTGCCTATGGCCCTAAAAGGCATCTATGTTGACGGATGGAAACTCAGCGACCATAGAAAAATCAAAACAATTGATGATTTGGTGACCGAAATAATCCAGGAAGAAGGCAACGCTGCCTGGCGCGATTTTAACAGCAAGGAAGAAATCATTGATGCTGTCCGTGCGGTTATTGATACCCTGAAGTCATACGTATCCTCCGGGGAGATTAATCAGTTCTTAGGGACTTTGCCGAGACAACTCCAGGATCTGTTTCAATCCTCACCAATTGAATGAACGTACTTCCACATGATGCCAGGGTCACTCAGTATTTAGTACTGCGAAACAGGAGTTATGCGACTAACAAGAGACTATCATTAAAAGCAACCTTATTATGAAAAAGAATTTGCCATTTGATTCGCATGTAGCCGAATACGAAGAGTGGTATAAGGAATATCCCTTCGTATTCCAATCCGAAGTTGAGGCACTGCGGCAGATGCTCCCGGAAGGAGAAAACCTAAGCGGAATAGAAGTTGGCCTGGGCACGGGCAAATTCGCTGAAGCGTTAGGTATCAAGGAAGGTATAGAACCATCGGCCAATATGCGGGCGCTTGCAGTAAATCGGGGGTTGGAAGTTTTGGATGGGATAGCTGAAAGGTTGCCCTACAAAGACCTGCGATTTGATTTCGTCGTTATGGCATTCTGCATTAGCTACTTTGATGATCTGCAAGGTGCATTCAGGGAGGCACACAGAGTGCTTAAGAAAGACGGAACACTGGTAGTTGGATTCATTGACCAGGATAGTACAATCGGAAAATATTATGAAGAGCACAGACCCGAAAGCACATTCTACAGGGAAGCTAATTTCTATTCTGTCGAAAAAGTAGTCTCAGCTTTAAAGCAGGGCGGATTTAAACATTTTGAATTTTGCCAAACCTTATTTAAGCCATTGAATGACATCAAAGCATTTGAGCACTCGAAACCTGGGACTGGTGAAGGGTCCTTTGTTGTTGTCCAGGCAAGAAAGAAAAAATAAATGTGCTTGATCGCTGAGTTACGTAAGCTGCCAAAATTAACATTTTGGCAGTAAGCAATTATACCTGACATACGCAAGATGATAAGCGTCTGAACTTGCGCACCGTGCATAGCCACCCAAGCTTGACCCAAAGGAAGGAAACCGAATCCTTAACAGATCTACTAATCCAGAACAAAACTCACCTTTGCGGTAATCCGGTAGCTGGTAATTTTACCATTCTCGACTTTTGCACTGTGATCCTTGATGTAAATTGATTTTACATTATGCAATGAGCCTGCCGCTTTGGCTACAGCTTGCTTTGCAGCATCTTCCCAACTAACACTTGACTGGGAAAGAACTTCGATTACTTTTATGACTGACATACTTTGTGAAATTTAGTTGCATTACACAATACCCTATGTTAAGTGCCAACCACAACAAAACGATCATTTGATGACGGTTGGTAGCGAAACAAAGAACTTTACCTCCCCAGCCTACAAACCACAATCGCCATTATTTCGCATGTACAACATGGATTCGTGAAACTCAATGCTACTCATGCTTCTGAATAAAAGAAAAGACTTCTTTCTTCAACGATCTGATCACCTTGTGGATACTGTAGATATCCATCAGAAGTTGCCGATGCTTTTCTCTGTAGCGATCTTCCTCCAGTAAATATGCAGACTGGAGAACCCCTGCAAGCGCCCGCTCATGTTGAAGGATGTCGCTCCGGACTTTGCTGACCTGGTCACTGTTTACTGAGATCAGTTTCTTTTCTATTATAGCAAGCTCACGTCCCGGATAATCCCTGGCATCATTAGACCTTTTGAGCAATTTATAGAAGAAGGTTATCTCATCACTCCAAAAATCAATTTCCTTTAGCCATTCGACGCTCTCAACATGTAAGGACTCAAGACTTGCGTCTAATAAATATTCAGTTTTAGGTTGCGTTAGTAGTTCCATAGCCAAATAATCTTGCATCCCTAAAGTATTCGGATCCATAGCGATATGAAATGATTGTTATCATTGAATGAAGATGATTATTGCTCGATATAATCCGGCATGATAATTATCATGGATGCGGCCGATAAATCTCATTATTGGGCGCCACAGTTTTTAATAGCTTTCAAAAAAAATGAAAAACATTCTGGTCCCCTGTGATTTTTCAGCCCCTTCCCGCGAAGCGTTTAAATTCGCTATCAATATTGCCGCGAAAACAAAGGGTGAAATTGTTGTGCTCTACGCAATCCAAATTCCTGTAATGTATGATTTTGGCGGAGGAACCCCCCTGGCGGTTAATCCGATATCGCTGGCCAGTATGGAGGAGGATGCTAAAAAGTTATTCCAAAAAATGAATCACGAACTCCAGGCCAATACTGTCAAAACAAGTCTTGAAATCCTCCAGCTTGATCTTATTTCAGCGATAAAAAGGTTGATTGACACAAAAAAAACGGACATTGTGGTGATGGGCACTGCAGGAACTTCCGGATTCCAGGAAATGCTTATTGGCTCAAATACTGAAAAAGTGGTCCGCCATTCTCCGGTCCCGGTACTGGCAGTTCGCACTGCTCCAGCGCTCGACTCAATTAAGAGAATATTGTTACCCACGACATTGAAACTTGATCAAACCGCATTCATCGGCAAAGTCAAGGAACTTCAGGAATTCTTCAATGCTTCCCTACAAATCCTTCTGGTAAACACACCATCACATTTCATGCCTGATGCCGAAGCAAATGAGGCGTTAGCAGAATTTGTCAAATATTATAAGCTTAAGAACTATACACTTCACTTCAGGAATTATCGAAATGAAGAGGACGGAATTGTCAAATTTGCTCATGAGGAAAAAAGCGATCTCATCGCCATGGCTACCCACGCACGAAAAGGACTCGCGCATATCTTCAACGGCAGTATTACTGAAGACGTTGTTAACCACCTGACCTGTCCTGTCTGGACCTATTCCAGGGGAAAATAGTGTTTATTTGAAGGCAAAAGCGCAATCAAAGAACCTTCAGGGTAATGGATAAAAACCAGCAGGTTACCTGGTTACTTTCACTTTATCCATTGTGTTTCCATACAATCAATTCAACGTATTGACCAGGTTCTTACGCGCCAGGAAAGACATATACCTACTCAGGCTTCCTCAGCCTCAAATGAATCCAATGATTCACGAGACCGCTTAGAATCTTTCCAGCGCTCTACCTGAGGCTTAACTGCCTCAATGGTTTGCATAAGCGCATCTTCAAATGTATTGCTTTGCTTGGATGCAAAAAGATCCTGGCCTGGAATAACAAGTTTTATCTCACAGATCTTATTTTCCTTGGTATCAGATTTATCAAGCTTCAAGAATACCCGGCTTTCAAGTATTCTTTCGCTCAGAAGTGCCAGCTTACTCACATTATCCTGAACAAAATTTATTAACTCCTCCCTGGCCTTAAAATCAGGCGCCTGAATAATTATCTTCATCTTTCGAATATTTAAGGTTATAAGATTATATGTTTCGCACTTACTTTGGCCCTATTTGTACGCATGATCAATATTGGAAAGATAAATCAGTAATAACAAGCGGGTAATGACATGCGTTGGTTTTGAAACTGATTTATATCACAAAGATGACACTCCACCACGTCGACATTGATTGGCGCATGGTATGACTCTCTTCAATGATCTGCCAGAAAGAAATAACGTATGGTTGACGCGAAAAAGGCACCATACTGTCCCCGCGAGAATACCTGCCTGTGGCAGAGAGAAAAAAGAAATAAAGAATGTATACCGGATATTTAAAAATGAAAGGTGGAAAAAGACTCCACCTTTCATTGAACTGCCTACTACCCTTTGGCGGTAATAGTGCCAACTATTAAGACAACCAATAATTCCAAAATGCTATAACCCCACTTAGGCTACAGCAATTTTATGAACGGGCTTAACGGGTGTTTCCTTCACCTTCGGGATGCTTACGCGAAGAACTCCGTTTTCATACTTAGCGTCTATGCTACCTTCTTTGATATTTTCAGGTAGTAAGAAAGAACGACAAAATGAATTGAATGAATACTCTCTTCGTGAGTATCCACCATCTTCTTCTTTTTTCTCTTCCTTTTTTTCCGCACTGATGCTAAGGGTATTGTTTTCAACTTCTATGTCAAAGTCTTTACGCGATAAACCCGGAGCTGCCAGCTCTAACTTATACTCTTTGGGAGTTTCAGTAATATTGGCAGTAGGTACGTTGATTCCCAGGCGTGCTGGGAAAATGTCTGATGCAATGTCAAAAAAATCTCGACCCAGCAATGAAGCAGGCCTGAGGAAATCCGATACTAATGCAGGCATACCTGCATCTCTTCTAATGGTTAAGTTCATAACTACCTCCTTGTTTTTAAGTACTTGCCAAATATATTTCATGTACTACACATTAACGATGACGTGCATCAACGAAAAACTAGATTTTTGTTGGTTACATGATTAAAGTATAACGTTTGAAACCTCATGAACGCGCTTACAAGACAATACCCCATTAATAGTACACTTGCAATCTTTCGATCTTACTGAATTAAACACAACAAAATATTACAGAAAGAAAGGCAACGCCAAAACAATATCCGGGCTCTGCAATGAAGGAGGTTGCCAAATTCATTGATACAAACACATTGATATGTACACATTTCTTATCTTAAGATGATTGCGATGCCAGCCAGGAAATTTCCTCCTTGGCATAAAAGAAAGGATCAACCTGCACTGCTACGCATTGATGAGATGTTTATCAACTGATAATACGATATGCTTGGGCGTATCCCTATCGGTGCTAATCAATTGGTCTACACCTTTGATTACTACGGTTATGCATGCCATGAAAGGGGACACAAAATCCCTGGCAATACTAATGTCGATAATAAGCCAGTCGTCAGACTTCCTTACGCCAGGGGCTGAAACCCTGTTGAAAAACTCAAAATTGTGTTTAGGGTTGTAAGAATCTTATTTGTTCAGGCGTATTCTTATTAACCAATGTGCCGTCACCCAATTGCCGGTTATCATTACGACCCCAAGCCCATAAAGTACCATCTGTTTTCAAGGCTAAGGAGTGGCCTTCGCCCGCAGCAATTGTCG
>Ga0224500_10001109_pt1 | contig 16540 bp, 13 predicted proteins | sample SF_Oct11_sed_USG_FD_168126 | JGI IMG/M metagenome (GOLD analysis project Ga0224500, IMG submission 168126) | Sediment microbial communities from San Francisco Bay, California, United States - SF_Oct11_sed_USGS_4_1 | ecosystem: Environmental > Aquatic > Marine > Sediment | place: USA: California... | reverse complement strand
GCTGAGCTGTGAGTTCGGATGGCTCTCCGCGCACCTCGCGCAGCGCATGCGCCGCGCGGGCTTCGACGCCTACCACTTCCGCGGCGGACAGCGCGCGCTGATGCGGGCTGCGCCCTAGCGCGGCGGCGCTGCCTCAGGCCGCCAGCACATGGACGCACACGCTGCGCGGCCGCGGTCCGTCGAACTCGAAGAGCCAGATGCCCTGCCACGTCCCGAGCACCAGCTCGCCGCCGCGCACGGGAATCAGCTCCGAGGGTCCGAGGAGCGACGCCTTGACGTGCGCGTGCGCATTGTCGTCGATGCGGTCGTGCAGCCACTCGCCGTGCCGCGGCACAACATTCCCCAGCGCAGTGATCACGTCGGCGCCGATGTTCGGATCTGCGGTCTCGTTCACGGCGATCGCAGCCGTCGAGTGGAGGACCATCACCTGGCACACACCGCTCTCGATGCCCGCACGCTTCACCACATCCCGCACCTGCGACGTGACATCGATCGCCTGCTCCGGGCGCTCCGTATCGACGCGGAAGGTTTCGCTGACAGCCATGGGCGGCACTCCTCGAGCGAGAAAGCACACGTGCGTCCGGCGCCGGCGCGTGGCGAGCGGGCGCTCGCGCGAGCGCTGGCGCCCGCAGCCAGACACTAGCGCCACTCACGGCCGCGGCGCGTCCTCCCGCGGCCTCGCAGCAGTGGAGTCACGCATCCGGCGTCGAGACGGATGAGCCCGGCGCCGCCTGCCGCCTGGCGAGGAAGTCGATCAGCACGGCGTTGAAGGCCTCGGGTTGATCGAGGTTCAGCATGTGGCCGGCGCCGGCCAGCATGACGCGCTCTGCCCTCGGGATGCGCGCGGCCATCAGCTCGGCGGCAGCGTGGAAGGAGATGTCCTCCGCGCCCGCGATCACCAGGCTGGGGTGGGGAACGTCCTGCAGGCGATCGATCACCGGACGCAGCGGCGCAGCCACGCAGCGCGCGAAGAGGGCGACGGCGCGGGGGCGCTGCGCGGCAATGGCGCGCGCCGCGGCACGCGCGGCCGGGTGTTCCGGGCAGCGCCCGATCAGCGTCGCCGCGGCGCGTCCGGCCAGCAGCGCGGCCGAGCCGTCGCGCTCGATCCGCTCGGCGCTGCGCTCGAGCAGCGACGCCCAGCGCGCCTGCGCTTCCGGATTCTTGAAGCCCGGGCCCGTGCTGGCCAGCACGAGCGCGCACACGCGCTCCGGCCGCGCGAGCGCCAGGTGGAGCGAAGCGAGGCCGCCGAAGGAGAGCCCGACCAGCGCGGCGGGCGCGGCGGGCGCGGCCCAGTCGAGCACCCGTTCGAAGTCGTCGAGCACCCGCTCGAAGCTGTAGGCCGCGTACGCCTCCGGCGCATCGGAGCGCCCGTGCCCCCGGTAATCCCAGAGGATCACGCGCATTCCGGCCTCGACGCACGGCGCGACCTGGGGCCGCCAGTTCTCCAGCGTGGTGTACAAGCCGTTCGCGAAGACGATGGGGAAGCCGTCGCCGTGCGCCTCGACGTGGAGCATGATGCCGTCTGCGCTGGGGATGCGGGCCATCAGCCCGCTTGGAGACGCTCGCGCAGCGCGTCGGCCATCTGCTCGAGCTGGTCCTGCATCGCGCCCTTCACGGTGAACTCCGGCACGAATGCCTTGGTGCGGCCGCGCATCTCGATGGCCACACGCGTGCGTCCGGCCCGCTCCCGAAACGAGAGCGTGCCGCGCAGCTCCTGCCAGACGGCGCCGTCGCACTCCTTCTCGAATTCGATGTCACCGTCGGAGCGATAGGTGAAGTGGAACGTCGCGGTGCCCGAGCGACCCAGTTTGGTGTAGTGCGTCTCGGTCGTCTTGCGCTGGCCTGCCCGCTCGACGATCCGGGTTTCGGAGTCGGGAAACAAACCCACGAGCGTCTCGTCGCGCGCCGCGATCGCGACGGCGCTGTCTCGCGCACACGCCACATCGAAATGCGTCTGGAGATGCACGATTCCCTCCCCCCGGCGATCTGCTCAGCGCACGTCGATGCGGAAGGGCAGCAGCGCCGCGGGCCCACCTTCCAGCGCCGCGCGCAGCCACGGCTCCAGATCGCGCGCGCGCTCGGCATCGAGGCCCGGCGGACCCTGCGCGCGGGCGCCGCGCAGCACCTCCGCGAGCTGCTCGACGAGCGACCTGGGCTGCGGGTAGACGACCAGCTCGACGTCGGCATCCACATCCAGATCGAGCGCCTGCTTGGCGCGGCGCGTCGCCGTGTGCAGTCCACCGAGCTCATCGACGAGGCTCCGCTCTGCGGCCTGCGCGCCGGTCCACACGCGACCGCGCGCAACGGCATCCACGCGCTCGGAGTCGAGGCCGCGTCCCGTCGCCACCCGGTCCACGAAGAGAGCGTAGATGGAAGACACCTCCGCGCGCAGGCGCTCGCGGCTCGCATCCGAGAGGCGCGCAGTGGACAGCTGGAGATCGGCGTGCGCGCCGCGCGTCAGCGAGGTGAAGCCGATGCCGAGCTTCTCGAGCAGCCCGCCCAGCACCGGCCGCAGCACGAACACCCCGATCGATCCCGTGATGCTCGCGGGAGACGCGACGATGGCGTCGGCAGCGACCGCCGCGTAGTAGCCCCCCGAGGCCGCCACATCGGAGAACGAGGCGATGAGCGGCTTGCCCCGCTGTTTGGCGCGTTCGGCGGCGCGCCAGACGATGTCGGAGGCGAGCGGGGAGCCGCCGGGACTGTCCACGCGGAAGATGATCGCGTCGATGTCGGAAGCGTTGGCGGCGGCGTCGAGCGCCTTGCTCACCGTGTCCGCGGCGAGCACCGGGCTGCCCGTCGGCGACGAGGAGCCGCTGCCGGTCACGACGGCGCCGCTGCCGTAGATCAGGGCGAAGCGTGCGACTGGATCGAATCCCACGCGGGTCGGATCGACGCCCGCGTACTTCGCTCCCTCCACCAGCTGCCCGTCCCCGAGCTTCGCGACGAGCTCGTCGAAGAAGAGCGTACCGTCGATGAGGCGATGCGCGAGCAGCTCCTGCGGCTCGAAGGGCGCCGCGTCGATGGCGGCGCGAACCGCCTCGCTCGACAGCGCGCGCGAGGTCGCGATGCCCTCGATGAACTGGGCGTTGATCGAATCGAGCAGCGCGTCGGCCATCTCCCGATTCGCCTCGCTCATGTCGTGACCCGTGATCGTGTCGGCCGCGGTCTTGTAGCGGCCGATCCGCTCGACTTCGAATTCCACGCCGAGCAGGTCCCAGAAGCCGCCGAGGAAGAAGAACTCGGCCCCGAGCCCGGCGAGGGGAGCGCGCGTGGCGGGCGACGCGTAGATCTCGGGAGCCGCGCTGGCCACGTAATAATCGAGATTGGAGCTGCTCGAGGCGAGCTCCAGATACGCGACCGCACGGCGGCCGCGCGCCGCGAGTCGCGCGATCGCCTCGCGAATCTCCTGCGCCTTGCCCCAGCCCACCTCGAGACCGCGGACGCGAAAGATCACGGCCGCCAGGCGCTCGTCGCGCTCGGCCTTCGCGATCTCCGACAGCAGCGATACGAAGGGACGGCGCGGCCGTGCGAGCAGGCGGGAGAAGTACGCGGGCTCCGCGGATTCCACGTACTCGCCGGCGAGATCGAGCACCAGGATGCTGTTCGGCGCCAGCTTCGGCTCCATCCGCGGGACCAGCAGATAGATCAGCAGGGCAGCCACAGCGATCGCGATGATGAGCCTGCGAAGCTTGTGCATCGTCTCCCTCCTCGCGCCGCGACGAGCCTCCCGCGCGACTGCGATCGGGCAAGCGTAGGGGATCTCCCGGCTCCGGGGCCAAACGCGTCAGCGGACTCACGGCGGCAGCGGCGCCGCGAGGCGCGCTTCGTTAGGGTCGCAGCCATGGCCAGGCCGGATGCGCGAGTCCTCGCTGCCCGCGTCGAGCAGCTGCGCGCCATCCTCGCCCGGGATGCCGACGACGCCACCGCGTGGTTCGGCCTGGGCCGCGCGCTCTTCGAGCTGGACAGGCCGGAGGAAGCGGTCGAGCCGCTGCGCCGCGCCATCGCACTCGATCCGGACTACACCGCCGCCCAGCGCGATCTCGGCCGCAGCCTGCTCGAGAGCGGCGCCGCGCGCGAGGCGGCCGACGTGCTGCGCGAGGCGCTCGAGATCGCGCAGCGAACCGGCGATCTGCAGACGGGGCGCGAGGTCGAGGTGTTCCTGCAGCGCGCGCGGCAGGCCCTCGGCGAAGAGCGTCCCGTCCAGAAGCCGGCGCGGCCCGCGCGCGCGGCACACATCGGGCCGGTCGACCCCGAGGCGAGCGCCGCGGCGCGCCGCATCTACAAGAGCGGATTCGAGCACTTCATCGCGGGCCGCTGCGACGAGGCCGTAGCGCTGTACGAGCGAGCGCTCGAGATCGATCCGGGCCTCGCCATTGCCTGGAACGGCCTCTCCCTCGCCCAGCGCCAGCGGGGCGATCTCGACGCCGGCATCCGCGCCGCGCAGCGGCTGATCGAGCTCGAGCCCGACGATCCGTTGAGCCACACCAACCTCTCCATCCTCTACGTCAAGAAGGGCATGATCCCGGAGGCGGAGGAAGAGCGGGCCCTCGCGATGCAGCTGCAGCTGCGCGCGCAGCGCGGCGCCTGAGCGGGGACTGGTCCGCTCAGCGCGCGCCGCGCAGCTGGTCGAGCAGCGCGCTGAAATCCGCGGGATCGGCGCTCTCGGCGCGGATCTCTTCGGTCGCGATCTGGGAAGCGTGCAGCATGTGACGGGCGGCGCCGCGCACGTCGCGCGCCGACCCGTAGGTGCGATCGCCGATCAGGGGCGCGCCCAGGTGAGCGAAGATCGCGCGGATCTGGTGCAGGAATCCGGTGACGGGCCGAACCTCCACGAGCGCCGCGTGCGCGAAGCGCTCGAGCACGCGCCAGCTCAAGATCGCGTCCCGCGCACCCCGCGCGCGGCGGCCCTCCTCGAGCCCGAGCACGCGCACGCGCGCGGGTCGGTGGCGCGCGGTCACCAGCGGCAGGGTCAAGCGCCCAACGTCCTCGACGCGGCCCGACACGATCGCGCGATACACCTTCTCCACGCGGTGGCTGCGGAATGCCTCGCGCAGGCGCTGCCAGACCTCCTCGCGTGTGGCCATCAGCAGCACGCCCGAGGTCTCCACGTCGAGACGATGCACCACCCCGCTGCGCAGCGCTCCTTCGCCCACGCCCCAGGCCTCCGGGTGCCGGGCCAGCAACGCATTCAGCACCGTTCCCGTCTCCTGCTCGTCCAGGGGATGCACCGGCGTGCCGGCGGGCTTGTCCACGGCGAGCCAGCCGGGGCCCTCCGCGAGCACGTCGAGCAGCAGCTCGGGCTGGGCGCGCGGGCGCTGCCGCTCGGGGCGCGTGAAGCTGGCGATGGCGATCTGCGCCCCCGCCACCACCGGGGTTCCCTTCGCCTCGACCGCCACGCTGCGACCGTTCACGCGCACCACGCCGCGGGCGAGCAGCCTCCGGGCCTGCGCGCGCGAGAGATCGAGGCTCTCGGCCAGGAAGAGGTCGAGCCGCCGACCCGCGTCGCGCGTGCGCACCTCGATCCGTCTCGCGTCGTCCGGCACGCAGGCAGTGTAGCCCCCGAACGCCGCGCGCCTCTTGTTGACAGCGCAGCCCCTGCCGTCAAACTCGCTGCCCGGAGCCCCAGTGAAGCGATCCGATCGAAATCGCATCCAGGTGATGGACACCACCCTGCGCGACGGGGAGCAGACGCCCGACGTCGCCTACTCGCCCGCAGAGAAGCTCCAGCTCGCCAGGCTGCTGCTGGCCGATCTGGGCGTCGACCGCATCGAGATCGCCTCGTCGCGCGTGTCGAAGGGAGAGCGCGAGGCAGCGCGCCGCATCACCGACTGGGCCCGCAAGCAGCGCATGCTCCCCCGCGTCGAGATCCTCGGCTACTGCGACGGGCGCAGCTCCGCGGACTGGATCATCGGGACCGGCGGGCGCGTGTTCAATCTGCTGCTCAAGGGATCGGAGCGGCACTGCCGCGGCCAGCTCGGCATGACGCCCGAGCAGCACCGCGACGCCGTCGCCCAGACGATCCGCTACGCCAGGCGCAAACGCCTGCGCGTCAACCCGTACCTGGAAGACTGGTCCAACGGCGTACGCGACTCGTTCGACTACGTGTTCTCGATGGTCCAGACGCTGCGCGAGCTCGGCATCCAACGCATCTATCTGCCCGATACGCTCGGCATCCTCTCGCCCGCCGACGTCACCCGCTACGTCGGCCTGATGACCGAGACCTGGCCGGATCTCGACTTCGAGTTCCACGCCCACAACGACTACGGACTCTCCACGGCAAACTGCCTGGCGGCGGTGCAGGCGGGAGCGCGGGGGGTGCACACCAGCGTGAACGGCATGGGCGAGCGCACGGGCAACACGTGTCTCGCGGAGATCGTGGCCGCGCTCCACGACCACACGCCGTTTCGCACCGGGGTCGTGGAGAGCCGACTGGCTTTCGTGTCACGCCTGGTCGAGACGTTCAGCGGAAAGGACGTGGCAGCCAACACGCCGATCGTGGGGCGGGACGTCTTCACCCAGACCGCCGGGATCCACGCCGACGGAGACGCCAAGGGCGATCTCTACGCGAGCCGGCTGACCCCCGCGCGTTTCGCGCAGCGCCGCCGCTACGCCCTCGGCAAGCTCTCGGGCAAAGCATCGCTGGATCACAACCTCAAGTCTCTCGGGATCGAGCTGCGCCCCGAGAACCGCGAGCTGGTCCTGCAGCGCATCATCGAGCTGGGAGACCGGAAGCACACGGTCAAGACCGAGGATCTCCCGTACATCATCGCCGACATCCTCAAGACCCCCGAAGAGCAGCGCGTCCGGGTCGTCTCCTACGAGGTGACCGTCGCCACGGGCGAGGCGCCCCGCGCCCAGGTCGAGCTGGCCTATCACCGGCGCGCCGCCTCGGCGTCGGCGACCGGCGACGGCGGCTACGACGCCTTCATGAACGCGCTGCGCCAGGCGGCGCGCAAGCTCGGCCTGGCGGTGGCGCGGCTCGAGGACTACCGCGTGCGCATCCCGCCCGGAGGGCGCACCGCGGCGCTCGTGGAGACGCTGATCACCTGGAAGTCGGAGCTGTACGGCGAGGAGACGTTCTCCACCCTGGGGGTCGACCCCGACCAGCTCGCCGCGGCGGTGATCGCCACCGAAAAGATGCTCAACGCGCTGGTCTCGCGCGCGGCCAGCTCGGCCCGCGTCGCGAAGCGCGGGCGCCGCAAGGCCGCCCGCGCCTGACGCCGGCCGCGCTGCGTTATTCTCCCGCGTCGATGCTGGCTCGCCCGCGCGCCCTCCGCGGAGCCCTCCTCGCGACGAGCGCCCTGCTCGCCGCGACGGGTTGTCGCACCACACCGGACCTCGATCAGCGCTACGCGCCCTCGGGCAGCGTGCTCGAGGTGATCGCGGTGCTGCGCCGCCACGTTCCCGATGACACCTATCGCTTCGAGGCCGCGCGCGATTTCACGGGCCGGAACGTCTACCGCAGCTCCCTGCTGCGCCTGGAGAATCTCGAGCGCCTGCACGCGGACGCGCTGCGCGCGGGACACATGGACGGCGCGATCGCCTTCGCGAAGGGTCGGGCCCTCGAGCGCATTCGCGCCTACGACCTCGCCGCCACCGCCTACGAGATCGCGGCGGAGCGCGAGCCGGAGCTCCGCGAAGAGGCGCTGCGCAGCGCCGATCTGTGCCACGCCATTCACGCGGCGCTCTCGAACCCGCTCGGTCTCGAGCAGGGCGCGCTGGCGGACGACGGCTCTTCGCTCGACCTGCCGGCGCCCGCAGCCGTGCTCTCGGGATTCGAAACGCGCACGGCCGCGCTCGAGAGCCTCGTCCGCGCGGCGCAGGGCACGCATCACGTGGCGGTCCTGCGCGAAGAGATCGAGCGCGCCGACGTCGCGCGCGCGCGCTACTTCGTGCGCTTGCGCGACACCCTGCCCGACGGAGACGTGCGCGCGGTGGCCGAGATGCAGCGCGTGGTGCTGCGTCACCCGGAGAGCAAGTACAACGCGCGCCACCTGCTGGATCTGGCAGAGCTCTACTCCAACCTCTGCTCCGAATACGTCGAGCTCCATCCCCCGGAGAGCCTCGACTTCGATCCCGTGGAGTTTCGCGACCTCGTCGATTCGGGAACGCGGATCTTCGAGATGGTGGCGGCGCGCGACGGAACGCCCGAAAAGCTCGAGGCCTCGCGACGTCTCGAGGCCTTCCTGGCCTTCTCGGTCGGGGTCGATCGCGACCGGTTCACGCCGTGAGATCCGCCGTCGCAGCCGTGGCCCTGTGCGGGCTGATCGCGTCGGGTTGCCAGACGCCCGCTGCGACGCCGGTCGGCTCGCCGGTCCTGCGCGGGCTGCGTTTCGCGCCGATCCTTCCCGACGCGGCGGATCGCGCGGCGGCGGACCTCGTGGTGGCGGCGCTCGTCTCGAATCGCGAGGCAGCCGACCGCGCGCTCGAGTGCATCGAGGCGATCGACGCGCAGCGCGAAGCGGAGAACGCCGACGCGACGGGCCTGGCGCCCCTCGCCGCGGATCTGCACAACGCGGCCTTCCTGCCCGAGCGCGCCTATCTCGACGCTGCCCAGGTGCTCCTCGATCGGAACGACCTGCCGCGCGCGGCGCGCGGGCGCCTCAGACAGACGGCGCAGGACGATCCGTTGGCGCTGGCGAACGCGCGGATGCGGGACGCCCGCCTCAAGTCGGGCGCGCGCCTCTTCAACGCGTTGTCCGAGCCCATTGGACGATCCGTCCTCACCACGGCCCTCGCCCCCTATCACCTCGGCCAGTCGCTGGTGGCGTACGCGATCGAATGGTATCGCGAGGACGCCCTCCCCCTGCAGCGCCGTCAGGCGCTGGCGCACTGGAAGGAATTCCTGGCGCGATACCCCGAGGCGCCGGAGAGCCGCGACATCGCCGCGCGGGTGAAGACGGCCGAGAAGCGCTGGCACCGCACCCTCGCCCGCGACGCGCTCGAGGAGGCGCGCGACGCACTCGCGAAGCAGCGGCCGCGCGAAGCGCTCCACCACGCGGAAGTCGCGCTGCGGCACCGCCCGGACGACACCGACGCCGAGAAGATCCGAGGGCGCGCCAGCCGGGAGGTCGCGTTGCAGCGCGACCGGCTCGCGACGAGCCTGCACTTCGCGGCCGAGCCGCGCGCTGCGCTGCTCTCCGACGAGGCGAGAGCGCTGTCGCTGGCGCTGCTCGCGCCCGGGGGAGATGTCGCCGGAGCAGCCCGCGCGCTGCCTCCCGAGAGCCCGCTCTCCGCTGCGGCGCGCTTCGCACTGGCCTCGGCGCGCGGCGAGGCGGGAGAAGACGCGGAAATGTGGCAGGAGATGCGCGCGCTGGCGCGCGACGCCGACGAGGTCATGGCGCGGCACGCGCGCAGCGCCGTGCAGGATGTCACGCGCAACCCCTATGACGCGTTCCGGCGCGCGCAACGTCGCGACCGGCTCTCCACCGCCGTCTGGGTACTGCTGGGCCCCGCGGCGGCCCGCCCCAGGTTCAGCGTGGACGGCGTGGCCGAGTGGCTGCTGCGGCTTCCGGGGCGCGTGCAGTCGATCGCGCTGCTGCCCGTGCGGGTCGCCCAGCTGGCTCGGCGGCGCCCGCCCGCCACGGCGCGCATCACGGCGCTGCACGCCGCGCGTTACCTCTCGATGCATGGCGGCGGCGCTCGCTCCGCGGCAGTGCGCGACTGGCTCGAGGACTACGAGCGCGCGCGCGAGAACTGGCTCGGCGCGCTGCGCGTGGCCGCGTCGCGGGCCGACGCGGAGCCGGACGAGCTCGAGGCGCTGCGGGAGCGCGCGGCGCGCCAGGCCTTCGAGGTGGCTGCCCACGAGCAGCGGCGCGACCTCCGCAACGCGATGCTGCACAATGTCGCACGCGAGTTCGCCGACACCCGGGCGGGTCGCGACGCGGGCCTTCGCGCGCGCGAGGAGATCGAGAACCTGAAGCCACACCACATCCGCATTTCCCGGGGCTTCCTCGAGGAGAACCCGGACGTCGCGGGGCCCGAGGGCCTCGGCATCGAGCCCCAGCTGCTGGACGACGATCCGAGCAACGGCGAGCTCCACCCCGACGGCGTCGCGCTGATCGGAGGTCGCGAGCTGGAATTCAGCTTCCTGGCGGTCAGCGGCGACGAGGACGATGCGCCGGAGCGCCGCACGACGACGCTGAGCGACGCGCACCTGGCGCGCCTCGTGGCGCGGCTCGAGGAGGCGAGCTTCCGCAACGCGCTGGTCGACCGCGATGACCCGATCGTGCCCGATGCCGAGCGAGATCTCGTCTTCGAACGCGCGCGCCTGGGTCTCACCGAGCAGATCGACACGCGCGCGACCGCGGAGGCCGACTACACCTACCGGGGCGTGCGCGAGCGCTACGGCATGGTGCGCGGACGCGAAGCCATCCTGCCCTTCGACATCGTCGTGCAGGGCTCGCTCGCGGATTTTTCCCTCGGTGCGTTTCCGCGCATGCGGACGCCCCGCGAGACACCGGACGCCTTCCTCTATCGCTGACGCGCGCCGACTCGCCCGAGTCGTCAGAAGATCAGCGAGAGGCCCGCCGTCAGCGTCAGCTTGTTCTTGTCGGCATCTTCCGCCGGGCGATTGTTGTACTCGTCGAAGACGGTGAACTTGCAGGCGAGCCAGGAGGCCATCGGCAGCGTGAGCGCCACCGAGCCGCGCAGCAGGTAGTTGTCCTGCAGCTCCTCGACCGAGGGCAGATATTCGCCCCGCGCCGTGAGCTTCGCGTCGTAGGGCAGCTTGTACTCGGCCTCGCTGCCGAAGGCGATCGCCGGATAGCTCTCGGTGCTGCCTCCGAAGAAGCGCTGGTAGACGTACGAGAAGCCGACGTCTCCGCTGAGGAAGCCCTTCTCCGATTCCCAGATGCGAAGGCCGAGGCCAGCCTTGGGCACGCTGCGTATCGTGAGCGACTCGACTTCGTCGTACTCTCCGGTGACCGCGGCAAAGGCAAAGAGCCGCTGGGTCATGTTGTACTCGCCGCGCAGCAAGCCGCGCAGCTCGTTCTCGATCGTGCTCTTCGGCTCGTCCCGCTTGGTCTCCGTCGCGTAGCGATACACGCCGCTGAGCAGGAAGCGGGTCGGGCTCTTGCGGCGCTCGATCTCGAGCCCGGTATCGATCGAACCCGTGTCGGTCGTGGCCTGGGTGCTCGAGAAGCCGAAGTCGAAGTTGGCGCGCCAGAAGCGGTAGCGGCTGCGCAGGGCGTCGATGCCCGAGCCCTCGTACTCCTGCTCTCCGAACGAGCGGAGGATGCTCTGCGTCTCGATGCGCGCGGCGCTCTCCGGATCGTCGCCCACCAGCAGCACACCCTCGCTCACGCCGAGCAGCTGGCCGCGCGCCTCGCCCCGATCGCCGTAGAGCACCACCAGCCGCGCTTCACTGCGCAGCTGCTCGATATCGGCGTAGGGGATCAGGATCTTCCCCGCGCCGTAGATCGTCTCGAACTCGACGCCCTTCGCCGTGACGCCGACCGCCTTCCCCTCGAGCAGCTCGCCCTTGACGGTCACCTCGCCGGCCCCGACCGGCGCGGCGAGCGCCCCGGCGACGAGACCGGCACAAAATCCGGGGAGCAAGGCGCGACGGGCCAGTTTCTTCCGCAAGACGTCTCCTCCCCAAGTCGCAGCTGCAGGTCGCGCGCGGGATGCGCACTATACCGATCCGGGCGCGCGCTGGGGAGGTGCGCGGCGCCACGGCTCAGTCCGCCGCGGCGGCCCCGCCGCGGTAGGCGGCGTCCAGCAGCGCGACGGGATGCACGACCCGCGCGCGCAGCCCCGCGCGCCGCGCGCCCGCCGCGAGCTGCATCATGCAGCCGGGGTTGCCGCTGGCGATCAGGTCCGGATCCGCCTCGGCGAGGAAGCGCATCTTGCGCTCGAGCACGGCGCGCGACATGGCGGGATGGGTGAGATTGTAGATGCCGGCGGCGCCGCAGCAGGCTCCGGCATCCCCGTGCGCGAGCAGCTGCAGACCCGGGATCTGGGCGAGCAGCTTGCGGGGCGCCGCGCCGATCCGCTGCGCGTGCAGCAGGTGGCACGGATCGTCGTAACATACGCGCGCATCGATGCGACCCCGCGGCGCGCGCAGCCCGGCCGCCTCGAGCCACTCGCTCACGTCGCGGATCGAGCCGGCCAGGGCTTCGCCTTCCCCGGGCAGCCACTGCGCCGCATCGCGCATGGCGGCGCCACAGCCCGCCGCGTTCACCACGACCACCTCCACCTCCGCGTCCGCGAAGGCGCGCGCGTTGCGCCGCGCCAGCGCCCGGGCGGCGTCGGCATCGCCGGCGTGCGCGTGGAGCGCGCCGCAGCACGCCTGTCCGCGCGGCACGACCACCTCGAAGCCGTTCGCCGCGAGCACGCGAAGCGTGGCGGCGTTCACCTCGCCGAACAGCTGTGGCATCACGCAGCCCGCGAAGAAGCCCACGCGGCCGCGCCGCGCCCCGCGCGCCGGCGTGATCTCGGGCAGCGCCGCGCGTTGCGCGCGCGGCGGAACACGCGGCACGAGATCCCGGGCGTCGCGCAGGGCGGAGGGCAGCAGCGGAAGCAGCAGCCGATCGAGGCGCAGCCGCTCGGCCCAGGCGATCAGGTCGAAGGCGAACGCCAGGCGCCGCGGATGCGCGACCAGGTCGCGCAGGGCGTGTCGCTCGAGCCAGCGGGCCCATCCCCTGCGCAGGCCGGCGCTCTCCACCGCGCAGCGCACGTGCTCGACCATCGCACCGTACTCCACACCGGACGGACACGCGGTCTCGCAGGCGCGACAGCCCAGGCAGAGATAGGCCTCTTGCGCGAGAACGCCCGACACTGGAAAGAGACCCTCGGCGACCGCCCGCATCAGATGGATCCTGCCGCGCGGCGAAGACACCTCGGAGCCGGTCTCCCGATACGTGGGGCACGACTCGAGGCAGAGGCCGCAGTGCACGCAGTCGAGCGCGCGCGCGTACACCCCCTCCCAGCCCGGCAGCGCGGCGCCGGTGGCCTCGAAACGCGGAGCGGAGGCCATCAGATCCCCCCCGCGAAGCGCCCGGGATTGAGCACGGCAGCCGGATCGAAGCGCTGCTTCAGCGCGCGCATCAGCGGCAGCAGCGCGGGATCGCCGCCGAACACGTCGCGTCCGCGCTTGACGGCCTCGGGCGCCGCCTCGCACAGCAGCGCGCCCGGACTCGCCACCGCTGCGGCGCTCCGGAACGCGCGCGCGGCGCCCTCCAGATCGTCTGCTTCCGCCAGCGCGAAGTGCGCGTACACGAGATTGAGGCCCGGATAGGCGAGAATGCGGGCTCCCTCCGCTGCGAGCTGCTGCGTCGCAGCCGAGAGCTGCGCGGGAAGCACGCCGAGGCGGAATCGCAGCTCGTGAGGCCCCTGCGTACCGCACTGCCGGCGCTGCACCCGCAGCAGTGCGTCGGCGGGCGCCGGCACGGCGCGCAGCCGATCGCTGAGCCAGTGCACGTCGCGCTCGACGCTCGCCGCATCTCCGGCGAGCTCGACCACGCAGCGCAGCGCAGCGCCTGCGTCGCAGAGCAGCGCGCACGCGCGCACGCTGCTGCGCCGCGCCGCCTCGAGCCCACCTTCGCACGCCGGCGCGATCTCGGCGCCCGGCGCCTCCAGCAGCGCGACGCGCTCGGGCGCCGGACGCAGCCGCAGCCATGCGCCCTCGATCACGCCCAGCGTTCCGAAGCAGCCGGTGTAGAGCTTGCCGAGATCGTAACCCGTGACGTTCTTCACCACGCGGCCGCCGCAGCGCGTGCGTTCCCCCGTGGCGAGCACGACCTCGAGCCCGAGCACCACGTCTCTGGGCAGTCCGTAGCCCTGCGTGCGCGGCCCGACCGCGGCGCTGGCGAGCGCCCCGCCCAGCGTGGCCGCAGCGTCGGCGACGTCGAAGGGCAGCTCCCAGCGCTGCGCGCGAACGATGTCGCGCAGCTCGGCCAGAGGCGTGCCCGCGCCCGCGTGGCAGACGCCCTCGGCGGGCTCGAACGTGTCCACGCCGCGCAGCTTGCGCGTCGAGATCAGCACGTCGGCGCGCGCCGGGCGATTGCCGATTCCGAGCCGTGTGCCACCGCCGCGCGGCAGGCCCGCGATTCCGTGGCGCCCCATCTCGGCGAGCATCTGGGCCAGCGCGCGCCCGTCGCGCGGGTGCAGCGTGGCGCGCACGGACACGCCGTCGACGGACACGGGATCGTGATGCTCGAGCGCTCCCGGGCCGAGCGTCTCCGCCAGCGGCGCGAGCACCTGCTCCGCGCTCATTCGAATCCGACCCGGTCGTATCCGCGCGCTTTGGGGTTCGCCTCGACGCAGAAACGCGGGGTGGGCAGCACCTTGCCGGGATTGCACAGGTGGTCGGGATCGAAGACGTCGCGCAGCCGGTGCATGGCGTCGAGATCGTCGTCGCCGAACACGAGCCTCATGAAATCCCGCTTCTCGTTGCCGATGCCGTGCTCGCCCGTGATCACGCCGCCCGCCGCGACGCACAGCTCGAGGATCTCGGCGCCCGCCGCGAACACCCGGCGCAGCTCGTCGGGATCGCGGCGGTCGAAGGAGATGTTCGGGTGCAGATTTCCATCGCCCGCGTGGAAGACGTTCGAGAGCTTGAGCCCGTAGCGATCGCCGATGGCGCAGATGCGTTCGAGCACCTCGGGCAGACGGCTGCGGGGCACCACGGCGTCGTGCACGTAGAGATCCGGAGCGAGTCGTCCCATCGCGCCGAAGGCGCCCTTGCGCGCCCGCCAGAAGCGCTGGCGCTCGGCCTCGTCGCGGGCGACCTCGACGGCCGTCGCTCCCGCCCCCGCGGCGATGGCGCGCACGCGCTCGACCTGCGCCGCGAGCGCCACGGCCGCTCCGTCCAGCTCCACGAGCAATACGGCGCCCGCGTCCGTCGGGAGTCCGGCGGCGTACACGCTGGCCTCCACGGCGGCAATCGTGCGCTGGTCGACGATCTCGAGCGCCGCGGGCACCATGCCCGCCTCGATGATCCCGCCGACCGCGCGACACGCACTCACGACGTCGGGAAAGATGCCGAGCAGCGTCTCGACGCCTTCCGGAAGCGGCACCAGCCGAACGGTCGCAGCGGTGACCACCCCGAGGGTTCCCTCGCTTCCCACGACCGCGCCCACGAGGTCGTAGCCCGACGCCCAGCCCGTCGGCGAGCCGAGCTCCACGCACTCGCCGTCGGGCAGCACCAGCTCCAGCGCCAGCACGTGGTTGGTGGTGGTGCCGTACTTGAGCGTGTGGGGCCCGCCCGAATTCTCGGCCACGTTGCCGCCGATCGTGCAGACGAGCTGGCTCGACGGATCCGGGGCGTAGTGCAGGCCGTGGGGCGCAACGGCCTTCGACACCTCCGCGTTCGGGATGCCCGGCTCGACGCGCGCGGTTCGATTGGCGGTGTCGATCTCGAGGATGCGCTTCATGCGCGAGCACTCGATGACGACGGCGCCCTCGGCCAGCGCACCCCCGGACAGACCGGTGCCGGCGCCGCGCGGGACGAAGGGCGTGCCGGCGGCTCGGCACGCGCGGATCACGCGCTGCACCTCGACGCGGCTGCGCGGAAACACCACGGCGACGGGATCGGCCCGATGGCAGGTCAGGCCGTCGCATTGATACACCGCGAGCTCTTCGGGCCGCACCAGGCAGCCCGCCTCCCCGACGACGTTCCGCAGCTCGCGGACGAGTCCGTCCATGCGGGGAGTGTATCGGGTCGCGCGCCGCGCTACGCCAGACCCAGCCTCTCCATGTCCTCCTCGGACAGGCCCAGGTGATGACCGACCTCGTGACGCAAGGTGATCTGGATCTGTTCGATCAGCTCGTCTCGCGTCGCGCAGACCTTCTCGAGATTCCGCTTGAACAAGATCACGCGGGTCAGGTCCGTCTGCTGGGCGCTCTGGTCCGCCTCGGTGCGCGGCACGCCGATGTAGAGGCCGAGGATCTGGGGGGAGACATTCTCGCTCGAGAGCATCTCCGCCGACGGGTACTCCTCGACGAGCACGGGCACGTCGGAGACGTACTCGCGGATCGAGCGCGGCAGATTGTCCAGCGCCTCCGCCACCGCACGCTCGAAGGTCGCGTCGTCGATGACCACGGGCAGGGGATAGTGATCGGGCTCGAGCGCGTTGGCCTTGGCGAAGGCATTCGCCGCGGCGTCGTCCTCGCCGAGTCGCTCGAGCACGAGCGCCAGATGGTAGAGCGCGTGCCCCGCCTCCGGATCGAGGACGACCGCCAGCTCGAGGGAGCGCCGCGCCTCTTCGAAGCGGCCCAGCTCGAAGAGGATCTGGCCGTCGAAGGCGCGGTAGACGCCCACCTCGCCGGTGGTCTTGAGTGCCCGGCGGGTCAGGAAGAGCGCGCCCTCGAGATCGTCCATGTAGAAGACCGCCTTGGCCTTCAGGTAGTAGAGCTCGCCCTCGGTGCCGCGATCCAGGCGCGGCAGAGCGCGGCTGCCGGCCAGCAACTCGTCGCACAGCCCGACGGCCTGTTCGTGCTCGCCGAGATCCTCGATGAGCAGCTCGGCGCGATTCAGGTAGGCGGCGATGAACTTCGGATCCGCCTGCAGCGAACGCTCGAACTCGTGGAGCGC